>ENA-OSAI01000407-OSAI01000407.1-marine-sediment-metagenome-genome-assembly--contig:-NODE-407-length-17365-cov-9.658521_pt1 | contig 17365 bp, 11 predicted proteins | sample MGYA00237871_ERZ529316 | MGnify/ENA primary metagenome ERZ529316 (study PRJEB26369, sample SAMN03142814) | marine sediment metagenome | biome: marine; feature: borehole; material: sediment...
CGGGGGTGGCTACTTTTCTTGTCCGAAAGTGGACACTTCTAAGTGGCCGTTGACACTGGAGGAAGAACGGAAGGAGCTTTCTGAGTTTTAGGCACTGCTTCCGTAACCTTTACGGGTTCGAACTTGAATGGGGCAAAATGGAGGGCCTTATTTCCAAGATGGAGGAGACGCTGGAGAGGCTTCAGGTGTGCTTGGAGGATTTTCTTGCTGAACTCAGTAGCATTATACACGGTTAAGATCCGAGCATACTTGTCGAGCCATTCCAAGAGCCCCGGTTCTGGGGGTCGAGCAACACTTGGAAAGAAATTGTTTCCCATTCAAGAAGGAGTTTTTAAAATTAAGTTGAATTCAAATATCTAGTAAGTCTGGTAGTAAACGCATGTAGCTGCCGGGCTTTGTTCCTATAGCGAGAGATCTTTGAGCCGAGTGGTTACTTCGTTAAATGTTGATTTGTTGGAGGGGTAATTTATACACTTGACGAAAGACCAGTTTTTCGATTATGCCACGTTGTCTCAATTCTATTTAGAGCAGTTAAAGGGGTAGTCCATTATGAATATAGTGATTATCGGTGCCGGATACGTTGGCCTCACTACAGGTGTGGCCTTTGCTTATCTGGGGCACCGTGTTACATGTGTAGACAAGGATCCAATCAAGCTAGAAGTACTCTATAAGGGGAAAAGTCCCATACACGAGCACGGCTTAGAAGACTTAATAACTTTAGCTTCGAAGAACCTCAATTTTACTGACGATATTAAAGCGGTAGTAGGCGATGCTGAGGTCATCTTAATTGCAGTAGGTACGCCATCGAAAGCCAACGGTGAAGCGGATACGCAATATGTTGAAGTGGCCGCGAGTGAAGTTGCGGCGGGCCCACGCGCGGGGCGGTTGTACTGTCTGGCACTTAAGTCTACTGTTCCAATAGGCACCAACCGACGGGTATCCCAAGTGGTGGGGCGTGTCCTCACTGAAAGAGGCTTGGAGGGTAGGACGGGTGTCCTGGTTGTATCTAACCCTGAGTTCCTGCGGGAAGGAATGGCACTTCACAATACTTTCTACCCCGATCGCATTGTGTTAGGGACGGACCAGCCTGAAGGAATAGACATAATGCGTCGTCTTTACGAAAGGATACTGGAGCAAACATTCGACCCTCCCCCTTTCCTACCTCGTCCGGAAGCGTATAAATCTCCTTGTCTTGTAACAACCGACCCAATCAGTGCTGAATTGATCAAGTATGCGTCCAATGCTTTCTTGGCCCTCAAGATTAGCTACATTAACGAGATTGCTGGGTTATGTGAAAAAGTAGGAGCAGATGTTACTGAAGTGGCGCGGGGTATGGGCTTGGACGCTCGAATCGGGTCTAGTTTCCTTGCTGCGGGCTTGGGATGGGGCGGAAGTTGTTTCCCCAAGGATACTGCAGCACTCCTTGCAATGGGAGAAGAATATGGCTACACCATGTCTATTGTGGCTGCTGCAAGAGAAGTAAACTTCCGGCAAAGGTTAAGGATTGTAGAAAAACTCCAGGAAGTACTGAAGGGAGTACGAGGCAGGATAGTAGGAGTACTAGGCCTAGCTTTTAAACCTGGAACGGATGATGTTCGAGAGTCTCCAGGTCTAGCTGTAGTACGGATTCTTGTTGAGCGAGGTGCCCATGTTCGTGTGCACGACCCTGTAGCCCTAGACGCAGCTAGGAGGGTGTTAAGGGAGTTAGAAGTGGAGTTCTTCGACGACCCGTACGCTATGGCTCGAGGGGCTGAAGCTTTGATCCTAGCGACAGACTGGCCAGCGTATAAGAACTTAGACTTGGCTCGTATGGGACGATGGATGCGTACACCAGTGTTAGTGGACGGGCGCAACCTCTTTGATCGTGAAAAAGCCAGTCAAGCCGGGTGGACCTATATTGGTATCGGGCGGTAAGATCAGCTATACTTCTGAAGCCATCCGGGACAGAGTTTTTTGGCGTGGCCAATTACGTTTACGGTTCGCCATGCGGACGCAGCGGTATCTTTGGTTGGTCTAATCCGTCATGTTGTGCGAGGTACTCACCTGGGGCCAGGTTTGGTTGGGGGCAGAATGAGATGTGACTTCTCTACTTGCTTTTTTCAAGTATTTTTTCTTGCACAGGTCTTAAGGTGTGGTAGAGGTTTGGGTCTTAAGCATGAATGTACACATAACAAACGAATCTTTGGACTTGTTACAGTGAAGGAAAATATTAACTTTGGACCGTTGGGTAATCGTTTGGTGTAAAGGGCCTTAGTGGCTCATAGCTTTTTGACTCGTCGTTTATGGGTTCGGTTTATGGCTCGTCCGTTGATCTGTCTAGTTTAGCCAATATAGATCATTCTCCGGCTATCTGCATACAAGCAGAGCTGTCGAGCGGGTCCGGGGCATAAGGGACGTTAAGCAACAAAGTTTGACAGGACACCTTAGAGCTTGTCGGAGCGTCAAGCATAAATATGCCTGTTCTAAGAAACGTTTGTACGGTTTATATGACGTTGCTTCTCAGAAGGGGTTTCGACGAGTCCCCGTATACATTGGACTGGGGTTGAACCGATGATTTTGGACGGCATAACGCTTAATAGCGTATCTTATTATTGGGTGTCTGCCGACCCCATTGATTGCTGATACTAATAAACTCACTGTGAAGTGCTATGGAAGGAGAGCCTTTTTGAGGCATGGATGAACAACTCTGGATATTGACCGACTCTCTTATCGTAGTATTTGCCCTATCATGTTTTTTGTTTTTTTGGTTTCTTGGCAGACCTCTTACCTGGCTACCGATACTGCAAATCCTACTAGTCGGTGTTATGTTGTTCGATGTACGTGTTCGCATCCTTGCTAGTGTTAAGTTGCTAGTGATTTTGGCGTTACTCCTTGCAGTGGTAAACCGGTTTCTTATTACAGGTAAACTAAGGTGGAAAACACATTCTTTAGATTGGTGGATTGGTTGCATCCTAGTGGTAAGTTTTCTCCAGGCAGTCCGCGGAGCTTATTTGGGTTATTCAGTCGAGAAGGTGGCAACATCTATATACGTAATCGCTCAACCAATTGTTTATTATATAGTAACTCGTGTTACCCAGTTACGAGATTCTGATATCTTGGTAGCCAGTAAGACGTTTGCTATAGCTAGCATACCTTTAGTTGTGCTGGGACTTACGTGGGGGGAAAGATTTACTGTAGGTCCGGCAGTCCTGGGTGGCTATCTATCACACGTTGGCCTAATATTTCCCCTTTGTGTTCTCGCAGAGCGCTCGCAAAGTCGGCTGATGATCATGCTCACCTTATTCCTCCTACTAGACGTAATTCTTGGGGGAGCACGCAGATACTGGTTACCGGCTATGTTCTTGCTTCTTGTATACCTAAGGAGCTTGAAGGGCCGTAGCTACCCTGTCATCATGGTACTTGTTCTGGGGATTGTAGTAGTTTTGTTAGTTCACGAACCTACGTTCAACGTGGTAAGCGACGCATTAACACGCGGTGTTGGCTATCGCACAGCTGAATATCAAGTTGCATACGAGTATGGTATAGCAGAACAGCCATTTCTAGGCCTGGGATTTGGTGCACAAACGCCAGTAACACAAGTTGGTACAAAAGGCATATATAGAGCTGGTCCTGTTTTCCACAACTATTATTTAACAATATTGTTTAATGGGGGCTTAGTCATGCTTATCCCCTTTATAGCGTTCTTATGTTTGTCCGTTTTGTATGCATTTCGGTATGCGCAACGTGGGGGGTTTATGCCCAAGGCAATACTTATGCTTCTAGTTGCGTGGATCGTAGTTGCAAACTTCGATGCGCCTCGGGATGGTCATTGGCTACTGGGCTTGCTTCCAGGAGTTGTGGCCAACACCTCAAAACAGAGAAGGAGATGTGATTAAATGCGCGTATTGTTCTATTACCCACACACGCCTGGACATTCTGAAGACTACTGGATGCCCTATGTTGTAGAGTTGGCCAAAAGGGCGACCCTTCACGTTATGTTCCCAGCCTATATGAACTTGCACTTTCCTTCCTACATATATTCACATCCCATAGCTGTAATCCCGTTTGGACGAGCTCTTGGCCACGCAGCGTTGGACGTGCCAATTTGGCCAAGCGTGGTTTCTGCAATAAGGAAAATAAAGCCTGATGTTGTGCATGTAATGGGAGAGCCAGCATACACTGCAACATTCATGCTTCACGTAGCGGTAGATTTTTTGATGGAAGAAACTCCGAAAAAGAGCTGCAGGGCGGCCCAAAATGTACTGCAATATTGGCCATTTCCGTTTTCTTGGTTAGAGCAGCAGGTTTATAAACGCACAGATGCCATATTCTGGGTCAGCCGTGATGCTGCTCAGGTCATTAGGAGCAAGGGGTACCAAGGCAGATTGTATTGCGTTGCAAATGGCTATGACGACACGGTGTTTTATCCAGGTGAATCGGTGAGGGTGCAACCCCCTATTCGACTTCTTTTTGCTGGCAATCTAATTGCTCGAAAGGGAATAACGGTTCTCTTGGATGCACTGACTATGATAGCTAATATGCCCTGGGAGCTAAGTATAGCGGGGAAAGGGCCACTAGAACCTATAATAAGACAACAGGTACACGAGAGTGGTTTGGCCTCGAAGGTCAAGTTCTGTGGATTCTTAAAACATGATAAGTTTGCGGATTTAGTTAGGTCATCACACATTTTGGTAGTACCATCACAGACTTCGGATGGTTCGGATTGGGGGCGATTCAGGAGGATTGCAAGAGTTTTTCAGGTTGGGTGGAAGGAGCAATTCGGTAAGGTCATTGTAGAGTGTTTGGCGTGTGGGGTTCCTTGTTTAGGTAGCACTTGCGGAGCAATCCCGGAAACTATAGGCAATGCAGGGTGGGTTGTTCCAGAGGGTGACGCTCGTGCATTAGCCGAACAATTGGCTAGCTTAATCAGAAACCCAGAACAGATAGAAGAAAAAAGGCAATTGGCTATAAAGCGTGCTCAAGACTTCAAATGGGGCATTCTAGCAGAAAGAACGGTAGCTATTTGGCGAGGCATGTAGAAGAGCTATCTTACAGCTATAACTTGGCAAGGGACACTAAGACGGTCCAAAACTCTGGATTGTTACTCTGTGCGCATACAACCCGCTCATAGGGCTTGACTCTGACGAGGACATGGAATAACAAGGCGATGTGGTACAATCTTGGGCTCTCTTACTAGTGGACTTGTTGGTGTGCGTGAATGTTAGAGGTGACCTTATTGTCGAAGAAGGCTATTGCTAAATCCGCTTTCGTTGTAATGATTTTGACCATTATTTCAAGGTTAGTCGGCTTTTTCCGTGATCAGTTGATTGCCCTACATTTCGGCGCTTCAGGTGTTACTGACGCATATTTTGTTGGTATCACCTTTCCTAATCTCATTGTTGGAATCTTTGGCGTAGCCGTAAGCACGGCCTTTCTCCCGGTCTTTACTCGTATGCTCGGTGTGCTGGAACGGAGAGAAGAAGCCTGGAGAATGGTCTCCAGTGTTTTCAGCGTTTGTGCAGCAGTGGGTATAGTGTTGTCCGCAGGAGGGATGCTGGGTGCCCCGTGGTTGGTAAAGCTACTTGCTCCCGGCTTTTCTGGTGAGACCTACAGGTTAGCGGTTGTCACAACTCGAATTGTGTTTCCAGGGGTTCTCTTTATGATTGTAGGGCTTATAGCAAAGGCAACCTTGAACTCCTTTCGGGAATTTGCGGTTCCAGCTCTAGGCCCAATAATACAAAACTTCGTTCTGATTGCGGGCTTAGTTTTTGTTGTACGAAGCGGCGTAGTAGGTCTAGCAGTAGCGATGTTACTCGGGATGTTTACTCAACTCCTCATCCAGATCCCAGCCTTAGTCAAGAGGGGGATGAGGTACCGCTTAACCTTCGACATTGTAGATCCGAATGTTTGGAGAGTGGGGCGGCTAGCTCTACCGATAATTGTCGGTTCGCTTGCCGGGCAAAGCTATATCATGGTGGACAGAAGCCTGGCTTCTCATCTTGCGACAGGGAGCATTGCGGCTCTAACCTTTGCCGATAAGGTGCGGCAGCTACCCCTCGGCCTCTTTGTAGCTGCCATCACGACGGTCCTATATCCGTCCTTAGCTGACTACGCAGCGAAGAAAGATTACTCTGGACTTCAAGCAGCAGTAGGGATGGGGCTTAGATTGGTTGGTCTGATAACTGTCCCTGCTGCGGTTGGTTTAGCAGTACTTCGGATTCCTGTAATTCGACTCCTTTTTGAGCGCGGAGCCTTTGGGGAGATGGCTACAGCACAAACGTCAGCTGCGCTGTTGTTTTACTCTTTGAGTATTGTTGCTTTAGCAGCCAATTCTGTATTGACTATTACCTTTTATGGAATGCAGGATATGATTACCCCTACCCTCATCCTAGTAGGAGGGGCAGTGTCTAACATTTTCTTGGACTTCTTGTTGGTAGAGCCGATGGGACACAGTGGTTTAGCCCTGGCTAACTCAGTTGCCTCTTTTGTTATGACAATGGCTTTCTTAGTGGCTCTACGTAAGAAGATAGCTGGATTCCAGCTTTCTACGGTACTTAGTTCGACAAGGAAGATTGTGATTTCGTCAATAGCTATGGCGGTTGTCGCAGTATGGGCAGGAACGTATTTCCGTATATTCGACGGTGGATACGGCATGTTACAGCAAGTTACGTTTGTCGGAGCAACTATTGCAATATCCGGAGCTACCTACGGGCTGTTAGCGTTGCTCCTTGGCGTGGAGGAAGTCCAACTTGTGGTGGTAGCGGTGAGGAGGAAAGTTATGTCTCGTCTTTCGACCTTAAAGCGAACCAGAAGTTGATGATACGATTTTCGCTTCAACTTAGTCGGTTCGTGAGTACAAACGTATTGCTAAGCAAGAACTTTGCTAAATTGAGATTTGGTAAACAAGCCTTTCGACTAATGGGGCGAGGTGTTCGGTTATGACGTCATGGCCACCGTCTTGGAGTAAGCCCTCTCTTTGTTATCAACGGATCCAGCTGTCGTAGCAAGGATAAATTCTTATAACTGGACCGAGAGCAGAAGTAATTGCGCAGGAAAAACCAATAACTGGCGGCGAAGATATCCATACTGTCGTGACCAGCCATTATCTTTTCTAGGTTTTCGGAACCTTACCGCCAGGGTAGTAGTGCTCAAGAAGATCTCTAAATTTTTTGTGCTGTAACATTTCTGTTTTTCGATTATTAGACCAATGCAATTTAGCTAGAACACGCAAGAATTCCTCACGTTCCGCCTTAGACAATTTCCTATATAGGCCTCTCCATTCGGCAGCTTCATTATCCTTATAACGATTGCGATGGATTATATAGCGGTCGGGCATGGTTATAATTTCCAGAAATTCTTCAAAGGAGCTACCAAACGCCGCATCAAAGAAGTCAGGGTTGGGGCTAACTAAACCATGTGTCGCAAGTAATATACATTGGATGCCTCGCAAATATCGCCAATTCCAGGCTTTGGAGATATATTGCCTCTTTACACTATTTATAGGGATATACCGCATGGGAAAGCCAGTAATACTTACGCCGAGCTTTTCCGATAGTTCAATGTTGGTCCTAAGCCTATAGTAGAAACTTAGCGGGGTATCATCAAAATTGAACATCACATAGTTGGTAAATTTAGTAAAGCCAACATGCGCTAAACGCTCAATGGCTTGCCTATAGGGGGTTTCCATTTCGTCATAGTCAAAAGCAAGGCGAACCGGTGAAAGGGGTATGGTTGCTAGGAGTTGAGCGACTTTTTCCGAAATTAGCCGAGCGTCGATACCCTGATTGAAGTCTACAGTACGTTCTTTACCATTTAACTTATCGCCAATTCCAAAGCCTGCGTTGCGAATTTCAGCTATGATTTCTTTTAGGCGGCTTGCTGCTAAAATATTATTGTCGAGCAGAACAAGATTCTGTCTTTCACCGTAGCGGGCTGCAGCTTCCCGAATCTGTTTGCTTAAGCTATCACAATAATCAAATTCAGGTTCCAACTTCGGTACAGCACAGAATTTACATTTGCGGATACAACCTTTAGTGGCCCGGCAGAAATATGCGTTGTCAGGCTTATACTGCCAGTTTACAGCGCCCAAAATACTATAATCTGGCACAATATTTGCTATGGGAGGAGTCCCGGCACCAAGCATATCTGGTTTATCTAATAGGCCCTCAACAACTGTGCATTCAACACGTGCTCGGATATATTGAGGGAAAAGTGTGGCTGCAATACCTCCGACAAATATATCGTGGGGGTTTGCAACTGCAGAACTATAATATTTAATGGTTTCAATTGTGCGCGGAAGTTCATAAGTGAAAAGTGATGATACATATACTCGATGCCATGGTATATCACGAAACTCGGGAACCTTACCACGGACGAAAGTGACCGTATCACCCCTAGCTTTATGGTAAGCAGAGATCTTCATTAAACCTAGTGGTGGAAATTTCGCTCTGTAATCCGGTTCTACCAGAAGAATGTTGCTCATGACCCTGTTTTACTCTCCTCAACCTGAAACCTAGCAAGGATTGCAGCTTTGGCTTTTTCGAAATTTACTTCGTCGAGGACCTCAAATAACACCTCAAGAACTTCGCTAATTACTTTCCGCTGTTTGCGACCTAAATCAGAACGGAACTTCTTGAGTCGGGGCTTACTATTCTTAAGGGATGCACGGATCTTATTAAGTCTTTCTAAGTACGGCTCGATGGTTTTTACGTCTTCTTGATTCTTTCGGTGCTTGAGTGCATCGGTAACGCGTTTACGTTCCTGGTCGACCTGCTTCAACAAATTGTCTCGTTCCTTTGCTGAAGCTATACCAATTGCCAGGGTCTTTTCGACCTTATCGATCACCCTCTTAGCAGAGGTTATTACTTTTTGTGTTGGCTGGTTGCGGGCTCCAGAAGCAGTATACGCTTCTTTAGCGCGTGCTTCCACAAACCCTATTAGCTCTTTCTTGATTTCGGGCCATATCCCAGTATCCTCAAAACCATCTCGTCTTGCATTAGGTATAGCATGAGGACTAATTATGTGGATTTCACCAATGTACCAGGAGTTAAATCTACCGTAGCTTCTTGATACCTCTTCAAATAGCTCCCTGACACGATCAGGCCCCCCTATGGCAATGTTGTTTTTTCTAAGCCGCAAACCAGCGACCATGGTATCGTCAATCATTCCGAGCAGCTGTGTTTTGCCGTACCAAAGCCAAAACGTACTCTCTGGTGTAATAACCTCAGGATAAAAGCATACATCCTCTATATCCAATTCATATTTGATGCCTTTGCTTCTACGTGTTCCATATCGACTCTTGTACGGCTTAAAAACTTCACGTTCTATTTCGGGGGTTTTAATAATTAGGGTCACCGTTGGGATTGAAAGCCCATATTGTTTTACCCATTCTTGTATTTTAGTTGCAAAAATAAATCGTTGCGCATCATACTTAACTGGGGCAACTTGACTCAAATATCCTTCAACGGCTCTCCAATTGAGGAAAATAGGTACTTGTTCTAAAATTCCATTCATTGTTACTTCAAAGAAATGGCTATCCGTGTCGCATGGTTCACGTGTTACGCTGCTGTAGTTTGCAATCGCTTCTTCTAGTCTTGAAACCTGCCGTAACTCTGGTGAAAAAGTATTCCTAATACCATCACAATCAATCTTAACTTCTGACGTTGTATTCTCGCCGACAGCTGAGGTTCGGAAGTGTAGAGCTTTACAATAAGCAATTCCTGCTAAACGACCAATCCCTCGAAACCCCGCATCCTTCTCGATTGTCTTGGTGGAAGTTCCTATGTTGAGTAAACGATTGGCTACTTCTTGGGAAGGAATGCCAACACCGTTATCTCTTACCTTAACAATCCTTTCTGTAGGATTAAGTGTAACCTCAATACGACCAGCACCTTCCCTTATCAGGTGCTCTTCTTCTGCGGTACGAATTGAGTCTGCAGCGTTCTGTATAAACTCACGCAATGTATCTAGTGGATTTGTATACATTCCAGTAGTTAACGTCTCTAAAACGTAGGTACCTATAAAGGGTTTATGGCTCATATTATCTCACCCTCGGAATGTAGTAGTTTGGATATGGAAACCGTGTCTTAATTAACGAAGTGGTAAACGCTGCATGCTGGAGAATTAAGCTCCCTTGAGGCAATCTTGTAATAGCCGATTGTAAAGCTCTTGGAAAGTGCGCATAATCCGGGCACTTAGCTACCTCAACTGCACTAGTTCGACCATATATATTTGTACTGCAGTTACCTAGAATACGATCGTGAACACCGCTTCTAAACTGTTCGGCTCCGAATAGGACCACCCCTAGAGAACGTCCACGTTCCGTTATCTCTAAAAGGTCTCTCGTAAGCGTACGTCCAGTAGCACTCCGAGATTTCGGAGCGTATTTGTTCAATTCATCAGCAAATATCACAACAGTGCCTAAACGCTCACCGCTAATATTTTCTTCGTCACCTAGTTTAGCACCATAGATGATCTGGATTACGTCACCAAAGACTAGGCATTGCAAATAATCGGGCAAGGGTTCTATGTCTATAACAAGTACATCACCAGATCTAAGATTGCTTATAGCTTCAGAAATGAGAGTTTGCCGTTTTTCTTCTTTCCTAGTTACAGACCGTTCCGTAAAAAGATCATGGTGAGTTCTGGTTTCAAGTAACCGTACGAATTTGCGCCAGGACACAATAGGTATTTCCCCAGCCTTTTGCGAACCTTTCTTAGCCCTAGAACGTATTTCCGTGCGGAATGCTCTCCAGCTTTGTGTTTCGATGTCAGGTAATTGATGAGCTATGCTCTCCATCGTAGAGTTGGGGTCGTCGATATCCGAAAAAAGAAGTGCTAGTTTGCGACGACCAGTATCAACATCATAGATGTAGTTGTAGGCTCGTCCTTCCGCAATTTGTTTCTCAAGGATATCTGGCTGGACGTGCGATAGCGTATAATACGAGTCTGGTTTCTCTGCAAATGGGTACAAATAAGTTACGTTTTCTAGAGGCTTATCATCAAGCCCGCACTTCTTCCATTCAGAACGTTGTGCAGGGGTTAAATCTGGATTCGGTTGGTCAATTGCAAGTAAATCACTTCCCTTAACGTTGAAAATAATAATAGTAACTTGATCTTTTAAGCGCTGTTGAATGGAATTTAAAAGAAACATTACGTAAGAGGTCTTTGTAGCGAGACCTGATATTCCGGCAATATTTAGATGAGCACCCTCGGGACCTAAGAGATAAGCAGCTTCAAATTCAATAGGGATTTCTTCACCATTCGACATAAGCATGTAGCCAGCTGGTATAGGTTCCTTAAACCCGCGAAGTCCCAACGCATCTTTTATCCCCTCAGCATCTGCCCACTCTACAGCTGCCCCGTCCCGAACAGGCATTTCAATTTCCTGGTCATTATACAGGACCTCAGCTTCAGCAATAGTTGTACCAAGACGTTCATAATGGGGCTCTACGGACAGGTCACCAAAATCATATGAAACGTAGTTGGCGAGATGGCTCGAACTATCAGTTATGTATGATAGCTCTTTAACTAGTGCATACGTATAGCTGGGCCTTCCTCCCTTTTTCCTCGGGAGATGCTTTATTCTGACGATATCGAAAGGACGAATAACCTGATCCTTATGAACCCAAAAACGTACTGTGCTACATGTCGTAGGCATCTTTTCAGTTGCTGTAACTCTGCCAATTATTCGAGGATCCAGGTGCATAAGCCGGTCCCTCCTTCAAAACATAGCCTTAAAACGGACATTGGTCATAAATGAGGACTTAAGGTAACACTCGGCTACGTATATTGGGTAAAGATGGCTTGCCCACCGTAAGTCCTCTCCATAAGGTGTAACGTTTCGTTCGCGCAATATATGGCTCGATATCACATCTATTCTCTCTCCGTCAAAGCCGTTTTCTCGATCTTCAGGGTCAACGGCGTAACATTCCACCTTAACTATACCTTGTAGAGGATTGGACATCATGTGCGGATGTCGAATTCGTAGATACCAAACTCCAATGATACCTTCTAGGTCCCGTGCGGTGTGGAACGTTCGAAATACCGATGTTCGTTCTCCAAAATCAAGTCCGGAAGTAATGGATCCCACATCAGCCCTCTTTCTGCCCCGGCCAACCTCAAAAGTGGGTCTAAAGGTCTTGGATATACCTAGGACATTTCGAAACTGAACTAAGTCCAATTTTTTCTTAAACCTTAGAGGCCCATCAATTACCAACAGGCGATCGTTGGCTAGAAGTTGTTGTTCAGCCATTTGGTGTACAGTAACAATCTCAAGGTCGTGCATTTCGCTCATTATTTTCGCAATACCTAGGTCCACGGGGTCTCGATCCCTCTTAACTTCATATCGGAGCAGCGAGAATGGAACTGATGTCCACTGGTTAATCTCATTTTCGAGATATTCGAGGTTTTCTAGCGGGATTGAATCGGGAAGTGCAATAACATTTTTGAATTTGCAGAGTGAACGCACCGGCTCTACTGTTTGGCTATTCCTTCTTACCACTGCTACTCCAATTTGCCCGGCAATTAATGGAAGGTAGCGTCCATTTACGATGACGTCTGATATTTTGTATGTTTTCCGTGACCCATCTAGGAAGTAATGCAAAATTGTCGGGATTCCTTCATCGGGCTGGTGAATTTTCTTCTTTGGGGTGGAAAGACGCGGACGCTCAAAGAAGGTGTCAACGGGGTGTTCATCGCTATCTCTATATTCTACAAAACGTTCGAAATCCAAGCTTATCCGCTCGCATGGAAGGCATTGGAGCCCTTCCTTTTCCATTATTGACAGGATTCGCTTCATTTTAGAACCACTCCAACTCGAATTGACCGCCACTCTTTATGCCTCTTTTAATGTAGCAACTAGCTTCGTCCCGTTCTGAGCTGGCTTTCCACTCCAGATACTCCGTCATGTCAAAATAACGATTGCAAGTACTCCAAGCCTCATCGATTTCCATCCCGCTCCGAGCAACCACATGGGTGACTCCAATGTTCGCGCCAGCGGATCTCCTGGCTTAGTCCCTCCACGCCGTTGATGGCCTGCAGGCGCATCTGATACCACTCAGGCAACGCCATCATTGGCATCGCGACCTCAAAGTAAGACAGCTCCCAGCGCTTCGATTACCTTCGGAGCCCGCTCGGCATCGTCCCGGCTCACGCCGTCCCGTAGTCAGGTCGAGCGCGTCGAAGATTAACCGTTACCGCCCATGTTGTTCACGTTACAGAGACTTGAGACGGCCGGAGAATCTAGACCAGCTGGCCTCTAACTCGCGCTTCCACACGCGGATGGCCAGGGCGTCCACCAGTCGGATGGTATTTTTACTAAGCCAGGTTCCACTCATTCCACTTACGCACGACTACGTCCCCGAAACTGTCGACCGGGAGAACTCCATCCCCGCATGGCTCCTTTACTATGACTTTAGCCTTCGGGGTAAGGAGGCCGTTGATGAACATCTCTATCATCGTCAAAAGCAGCGCCCGCTCACTCCGCTGATTTCGCTCGAACAGCTCAGTGGAGAAATACCCGCTGCGTAGCCAGAGAACCAGCAAGGTCATTTCGCACAACCGCGTCTTCAACAGCTTCTCATGTTAGGCATTGCTATAGCACTCTCTATCTGGGGTCCGCCCATACCACTTCGCTTTCAGCTGTTCTATGGCCTGGGGCTCGAGGACCTTCTATATATCTACCAGAGGGAGAGTAGACCTTCCTGCTTCGACCCCACTCTGTCTTTACATCTTTACACATTGTGCCGGATACAACTCCTCCCGTTGCTGTCTCATGTGGCTCCTCAAGTCAAAGAACGTCTTCGCCTGGATGAAATGAACCTCGCTTCGCGTCCTCTGCCGGGCCTACCGCCCGACAGGCGTCACGTAAAACTTGAACTCCCTAACCTTGAATACTACAACGGTGAGCCTGTATCCTCCACCGACTCACCTCGGAGACCTCAGGCGGTTACGCCCTAACGGCACCTCATGTCTCTATCATATCGTCATTTCTCGTCTGCCACGTAACAGATGTATTCACTGTAGTTGGGAGTCAGGTTGAATTTTCTCATAGGCGCGCTCTCCCCGGATGGTGTGTGTCACATCTATCGGCGCATAGTCGCTCATTCACCCCTCAAAGACCGAGGGCATCTGCTTCCATTCCTGGCAAGCAGTCGAGCAAGCCCGTAAGTTCTTTGGCCGACCAGAGGGGTCGGCGATAACTTCGTTAAAGGAGAATTTAGACAGGTACAGGGTTGGTGACGACTTCGGCTTGGTGACTGGTCTGAGTTACAGATTGTGGTATGATACTTGTCAAGGGATACCTGGAAAAAGCAGAGGAGTTATTGGAATGGCTAAAGCAGAATTTGATGTTGCAGCTGTAATTGAACGCTTTACGAGCGCTCTCAAGCAACAGGGTCTAAATGTGGAACGAGTAATCCTTCTTGGTTCGCAGGCACGGGGTACAGTAAAGGAACACAGTGATATAGACTTACTTGTCGTATCTCCTGATTTTGCCGATATGCCTTTAGTCAAACGATTTGAAGTGTTAGGTAAGGCTCTTGCGCAAGTTCGTCAACCAATTGATGCTCTGGCTTGCACTCCGGAGGAGGTTGAGATAGATAAACTCAGCGAAGCCAGTTTTCTATATGACGTTTTGGCTAGGCAAGAAACGATAGAATACCGGCCTTAGTAGTTCAGCTTAGAAGCAGAAGTTCTAGTCCTGAATTCGGTTGTAAGAAGGTTAGGCCTGGTCATGCGGCAGGGGCATCCTCCCTCTCAGACTGGGATGGATTCCCAAGGCGTTTCTGCTCCGATCTTTATGAATTCCAAACACCACGCCAGCGCTCGCTGGCCCTCCATAAAGCTACAAAGGCCAGTTTAAGAGCGCCTTTTTCATCGAAGAAGCGGGGGATGACGTTGGTGCGGCGGCGTTCTTCTCCCTTGACGAGCTTTCTGAAAGGCCCGTTAACCACTAAAGCTGTAGGCTTACGGAGATTACCTGATTTTTACTAAATGCGTGTTATTGCAACCGCACTTCGCCTTGATATTCCCTGACTTCAAGCCAGTTTCGGTTCTAATCTAGTTCTTTGCGCCATTATTAAGGCATATAAAGGTCACAAGCACCTGGATGGAAAGGCCGTCAGACTGATGCATGGCTTATCAGCGATGAACTACGAAGCCAGGGGCATCTGAGATCTCCAACAAACAGTTGCAAAAGCCCGTGAGATCTTCGGCCGGCCTTATTGCAGACTATCGCTCGAGGAACGGATTAAATATAAGGACGTTCTGGTAACGTGTTGACCATGGTTCAGATCTCCTGACCATATCACATCACAGCCAAGACTCTAGCGTTCACCCGTTCCACTACCGTACGCTTGTTGTAGATCGTCTTCCTGTAGCTGGACCGCGCAAGCGGAGTGAAAACCCGCCAATCTTCGATTCCTGCACGTCCTGAACTTTTGTGAGGCGTTGCCTACGTCGCTTCGCTTCGAACTTACTGGTCGCGACTTTCCGGATTGAGTGGTCGGAATTAACCGGGGTCGGTGAACGGGGCTTTTCGAAATCAGTGGTTGGATTGACCGGAATGCGCATAGAAACTTCCAAGACGCTCTTATGTATCAACTTCCTGCCGGTAAGAGCTGGTTGGTCAGGAGGCGATTCACGACCGAAAGTGAAGGGGAATGGTCTAAAATGGCAAACATATACAGAGAGACTAAGGGCTTATTTCCAAGGAATACGAATTGACTGAGACACGTCCACCGAACGGCTGCCTCTTACCAGCCCCAATGCACTTGAAGACGTAAGTCTTGTCTGTTTGACGCAGCCTGAGGGGGGAATCCATTTGGCAGAAGTGCTTGATATGATAGTCGACAGGATAGTAAAGACAGTAAACCCTGATAAGATCATCCTTTTTGGGTCCAGGAGCAGGGGGCAAGGGGGACCCTATAGCGATTATGATCTTTTGGTACTAAAGCGAGGGATAGACAATCGCCGTGCCTTGGCCCATCAGATTTATAGGATTTTGGCCGATGTTCCTGCCGCCGTAGATATACTTGTAGAAACACCGGAAAGAATAGAAAGGTACCAGAATTCACGTGGGTTAGTGTATGCTGAGGCCGCAAAAGGGTGGGTCGTCTATGAACGATGAATTGTGGCGCCTGTGGTTCCGAAGAGCAAGAAGTAACCTCGCAAGGGCAGAACTTGGCAGGCAAACATCCGACATTCTATACGAAGATCTTTGTTTCGATGCCCAGCAAGCAGTTGAAAAGGCCCTTAAAGGTATCATGGCATTCTTTAAGATAGAGATCCCAAGAACCCATTCTATTGGTTACCTTTTGAAGTTAATTGAAGAGTCCGGAAAAGTTCAGGTCCCCGAGAGTCTTAAGGAAGCGGCTATTCTTACTGATTACGCTGTTACAACCCGCTACCCGGGGGACTGGGAACCAGTCGATGAAGCTGAATACAAACGGGTAGTCTGTTTGGCCCAAGAAGTTTACCGGTGGGCGTTATCGCTCATCAACAGGGATAAGGATGCGCATTCAGGCTAATCGAACCAGTGATTGCGTATGGTGGAATGATCGAAACGGTTTTAGCTCTTTATGCAACTTACTGAAACTGGGCCAAATAAGGGGTCTTAGTAGTCAACTGATTGAGCGAGGGTGATGGGTACACAGGTTTTCAATATCGCCGGGATCATGGGACGTGAGAAATACCGTAATTCCCTCTTCCCGGTTGGCCCGGCGAATAAGGTCGCGCACCGTCTGCTTGGCCACCACGTCCAGCCCGATGGTCGGTTCATCCAGGAAAAGCACCTTGGGCCCGTGTAAGAGGGAAGCTGCCAACTCTGCCCGCATCCGCTGACCCAGGGAGAGCTTCCGCACCGGGGTGGTCAGAAAGGGACCTATCTCAAATAGCTCCACAAGCTGATCCCTTCTGGCCCGGTATTCCTGGTCGTCCAGTTCGTATATCCTGGCCAGCAGATTGAAACTGTCGATGGGGGGCAAGTGGTACCAGAGTTGTGACTTCTGCCCGAAAACAGAACCAATCTTGTAAGCCAACTGCTGCCGGGCCTGCCAGGGTACCAGGCCCAGGACCTCGGCGCTCCCTGCAGAAGGGTGCAGGATGCCGGTGAGCATCTTGATAGTGGTGGACTTACCCGCCCCATTAGGACCGATAAAGGCCAACATCTCCCCCTGCTCGATTTCAAAGGAAAGATCCTGGACTGCCTCCACCGTCCGGTTCTCGGGTTTGAACAAGGACCGCACGCTGCCGAAAAAGCCGGCAGCCTTCTTCTTGACCTGGAACGTCTTTCTCAGCCCTTCTGCGCGAATAACTGCGCCCATTCCCGTTTCCCCTCTCTCCACCCCGCTGATTCCATTAAGCCACGGTGTCATGAAGGATGACG
>ENA-OSAI01000412-OSAI01000412.1-marine-sediment-metagenome-genome-assembly--contig:-NODE-412-length-17233-cov-7.066480_pt1 | contig 17233 bp, 15 predicted proteins | sample MGYA00237871_ERZ529316 | MGnify/ENA primary metagenome ERZ529316 (study PRJEB26369, sample SAMN03142814) | marine sediment metagenome | biome: marine; feature: borehole; material: sediment...
AGCTACTCCGAGGCGGGCTGGCATTGCTGGTGGCCCGCCTCCGCCTTCTCCGCCAGACATGGGGCAATCGAGGCTCCAGACCGCCACGAACCCCGCCATTGGGATCGGGCCACCTGCACGAACAGCAGTGCGGGCAGACGGTTTGCGGATTTCCCCCACCTGGTCCGGGGAAAAGCAGTAGAACACGTGCAACAGCGCCTCCCGCCCACGAGACCCTGCTGCACCCGACTGTCGTACGCGGGGCTATGGAAGCTGATGCAGGCTCCCGCGGCGAGAGTTCGAGCACGTCTGCCGGTGGATGGGTTGGCCTGCCTCTGGGGACTACCAGGTGGATCCTGTCTGCCGCCCAGGGCAGGCACGGCATCTGCAGGGCCCCTTGCCTCGCAGCTGATGTCGCAATGTGACAATGCGCCATCCGCACAATTCACCCCCGGCAGACCCTGGCCGGAAACCGTCCGGCTTGATGCGCCGCCCGTGGACCATGAGGTGGTTGCCGGCTCCCAACAGGTCCGGGCGCCTGGGGCTGCCCGCTGGGGATCTGTGAGTAGTCAGGCGGGAATCAGGTCACAAAACAAGAATCTCCCTTCCCTGAGCACCTTCCTCCCCAGTCGAAATCTCACAGGATGGGCGAAAATTGGTCCAGCGTAGACGAAGGTGTGAAACTCGCCGTTCTCCCCGCACCGGTCGACGCCTTGGGGCAACTCCTCCAGAAAGGAAAGGTCGAACTCACGGCCGCAAAACCTCCCGTCCAGGGCTTGAGTATCCACGCAGGTAACCACCGCCCGGAAACCCAAGGATACGAACGTACGGGCCAAGTCCTCCGTTGACCTCCCCCACAGAGGGAAAATGGCCTGCATGCCCAGCTTGGCCAGGTTCCTCTCCCTGTAGGCTCTCACGTCCTCCAAGAAAATGTCTCCGAACGCCACCTTCCTCACGCCTCGGTCAAGGAAATTCCTCAGCACCCTCTCCATCCTAGCCTCGTATTCCTCGTTGGAGCAGTTGGGGGGAATGGGTACCTCGCAAATCTGCATGCCGAGGGAACGAGCCTGCCGGTGTAGCAGCAACCTCCTCACCCCGTGCATGCTCACCCTCTCGAACCCCTCGGTCACGGTGACCAGAAGCGAATCCACTTGAAAGCCTTCCTCCAGTAGGTGCAACAGGGCCAACGCGCTGTCCTTGCCGCTACTCCAGCAGACCAGGGTTTTCTCTCTTTGCATCAGGAAGACACTTTCCTTTGCCGCGGGAAATTCTGTCATGTCCCAGTCCCGGCACGACAGTTGTCTCGCGGCTCGGCGAAAAACGTTGCGTAAACCAGAGTTCCTGCCTTTGGAACAAGTCAAAAGCCACTCCCCGGTACGATGACCGTGCCACAACCCGAGCCGGGATGGGCCGTGCCCTTATCACCTCGTTGCGCCCTCAAATCCTGACCCCAGAGAGAGGATCGGCCTTTCCACGAAGGGTCAATTCTCCGCTCAGCCAGAACATGCTGACAACGCCCATGCCCCCGGGCGGAGGTAAGCCACGTGCCCCTCCCTTACTAGCACCCCAGTCCGGCACCACCGACGCAGGTCGGATCGATGCCCGTACGAGACCGATCCCCATGGCTGTCACCAGGGAAAGGCCACGAAAGCAGATGGCTCGCTGCCACAAAGTAGCGGGGGCGGGAAAGCCAACGAAACCCCGGGACACCACGGTAGATGGCAACCACTGCAGCGGCTGGCCACGAGGGGTCGTCTTCAACGGTTCATCAGCTGACCCTCGCCTTCTCATCTCAGTTCCTGATGGGAAGGGCGCGACGAAACCCGGCTCGCTGGGCCCACGAACCTGGGGCAACAGGAGCCGTGGACCACATGACGTGTGCTGGCAAAGCTTTTAGACCTGGGGCACCGCCCGTGCTGGTCAGCGGAGCGCCTTCTGGCCGGCTCGGAGAAATTCACCGCCCTCACACCAGGATATCCCTGCGCCCGTACAGGAGATAGGTGGCGCCCACCATCACCGCGAAGGCCGCCAGTAACCCCAGGGCGTACTCCGCTCGCAGGGATCCCGCACTGACGATGTCCGCTGCCCGAATGTACCGGAAGGGGCTGAAGTATTCCAAGAACCGCAGTCTCTCGGATAAGACGGCCACCACGTCGAAGAAGTAAAGCATCAGTACCACGGCGATGCTGCCGGAAACTGCCGACCTGCGGCGGACGAAGAACAGGGAGATCAAGAATCCTCCCGCTCCGAAAACCAGGTGCACCAGCACCGGGGCGGCCAGGAGCCACAGGAGGGCAGACCGGTTGTACTCCTCCTTGACGAACCCCTCGAATCCCGCCAGGGTGGCTGCCGCCAGGAGGAGGTTAAAGAGCAGGACCCCCGCCACCATGCTGAGCACCTTGCTGGTCACCACCGCGCCCCGGGTAACCGGTTTGGCCAACAGGAATTCCACCGTCTTTTCGTCTTCCTCTTTGGCCAGCAGGCCCGCACCCAGCATGGCGGCGAAGATGCCGCCGAACAGAGTCACGATGACGTACATCTCCACGGCGAAAAACCCCACCGGGTCGAAAATCGCCAGTCGATCCATCCCGAAGACCCTCTTGAAACCCTGGGGGAAGGCCTCTAGGTACCGTTCGAAGTCGGCCGCCGCACCCCCGTTTTCTACGAAGCTGGGATAGATGCCCAGAACCAGCAGGATGAGCAGCCCCAGGCTCAGGGCCCAGAGGATCACCGATCGCCGATTGCACTTCAGCTCCCTGAGCAGTATGGGGATCACGAGGCCTCCACCCCTTTCTCATAATAGTGCATGAATACTTCCTCCAGGTCAGGCTCTTCCAGCCACAGGCTCACCAGCTGGTACCGCGAGAGGGCCCTTATCAGGTCGTTGACGTCGCCACCAAAAAGCAGATGCAAGGTATCGTCATCCCGCCGGGCATGCACCACCCCCGGGATCTCCAGAGTAGGAGGAGCGGTCTCCTTGAAGGTTATGCGCACGCTGCGAAACTGCTTGTTCTTCAGATCCTCGATGGTGTCCACCTTGAGGATCCTGCCCTCCTTTATGATGGCCACCCGGTGACAGAACCTTTCCACTTCGCTCAGGATGTGGGAGGAAAAGAAAATGGTGGTGCCGCGCCGATTCTCCTCCCGGAGCACCTCGAAGAACCGCTTCTGCACCAGGGGATCCAGACCGCTGGTGGGTTCGTCCAGGATCAGTAACCTCGGTTGTGTTCGCTAACATAAAAGTTGACCACTTTGGGTCCTGATGATAACGAAAAAGTTGACCACCCTGAGAACCCATCCTGTAGGCTAAATGAAGGACCAAGTAGCCTACGGGAGGTAAAGGAGTTGCTCAAGATGGTCGACATTGAGTTTATCAGAAAGAAGCATTACGTGGAAGGGTGGTCCATTCGCAAGATTGCGCGGAAATCTTGGCATCAGTCGCCAGTCGGTGCGCAAGGCGCTGGCCAGTGCTGAGGTACCGCGGTATCGGCGCAGCAAGCCGCGGCCGTTTCCGGTGATGGATCCTTATCGGGACATCATCATGGAGTGGCTTGAAGGTGATCGCACGGCGCCACGCAAGCAACGTCACACCGCCAAGAGGATATATGATCGTCTGGTAGAGGAGTATGGGTTCAGAGGTGCGGAATCCACCGTCCGGCGTTTTGTTCGTTTGCTCAGGGGCAGCATCCCGGAGGCGTATGTACCGCTTGCTGCTGATTATGGGGAGCAGGCGCAGGTGGACTGGGCACGAGCGATGGTGAAGATAGGCGGGGCATCCACGGTAGCGTATCTATTTTGCCTGCGCATGAGGGCCAGCGGTGTGTGTTTCAGCTGGGCCTTTCCCACCGAGAAGTTGGAGGCCTTTTTAGCCGGGCACAGGTTAGCATTTGAGTGGCTGGGTGGTGTACCTGCCCAGTGCATCTACGACAACCCCAAGACGGCGGTAGTGAAGATCCTTGCCGGGCCCTATCGTCAGGAGCATGAGTATTTTTCGCACTTGCGGGCGCACTATCTGTTTGAGAGTTGTTTTTGCAACCCCGGGCGGGCCTCCAGAAAGGTGCAGCGGAGAACCTGGTGGGGTATGTACGGCGCAATGCCCTGGTTCCGGTACCGGATGTTGCCTGCTGGGAGGAGTTGAACGCCCATCTCCTGGGCTGGTGCAGCCGCGACCGGGAGCGTCGGCCGGACTGGGACAAAGAAAAAGCTGCCCTGCGTCCCTTGCCGGAGCATCCTGCTGACTGTGCCATCATCCGGATGGCGGTGGTCTCCAAGACTGCCCTGGTGACCTTTGACCGCAACCGTTATTCCGTTCCTCACCAGTATGTAGGGCAAAAAGTGATGATCAAGGCCACCTGGAATCAGGTGAGAATCGAGAGCGCCCAGGAAGTGATTGCCGTACATCAGCGGTGCTACGGCCGTGGACAAGCCATCCTGGAACTTGAGCATTACCTCCCGGTACTGGCCCAAAAACCCCGGGCGGCGAAGAACGCCGCCGTGGTGAGGCAACTGGGAAGCGTATGGGAAGAAGCCAGAGAAGTTTTATGCCGGCACCGGCCCGATGGCTACCGGGAGTTGGTGAAGATCCTGCTGCTGCACCGGTCATATCCACACCATGTTCTCACAGCGGCCTTGAAGGAGGCCCTTGCACTGGGAAGACCGACGGCCACCGTGGTGCGCCAGATTCTGCTCAATGCCAGCTGCAAAAAACCACCCCAGTTACCGGTCAGCGAAGCACTGGCGGGGTATGTCGTTGAAGCAGCTGATCTGGCACGCTACCATGCTCTGCTGGAGGAGGCAAGCCAATGAATGATGCCCATACCCAGGAGAGCCTGGTGGATTTCTACTGCAAGGAACTCAAACTTCCAGGACTGAGGCGTGCATACCGGGAGATCGCCCGCGAGGCCCTGGCTCAAGGTAGGGCACCGATAGACTTCCTGGCGGCTTGTCTGGCCCAGGAGCTGGCCTCCCGGCGGGAAAGCCGGCTCAACAGGAGACTGGCCCAGGCACGGTTTCCAGCTGCCAAGACCCTGGAGAACTTCGACTTCACGCTGGTCCCCACCTTGCCCAAGGCCAAGGTGCTGCAGCTGGCCAAGGGTGAGTTCATCAAGAACAAGGAAAACGTCATTCTCCTTGGCAATCCCGGCGCCGGGAAGATGGTCTGTTGCTATAATGAGCCCGGGGGCGGGTCTTGGGCTCCGGATCCCGACCTTGCCTTCAGCGGTGGCCTCAAGCCCTGATGTGGGTTTGGGTGCCAACCCTTGACACGATGTGGGCCAGGCCACCTGGAAGCAAGTCGAATACCTGACAGACCGGTGGGCTTTGAGCTTTGATGGTGATGTGATAGTTGGTAGTCGACGGGTCGGGTGCGAAAGTAGTCCGTCCCGGGTCCGTAGCCGCACAGAAAAGACCAGTGGGACCGGCGGTTCAGGCTGTGAGCCCTCATGTGTGACTTGGGCGCGGGAGCCGGGGCGGTGTCCTCTGGGTCGGATAGGAGGTAGGTCATGGAAGTCATGGAAGCAGGAGACAAGCAGCGGTTTTACGTCGGGGTGGACGTGGGACGTCGCCAGCACAGTGCAGCGATCCTGTCTGCAGCCGAGGCTCGGGCGGGATGGGAGCGGGCGAGGGTATTCTCGTTCAGTGCTGACCTCTATGGCTTTCGGGAGTTCTTTCTCGCACTGGCCCGTGCTGGGGCGGGGCCAGAGAACACGGTATGTGCCCTGGAGGCCACCGGCGGCTATTACTCACAGCCCATCTTCCGAGCCCTTTCAGAGCGGGGTTACGGGGTGTTCTCGTTGAAGAACCAGGCGGTGCACGACCTCCGGGAAATGGTCTACGGCCGCCGATCGAAGACCGACGTGGAGGATGCAAGGCTGATCGCCCGGCTGCTGTATCTACGGGAGGCCATTGGTCAGGAATACGGCTTCCATGTGGTGCATCAGGGAGAGTCGCGCTACCGCAGCGTGCGGCTATTGTGGATCTGCGCCGGAGACAGGTCCAGGCACGGCGACGTGCCTCCAACCAGCTGATGCAGGTATTGGATGTACTCTTTCCCGAACTGCGGCTGGTCTTCCGTAAGAGCACCACCCAGGCCACACCATTGCACCTGCTGTGGTGCTTCCCGACGGCGGAGGAGATAGCCGCTGCTTCCGAGGAGGCGGAGCTGCATCGGGTGATTGTTCATGAGGCCCGCCGTCTGAGGCACCGGAGGGCGGCGGCACTACTCAAAGCACTGGCACAAGAGACGGTGGGGGTTAGGGAAGGGGTCCAGCCCCTACGCCTGGCTCAGGGGTGGCTCACCCATCACGCCCACATCCTGCTCTTTAAGGGGGAATCCTATCGGTTCCGACAGAGCCAACAGCACGAACCTGTAGGCACACAAAGCTAGCTGGGAGGGTGGTCAACTTTTAGGTTATCGCGGTGGTCAACTTTTAGGTTGTCAAAAACAACCTCGGTTGGTGCAGAAGCGCCTGGATGATGCCCAGCTTCTTCTTGTTACCGTGGGACAGGGCGTGAATTCTCGTGGTGGGGTCCAGGTCAAATGCCTCCAGCAGATCGGCCGTCCGACGCTTGGTGTCTCCCCGGTAGAACCTGGCGGAGTACGAGAGGAGTTCCGACACCGTCATGTCATCGTAGTAATCAACCTCCCCGGGCAGATAGCCCACGTGCTCCTTGATGCGGACACTGTCCTTCACCACATCCATGCCCAGTACCTTGGCTGTCCCCCGGGTGGGGAAGATGAAGTTCAGCAGGGTGCGGATGGTGGTGGTCTTCCCGGCACCGTTGGGGCCGATGAACCCGAAGATCTCCCCTTCCTTCACCTGGAGGTTGACGTCCACAATCCCCCGCGCCTTACCGTAATATTTCGTCAGATTGAAGGTCTCAATGGCATACACTTTCGGGCCCCCTTTCCCCTAGCCGCCTTGTCGGCTCCATTATATGCCCGACTGACCCGCCGGTCAATTTGCCCAAAGGCCGACCCCATAGCCTGAGGCCGGCCGCCGGTGGGTCGCTCAAGCCCACCAACCGCCGCTGAAGCGGGATCCCGTATCGGGACCGGCCCCCGCCTCGCGCTGGCGGGGCAGCACCCAAACCGCCGCCAAGGGCCGCGACACCAGGCGGCGTAGGGCAGAAGAGACCTGAGAGATATCCAGTGCAGCCAGGCGATCCAGGGCGCGCATGGGATCCGTCCCCCTATGGCGGAACGCGAACACCAGCCGGGCCAGGGGGCCGAAGGGAGGGTCTAGCCGCCGGAGGAACCGACCCCGCGCGGCTTTGATGCACCGGCGGAAAGTACCTTCGTCGATCCCTCTTTCCACCGCCCGCTGCAGGCCCTCCCGCAGACGATCGGTGAGTCGGGCCGGATCCGGGGTGGAGGCGCCGATGACCAGGTGGGCATAACTTTGTTCCCCCTCGTAGTGGGCCTGGAAGGTATCGTCGATCAATCCCTCCTGATACAACGACAGGTACAGATCGCTGGCCGGACCCAGGGTGGCATCGAGGGCGATGGAAACTGCCGCCAGCTGGTCCCACAACGACTCGCCCTGCTCGGTACTGGGCACATCCTTGAAACCCAGGTAACAGAGAGGCTGCCCCACGCTCATCCGCACGGTCTGCTGAGGGCGCACCACTCCTTCCGGCTCCTGGGGCAGCAGCCGCCGCACCGGTTCCTGCGGGCGGTAGCCGCGGGCCTCCAACAGCTCCTGGACCAGCTCCGTCACCTCCTGCGGGTCCACCGGGCCGGCCACCGACAGCCACATGTTGGAGGGGTGGTAGAAGGTCCGATGACACAGCTCGATCTGCTCCACTCCTAGCGACCGCACGTCGGCCACGGTGCCGGCAATGGGCACCCTCACCGGGTGGCGGTGGTACAGACACCGCATCAACTCCTCAAAGGCCCTAGTGTCGGGATCGTCCTCCACCATTCGGATCTCTTGCTCGATGATCCCCTTTTCCTTCTCCACCGTCTTCCGGGTGAGGTGAAGGTCGAAGACCAGCTCCACCAGCAGGCGCAGGGGCACCCGCCAGTCGCCGGCAGTGCTCAGCACATAGCCGGTGTAGGTGTAGGATGTGTATGCATCGCACATCGCCCCCGCCGCCGCGAACCGCCGGAACATGTGGCCGGTGGGTTTTTCGAACATCTTGTGCTCCAGGAAATGGGCTATGCCCGCCGGGACCATGTACGGCCCGTCGCCGTGCGGTCCGTAGAAGGCGTTGTCCACCGACCCGTAACGAGGCCCTAAGATGGCAAAGGTCCGACGGAACCCCGGCCGGCGAACCACGCAGAACCGGAGTCCACACGGCAGCATACCGTGGTAGTACTCGCAATCAACCTCCTGCAGCCTCACTCGTTCCATATCCCTACCCCTGCCTTTCCGGTGTCAGCAGGAATACCACCTGCGGCCGAATCCTCCCCGCCGCCTCCATGACATCCTGAGGTCCTGCCGCCTCCAGCGCGTCCAGCAGCTTCTCCAGCGTCCAGGGGGCGCCCGCCAGCTGCCACTCCAGATCCAAGGACGCCAGCTGGGCCGGCTCGTCGCTCTTGCCATGCAGCGCATCCCGCAGTAGCCTCTTGGCGGTCTGGAGTTCCTCCACCTCCGGCGGCCGGGAGGCCAGAGCCTCCAGCTCCTGCTGCATGATCTGTTCCACCACCGGTACCTGCTGGGGACTGGCCCCCGACATGACGAACAGCAGTCCCTTGTTCCACTCCCCGCTGGTCATCACGTAGTAGGCCAGACTCCGTTCTTCTCTGATCTTCTGGAACAGGCGGGAGGTGGGGAAGGCTCCCAGCACCCCGTCGGCCAAGAGCAGCCAGGGCATCTCGGGATCGCGCCAGCAACTGGCCGTCTTGTAGCCCACGGTCAGCTTCACCTGACCGATGTCCTGCAGGGTCTCGGAGACCCGGCGCACTCCCTCTTCCACCGGGCTGGGCTCCTGACGGGGCAACGCGGCCTGGCCCCCCGAGAAGTCTCCGAAGGATCGCGACAGCTGCCGCAGGACGGCTTCCGGATCCAGTCTTCCCACCGCATACAGATGGAGATGCCCTTCGCGCAGGGCGCGCTGGTGGAACGCACTGAGCTCCGCCGCATCCACCGCATCCAGGTCCTCCAGGTACCCGAACTCCCTCACCGCGTAACCTTCGCCCCGGCAGACCTCCTCCACGCAGCGCACCAGGGAGTACCTGATCCGGTCATCGATGAGGCTTTCGATTCGCCTCCGGAGCTGGGACTTTTCCTCCTCCACGTACTGCGAGCGCAGCTGCCCACCTTCGGTGGTGGGCTCGAGCACCAGCTCCTGCAGCAGATCGATCGCCCGGCGCAGCACCGCCTTCCCCTGGGGGATCAGCTCCGGAGCCGGCAGCCGAATCCCCACACGCATCACCTGCACATCGCCCACCTTGGCCACCCCCGCCCCCAGCCGCGCCCCGTACATCTCCTGCAGCTGCCGTCGCAAAGATGCAGTATCGGGATGACTCATGGTCCCCCGTCGAAGCACCATGGGGAGCAGGGCCGCCCTGGTGGCATCCTGGCGCCGCAGCGGCAGCAGCCAGAGGGCACGCAGGGTGACGGTCTGCATGCGGCCATCCTCGATCACCGTCGCCGTCGCCCCTTTCCCCAGGGGTTGCCGAACCGTTCGCCAGCTCATGGTCCATCCCTCCAATGGAAACGTCACAGAGGTGTTCACCGCCGGGCCCCGACTCCCTCCCCGCCCCTACCTAGGATATCCCCGGGTTCCGGCGGACTCCCTCGCATAAGCACCCATGCATGACCACATACTACGTACTGACCTGACGGACCTGCGGGAGGTGACGTCCGATGAACGGCAAGCCACAGCCGAAGGTGAGATGCGAGGTAAACCGATGCGTCTACTGGACGGACGGCAACCTGTGCAACGCCCGGGAAATAGAAGTGACCGGAAGCCAGGCCCGGGAAGGGAGGGCAACTGACTGCGGGACCTTCGCCCTCAGGGGTCTGCGAAGTATGATCATGGCTGCCCCTAACGTGGACCTGCAGGCAGCCATGGATTACATGCGAGGGGAAGAGGAGACCGAGCCCAACCCCCAGGTTACCTGCTACGTGGACACCTGCCGGTACTGGACCGTTGGTGATGCGTGCCGAGCGGACAACATCCAGATCAGCGGCAAGCAGTCGGGGCGCGAGGAGCGCACACATTGTGCCACCTTCGAGCCGGAGGAATGAGGGGTGGACCAGATCTCGCGGTTCTGGTTCGTGGCCCTGGTCATAGTGATCCTGGCGGGCCTCACCATAGCGGCCCGGGCGGAAGCCGGCCGTCAGGAGGCGCGACGGGAGGACCTGGAAGGGCGCATACGGGAGCTGGAGCGAGAAAACCTCCAGCTCCGACGTCAACTAGAACAACGGGAAGAGCTGCACACCGTCACCCTTTACTTCATCGTCCAGACACCCACTGAGTTCTTCCTCCAACCGGTAGAGCGCAGGGTGAAGAAGGGCCCCGATCCGTTGGCCACCGCTATCTGGGAGCTTATCAAGGGTCCGGAGGAAGAAACCCGGCTGCTGCCCGTGCTTCCCCCAGAGACCAAACTCCGCAACCTGACGGTGGAGGACGGCCTGGCGGTGGTCGACCTCAGCCGGGAGGCCACCCGTCTCAATGTGGGAGCGCGGGGTGAGGAGCTGGTGGTGGGGGCCATCGTGAATACCTTGACCGAATTCCCCATGGTGGATCGGGTACAGATACTCATCGAGGGCAAAAAGGCCGAGACCCTGGCGGGACACGTGGACATCAGCGAGCCGTTGCGCCGCAACGTTGGGCTGATCAGATCGCGCTAGCTACTTTTCCCGGAAGGAAGGATGCCTCCCGGAATCAAAGACAACCCGGGGGGTTGCTTCTGGAAGGACCAGCATCTTCCTCACTCATCGGCGTCCTGGCCGCCCTGTTCCTCACCCTGGGTCTGCTGTCCCTGCTGCGGAGTGGGGAGGAACGTCCGCGATCGCTCGGGAGCGTAATCATCCTGGGTATCTTCGCGGCCATATTGCTGGTCAGCATCCTGGAGTATGGGATCCAGCCACCGCCGCCCGGGTCGCGCCCCCCGCAGTCGCCGGAACCCCAGTTCGCTGTCGAGCAGGCAGACCCCGACACCTGGCGCCTGGTGGCCACGCTGGATCTGTCCTCCAGCAAAGAGCCCGAAGACACCACTGCCGCGCTGCGTGCCCTCTTCCGGGTGGTAATCACGCGTCTCCCCGGGATCCTCGCCGATTTGCGCGACGAGCTGCCCCGCGGAGTCCGCCCCGAGGTGGTTCGGGTGCAGATCAAGCTGCGCGATGGATCTGCGGTGTGGGCAGAAGCAACCTACGCGGACCTCACCGCCTGGCACCAGGGGAAGATCGGTGATGAGCGCTTTCAGCGGTTATGGCGTTGGGGACCCTGAGGTCAACTGCAGCGGCCTCCCCTCCCCAGTGCCCCATCCGCGGGCGTGCGCGAGGTCCGCTTCCGCCATGAGCAGCTCACACCGGGCGGTCTCTTCCCCCACCGCGGCCACCACTGCTTCCAGCTCGGCGTTGATCAGCTCCAGCCTCGAGATGGTCCCCGCCTCGTACCGCGCTCGCGCCAGCTCCAAAGCCGCGGCCGCGGCCTCCGCCGCCGCCCTGGCCGCTTCCAGATTTGCCCGCGCCTTCTGCACCGCCCAATAGGCACTGAGTACATCCAGCCGAACCGCATCCTTGGCCGCTTCCCGCTTGAGCTGCGACTGACGCAGCGCCGCTTCCGCCAGTGGAACCGCATGAGGCGAAGGTTCGGCCTCCGCCTGCTCCCCCAGCCAGTCCTGCAGGCGCTCCCAGTACTCCTCCGGCGTCTCATCAGGTTCCATGGGGGGGAGGCCTTCTGCGGGCATGGGCGCCAGTGGCGTAGACGGATACCGCCGCGCCAGATCCAGGTCCAGGCGCCTGACCTCGCATTCCTTTTCCGCCGCGTAGACCTCAAACCGCTTATCGAGAGCCTCAGCGGTCAACGCCGCCAGATCCTCACCCTCAGCCCCGGCACCAGAGGCCGGCTCGGGTAGTCCCGACAGCTCTATCTTCCGTCCAGGATGGATACCCAGGGCTTGACGGAACGCCTCTTCCGCCAGGGCCACCGCCCCCTGGGCTGCCACCAGTTGCGCCTGCGCCTGGGCCACCCGCACCTTGCCTGCCAGGAGGTCTTCCCTGGTGACCGTGCCGGTGGCCCCCGCCAGGTTGAGGAAATCCAGATGCGCCACCGCCGCTTCCACCGCCTCCTCCGCCGCCCGCAAGGCCGCCTGGGCCTGCCACAGCTGGCAGTAAGTACGGCGGGCCATCCACTCCGCGTCGCACGCAGCCGCCTTTTCGTACTGCCGCGCCACCAGATAGGCCATCAGGGCCTGGAACGGATACAGGTACTTGATGCTGGCCATCTCATACGTCTCCACCGATTCTGCCGGTATGCGGTCCGCCTGCTCTTGTGCCTGCAGCCACTCCAGTTCCGCCTGTTCCCTCATCGCCTCCGCCAGTTCCACCAGCGGGGAACCACGCCTTGCCCGCTCCACGGCGCGGTCCATGTCGAAAGTAAGGGGGAGTTCCTCTCCGGCCCGAGCAGGCGCGGCCAGCACCAACAGCCAGCATGCCAGCAACAGGACAGCGACGCCGCGGCATGGATTCCTCATCGCACCTCACCTCCCGCCTGAACGAGCGAACCTTCGCCTCAGCGCTTCCAGGTCAGCATACAGAGCCGGCACCAGCACCAGGGTGAGAAGCGTCGAGACCAGCAAGCCGCCAATGATGGCGGTGGCCAGCGGTGCTTGCAGTTCGTGTCCCCGGCCCAGGCCGAGGGCCAGGGGCAGCAGACCGAGCACGGTGGTTCCAGTGGTCATCATGATGGGTCGCAGCCGCACCACCGCTGCTTCCACCACCGCGTCCTCCACCCCCATGCCTGCCCGGCGCAGCCGGTTGGTGTAGTCCACCAGCACGATGGCGTTGTTGACCACGATGCCCCCCAGGGCGATGGCCCCAATCATGGAGGACACGCACAGGGTCCTTCCGGTCAGTGCCAGGCCCCACGTGACGCCGACGAAGGCCAGCGGAACCGTCCCCATGATCAGGAGGGGCTGCAGGAATGACTCGAACTGCCCGGCCAGGACCATGTAGACCAGGATCACCGACAACGACAGGGCGTAACCGAGGGTCCCGAAGGCCTCCGCCATCTCCCTGGCCTCTCCGCCGTACTCCACCGTGTAGTCAGGCGGCAGAGCGAGATCGGCCAGCTTCAACCTGACGTCCGCCACCACGTCTCCCAGATTTCGGCCTGCAATGTCGGCGCTGATCGAAACCGAGCGCACCTGCCCCACCCGATGGATGACCACCGGACCTTCCCGAAAGCGGAAGCTGGCCAGATCCCCCAGCTCGACGAACCCACCGCCACCAGCGCCCACCGGCAGGTGCTCCAGGAGGTCGGGGTCCCGCCAGCGCTCGGGGGCCCGCACCCGGACATCGTATTCCTCTCCCCGCACCCTCACGCGCGTGGCCACCAACCCCTCCAGGGCTGCCCGTCCCACTTCCGCCACCTGGTAGACGGTCAGTCCGCGCGCTGCCGCCAGCGCCCCGTCCACCTCGATCTCCAGCTCTGGGGCAGCCTCGCCCACCGAGCTGCGCAGGTCCCGAATCCCCGGCACCCCCTGGATCCGTCGCATGACCTCGGTGCCCAGGTCGCGCAATACCTCCAGATCCTGCCCCCGGATTTCCACCTCCAGGGGGGCACCGAATGCCTCCTCTTCTCCCACGATGCCGGAGACCTGCTTGACGCGTATCTCGGCTCCCGGTATTCCCGCCGCCCAGGCCCGGAGATCATCGACCACCTCCGCGGTGGTGCTGGCGCGCCGTGGGCGCAGCTTGATGAGAACCTGGGCCGAATGGGTGCCCGCCGCTGCCGGCCCCAGGCCAGTACCCGACGCCCCTCCCACGTCCGCGAACACCGATTCCACGTCCTCCAGCTGGGAGGCCCGTCGTTCCACCATGCGCACCAACGCGTCGGTCAGCTCCGGCGGGGTGCCGGGAGGAAGGCTGATCTCCACCCGGATCTCGCCGCGGTCCAGCTTCGGTATGAACTCTCGGCCGACCTGCGGGAAAACCAGGACCGTGGCCACCACCAGCACGCCCACCACCGCGTACACCGCCCGTCGACGACGCAGCGCCGCCCTCACCAGGCGGCGGTACCGGGGCAGCAAGCGGCCCACGGGCTCCACCAGCGACCACCTGGAGGCTCTGGCCTGAGCCATGCCCACCCTGCTGAATCGAGCCGTGGCCATGGGAACCAGGGACAGCGAGATGAGCAGGGAGGAGAGAATGGCGAAGGAGACGGTGAGAGCCAGATCGCGGAACAGCTGTGCCGCCAGCCCGGTTATGAAGAAGATGGGCAGGAACACCACCAGGGTGGTCAGGGTGGAGGCGGTGACCGCGCCTCCCACCTCTTCGGTCCCGGCGATGACCGCGTCCACCGACCCAGGAGATCTCTGCAGGTGCCGGGTGATGCTCTCCAGCACCACAATGGCGTTGTCCACCAGCATCCCAACCCCGAGGGCGAGACCGCCCAGGGACATCAAGTTCAAGGTCACCCCGGCGAAGAAGGCCAGGATGAAGGTGGCCAGGACCGATACCGGGATGGCGATGGCGATGACGGCGGTACTGGCAAGATTGCCCAGGAACGCCCACAGGATGCCGGCAGCCAGGAGGCCTCCCACTATGCCGTTCTGCGCAACGCTCACCACCGCACCGGTTATGAACTCCGACTGGTCCACTGATGTTCGTAGCTGGACGTCGGGTGGCAGTTGCCGCAAAAGTGACGCCAGGGCAGCGCGAACCTGCCGGGCCACCGCCACCGTGTTGGCCCCCGACTGTTTCTGGATGGCCAGGTGCACGCAGCGCTGTCCGTCAAGCCGGGCCAGACGTTCGCCGGACTCGGTAGCCGACCTCACTTCCGCCAGGTCGGCCAGGGGGAGTACGGTACCAGCGGGGGTGGGCACCAGGACCTCGCGCAGGTCCTGCACGTCTTGGAATTCGCCCGTCACCCGCACCGAGAAACGTTGGGATGGGATGCGGGCATGACCCGCGGGTAGACTCAGATTGGTGGCCGCCAGCAGCTGCGACAGCCGTGCCAGGTCCAAACCGTGGGCAGCGAGAACCTGAGGATCCGCCACCACGTGGATTTCGCGCACCGACCCGCCGATTACGGTCACCGAGGCCACCCCGTCGATTCTCTCCAGATGGGGTCTTATGATCCGCTCCGCCAGGTCGGTCAGTGCCTCGAGGTCCCGCTCTCCGGTGAGGCTGAGCTGGAGGATGGGGAGCATGGAGGGATCCGCCTTTATGATGATGGGGTTGCTGGCTCCTTCGGGCAGGTAGTCGCGGATGAGGTCTACCTTCTCTCGCACGTTGAAGGCCGCGGCGTCCATGTCGGTGTCCCAGTCGAACTCCGCCATGACCAGGGAGCTGCCCTCTCTGCTCTCGGAGACCACCCTCTTCAGCCCGCCGATGGCACTGACCGCCTTCTCTATGGGAATGGTCACCAGCTGTTCAACTTCGTGGGGACCTGCCCCCTGGTACTCGGTCAGCACTGCCACCACCGGAAAGGTCATCTCCGGCAGCAGATCCACGGGAAGTTCCCGCAGGGAAACCCCGCCCAGAAGCAGCAAGAAGGTGATGGCCATGATGGTGGCTACCGGTCGGGCCACCGCGACGCGGGTGATCCCCAAGGTACCTCACCTCCCCACCACCGTGACCCTGGTGCCGTCCCGGAGGTAGTGCTGGCCAGCCACCACCACCAGCTCCCCCTCTCGCAACCCCTGCGTGACCTCGACCACCCGGCCGTCGTCCAGTCCCCGCCGCACCTCCCGCCGCCGGGCCACCGAGTCCTCCACCACGAACACGTACCAGCCCCCCTCGGGATCTCGCATCACCGCCTCCAGGGGAACGGTCAGCACGTCGTACCTTGCTTCCTCGGTCAGCCTCACCTTGACCAGGGCTCCTGGGGGGAGGTCGTATTCGGGTGCCAGCTCCAGCTGGAGCTGGACGATGCCGGTGGCGGGGTCAACCACCGGCGCGATCCAATGAACGGTGGCCGCAATGACCTCTTCGTCCCCCGGCGACCATACTTCCGCACCATCGCCCGGGTTGCACGAGGCCGCCACCTGCCATGGAACGCCCACCCGCACGTACACCGCACCCCGGGGGCTCACCGTCAGCAGGGGCATCCCCACCGCCACCGCCTGTCCCGCCTGGCAGGACACCTGGGCCACCACGCCGTCCACCGGGGACCGCACCGTACAGTGCTCCAGCTGCCTCCTGGCCAGCTCTACCTGGGCGCGGGCCGCCCGAACCTGTGCCTCGGCTGCGTCCAGGATCTCCTCACTGGCCCCCGCCTCCGCCGCCGCCAGCTGCTGCCTGGCCGCATCCAGCTGGGCCTGGGCGGTCTCGGCCTGAACCCGCGCAGCATCCAGCGCCTGCTGGGACACTCCCCCGTACTCGTACAGCCTCTGCATCCGCTGGTAGTTGTCCGCCGCCGCCTGATAGGCCGCCTCGGCCTGCCTCACTACCGCCCTAAGCTGTTCCAGCTCCGCCTCGGTGGCTCCCTTTTCTGCCCGCCGCAGATCTGCCTGGGCAGCCTCCAGGGCGGCCTCGGCTCGCTCCAGCTGCAGGCGGTAGTCGGCATCGTCCAGGTGCACCAGAATCTGCCCCTTCTCCACCCAGTCACCGGGTTCCACCAGCACCTGGCGAACTTCTGCCGCCACCCGGCTGACCAGGGTCACCTGTCCGCTGCTGATCACCCGGCCCACGGTTTCCAGCGAACGAATGACCGAGGTGCGGTGGACCACCGCCACCACCACCGGGATGGCTCCACCCTCCTCGGTCACCGTCTCCTGCCTGAGGCATCCCGCGCCCGATGAGAGTACGCACAGGGCTATTGCCACTAATCCAGCGACAACGCGTGCCGGGGCCGTGAGGTGTTCGGGTCTCAAACGGGCTCACGCCTTCCTTGGCCTGCAACCGGCCATCAGGCCGTCCTGACTGAAAGAGAGCAAGCAACAGCGGCAGCCAGTCACCGCTGCCGTCTTGCTCTCTTGGCGTCAGGTAGTTCTGCGCACTGACTCGTCGGTCATTTTCATTATAGACAGGGAGTTTCCCGTCGTCAAGGATCGCCTGTCCCCGGTTCGTATCAACATTCGGTAGGCAAACCGCGCATGGACATCATCATGCGATCTCCTGTGTGGCCTGAGCCA
>ENA-OSAI01000413-OSAI01000413.1-marine-sediment-metagenome-genome-assembly--contig:-NODE-413-length-17206-cov-12.687365_pt1 | contig 17206 bp, 17 predicted proteins | sample MGYA00237871_ERZ529316 | MGnify/ENA primary metagenome ERZ529316 (study PRJEB26369, sample SAMN03142814) | marine sediment metagenome | biome: marine; feature: borehole; material: sediment...
TCGGAGCCCTGATAGGTTGGGTTACCAATATCCTTGCAATCAAGCTCATTTTTAGACCTTTTAAACCTATCAGAGTTCCTATAGTTGGATATAATATACAGGGAATTATTCCAAAAAGAAGAGACCAGATTATAAAAACAATTGCTGAAGTGGTTGAAAATGAATTGATATCCCTGGAAGATTTTGTATACATATCAGAAAAACCGGGATTTAAAGAAGAATTGAAAACAACGATAACCAACTCAATTTCAAAACGTATATTAAAAAAGATACCTGTTTTTGTCCCTACAAGCATTGTTGCCTTAATAAACAATTATTTTCACGATGTTATAAACAGAGAATTTGATGTTTTATACAACAATCTAATAAAAGAAATTATCGATAAAGCGCGCAATAGCATAAGCATAAAGAAGATTGTCCAACAAAAACTTGAGGGACTCAAATTAGAGGAACTGGAAAATTTGATCATTAATGTTTCAAAAAGAGAACTGAAACACATCGAAATGATGGGGGGATTAATAGGATTTGTTATAGGTGTCTTTCAGGCTATGTATTTCTACTTTTTTGAATTTTAAGCAAATATACCATACAGCCGGCTGTAGGATTTTCTTGACAGTTAAGATTAGAATTATTATAATATATAACAAAATTCGATATTGATTTAGAGATTATGATGAGGCGAGTAAATCAGACCCAGTATACAGAGAGAGAGTGTTGAAGCTGGAAGCACTCTTATACATGGCTGGTTGAAAACTACCTCGGAGTCTGATTGTTTTTAAAAGGGGATGCCTTAGCATCAATAAAGGGTGGAACCGCGGGAGAAAGCTTCTCGTCCCTTGTAAGGGATGAGAGGCTTTTTATAATAACTTAGTGTTAGAGGAGGTTTATAATAGCGATGACACATATAGACGTCACATTAAAGGATGGTTCCAGCAAAGAATATCTAAAGGGAATTACTGTCTTAGAAGTTGCTGAAGACATAAGCAAAGGTCTGGCCAGGAATGCCGTTGGAGCTAGGGTGAATGGTAAGGTTGTTGGATTAGATTATAAACTAAATGAGGATTGCCAATTAGAGATTCTGTCTTTTAAAGATGATGAGGGTAGAGATATTTACTGGCATACTTCTGCTCACGTTCTGGCACAGGCCGTAAAACGTCTTTTCCCAGAAGTAAAACTGGGCATTGGTCCTTCGATAGAAAATGGTTTCTACTATGATTTTGATCTTGCTCACCCTTTGAGCCCTGATGATTTCGGAAAAATCGAAGCTGAAATAAAAAAAATAATCAAAGAAGATCTAAAATTGGAAAGAATTGTGGTTTCAAAAGAAGAAGCCATTGAAAAGTTAAAAGATTTAAATGAACCATACAAAATGGAGTTGGTTGAAGAAATGCCTGATGATATTGAGATTACATTTTATAAGCAGGGTGACTTCATTGATTTATGTGCGGGTCCCCATTTGTCTTCGACCGGGAAAATCAAAGCAGTAAAATTGTTAAACGTTGCAGGAGCTTACTGGCGTGGAAGTGAAAAAAACAAAATGCTCCAAAGGATTTATGCTATATCTTTTCCAAAAAGGAAAATGCTTGACGAATATATTAAGCGCCTGGAAGAAGCCAAAAAGAGAGACCACAGAAAATTGGGGAAAGAATTAGATCTGTTTAGTCTCCATGAAGAAGGCCCCGGATTTGTTTTCTTTCACCCCAAAGGTATGGTTTTAAGAAATACATTGGAGGAGTTTTGGAGAAAGGAACATATAAAAAGGGGTTACACGGAAGTTAAAACACCTATAATTTTACATGAAAGTTTATGGAAACAGTCAGGGCACTGGGATCACTACAAGGAAAACATGTATTTTACTGAAATAGAAGATGAGATATATGCTATTAAACCTATGAACTGTCCGGGAGGTATTTTGTTATATAAAAGAAAAATTCACAGCTACAGAGATTTACCGATACGCATGGGCGAATTAGGCCTTGTCCACAGACATGAACTTTCAGGAACCCTTCATGGATTGATGAGGGTGAGAAGCTTTACCCAAGATGATGCTCATATCTTTATGCTTCCCTCCCAGATAACTGAAGAAATCCTGGGTGTGATAGATCTTGCTGATTATATATACAGGATATTGGGGTTCTCATACAATGTAGAGTTGAGTACGAAACCCGATAATGCTATGGGTTCGGATGAACTGTGGGAAAAGGCTACCAATTCCTTAAAAGAAGCTCTTGAAATCAAGGGTTTGGATTACAAGATTAATGAAGGTGATGGAGCTTTTTATGGACCAAAAATAGATTTTCATTTAGAGGACAGCCTGGGGAGAACGTGGCAGTGTGGAACGATACAATTGGATTTTCAAATGCCAGAGAAGTTTGATTTGACGTATATTGGCAAAGATGGAGAAAAACATCGACCGGTGATGATACACAGAACAATTTTTGGAAGCATTGAACGTTTTATTGGTATTTTGATAGAACATTATGCCGGAGCTTTTCCAGTATGGCTTGCTCCTGTGCAGGTGAGAATTTTGCCAATAACAGATGCACATCACGGTTATGCGAATAAACTTCAGAATGTGTTTGAAAAAGAAGAAATTAGAGTAGAAGCAGATCTGCGAAATGAAAAGGTTGGATACAAAATAAGAGAAGCCCAATTACAAAAAATCCCCTATATGATAATAGTAGGAGACAAAGAGGTGGAGGGAAACACCATTTCTGTTAGAGCGAGAGAAAAGGGGGATTTGGGTTCATTCGGCATTGATGAGTTTATAAAAGAAATAAAAACAAAAATTAAAAACAAAGAATTAGAAGGCTTAGAAGACCAGAGCTGAAGCATGAAATTAAGATGCTCACCAAACAACAGCTAGAGTAGTATAGGGGAAAAATTTTTTCGCAAAAAGATAATGAACAATTGAAGCCGGAAATGATATGATATCCTTGGAAAGGAAGGGATACATATCATGAGTGGGACAATCAGAGTATTTTCTGGTAGGGAGATCAGCATAGAAGACATAGAACTTATCAAATGGGTAGTAAAGACATATCCGAAGCTATCAAGGACAGAATTAGCGGGCACGGTATGCGAGCTGATAGGCTGGGTAACACCGGCAGGGAGGGCGAAGACCCAGCAATGCATAGCCTTTTTGGAAGAATTGGAGTCAGAAGGTATTATAGAACTGCCGCCATTGAACAAGCAGAAACAAAGGAGTTGTGTTGTAAGGATACCCGAATTAGAAGTATTTACAGAAGAAGTTCGGGGTGAAGTCCGAGATTTTGAGCCCATCCATTTGGAGATTGCCAGGCCTGGGGAGGAACTGAAGCGCTGGCGGGCCTATGTAAATCAGTACCATATGTTGGGAGACAAGTGGGTATTTGGCTCCCGGCTCCAATATTTTATAAAATCCAAAGATAAGGAGCTGGGATGTCTTCAGTTTTCAGCCTCGGCCTGGGCGCTTGAAGAAAGGGATAAATGGATAGGGTGGAGTGTAGAGGCCAAGAAAGCCCGTCTGCATCTTATTGTCAACAATAGCCGATTTTTAATTTTCCCCTGGGTTCATATCCGGAACCTGGCTAGTAGGGCTTTATCCTTGGCAGCCAGGCAGATAAAAGAAGATTGGCTGCGGGAATACTGCTATGTTCCTGTTCTATTAGAGACCTTTGTAGATTTAGAGCATTTCAAAGGGACCTGCTACAAGGCAGCCAACTGGATTTACCTGGGCGAGACCAAGGGTCGTGGTCGGATGGACCGAAAAAGAGAGTATGCCCTATCCCATAAGGCCATCTTTGTATATCCTCTCCAGAAGGATTTCAAGGCCTGCTTAAAAGGGGAAAAACCGTACAGGAGGGTAGAACCCGATGAGCAGGCATAGACGGTATGAATATCGGGAGAAAAAGTCTTCCCTTCCCAATAGGATGAGTCCATTTTTTCGTTCTTCAAATGTCATCCCGTCGTGAAGCCAACCGAAAGATGAGCCGACCTATACTCCTTGAGAACTTAAAAGCCATGTTTCCGGAGCTTGAGACCTTGCCCCATGCAGACACTTTGGAGAGGCTCCTTGAAAGGATTGAAGTTACTCAAATCCAGGACTGCATGATAGAGCTATTAAAGGATCTCATCCGCAGGAAGAAGTTTAAGAATTATCTACACAACAAGCACTACCTCATAGCTATCGATGGCACTCAAAAGATCTGCCGGGGCTATCAGTGGGCATCGGAATGTTTAAAGCGGCAAGTAGGCAGTGGAGAAGAAAAACAACCCCAGTATTACGTCTATGTTTTGGAAGCTGTTTTAGTATTGAATAATGGGATCACACTGCCTGTTATGAGTGAATTCTTAAAAAATGAAGGGTATCAATGTGAGGCTACCAAGCAGGACTGTGAAAGGAAAGCCTTTTACCGTCTTGCCCAAAAACTAAAAGCCTTCTTTCCCAAGACCCGGATTGCAGTAGTGGTAGACGGATTATATGCCTGTGGGCCAGTGTTCCGTATATGCCGGAAAAACCAGTGGGATTACATGATAGTACTCAAAGAAGACAGCCTAAAAGGAGTATGGCATGAAGCTGAAGGTCTTATGAAATTAGAGCAGGAAAACCGTCTTGAATGTATGTGGGGGGATCGCCTGCAGGTATACCGTTGGGCTAATGATATCGAATACTGCTATGGAGAAAATGGTCGTAAAAAAGAAATACTCCATGTTGTTATCTGTGAGGAAAGCTGGGAAGAAACCAATCGAAATACCGGAGAGGTAGAGAAAAAAATCACCCGTTATGCCTGGATATCCGCAAAAAGAATCACAAAAAGCAATGTTTTTTCACTACTGAAGTTGTAGATAAACTTAAAGAACTTTACCCGGAAGTAATAGATGGAGGAAATGTAATACAAGTTGCTGCCAGCAATCCTAATCCCAATGCTCATCCGGTTGCAACAATCCTTAATGCAGGAAGAATAGAGTTTGCTGATACCTTTTATTTATACAGGGAAGGTTTTACACCTTCAATTCACAGAGTAGTAAAAAGAGTAGATGAAGAAAAACGTAAAGTTTTGAATGAACTGGGTATGAAAATTATAGAACCAAATAAAATTGAAGGCGAATTCTCCGCTTTAGACGCTATGAGTTTATTTTTTGGTCCTGATGCTCTTGCTGCAGGTCGACAGATGGTAGGGCCATTAAGTTTAGAGGACCGGTATGTAACTGAGGATATTCCATATGGATACAAACCAATATCTTTATTGGGGAAAGCGGTGGGTATTAAAACAACGTTCATAGATGCAATTATCGCTATAGCATCTGCTATTAACGAAATAGATTATATGGAAGAAGGATATTCTCTAGATGAACTGGGGTTAGATGGTCTGGACGCCAAACAAATAGTTAAATACATTCAAACCGGACAACACTGATTTTTTCATTGAATAACATGAGGATGAAAGCCTCTGCGGCAGGTTTTATGTTTTAAAAATATATATAAACCTGTCCTGAGGCTTTTTATTTAAAAAAAAGGAATTTGTTTAGAAGTAGCGAAAATAAAAATTAAAACAAAAAAATGCAAATTTTTATGTGTTGTTTTTTAGGGGTGCTATAAAAATGGCTTTACCTTACAAAAAAAGGCTTGGAGACCTATTAGTAGACTTGGGGGTAATATCCGAAGAACAACTCCACGAAGCTCTACAGATTCAAAAAAAAACTGGTTCAAAACTAGGGAAAATCTTAATTGATAAGGGATTCATAACTCCAGAAGAATTAATAGAAGTGTTGGAATTTCAGCTTGGAATTCCTCATGTTAATCTAGAAAAATACTTTGTAGATCCTGAGGCAGTTAAAACAATTCCCGAAAGTCTTGCCAAAAGACTAAAGGCTATTCCTATAAAGAAAGAAGATGGTAAACTATTAGTTGCAATGAGTGATCCACTGGACTTGTTTGCTATTGATGATATAAAAATGACAACAGGCTTTGAAGTGCAGCCAGTTATTGCATCTGAAGAAGATATAGATAAAGTAATAAATAAGTTTTATGGACTTAAAGAATCTATAGAAAAGGCAGTTGAAGAAGTTCTTCCAGACTTTTATGAAGAAGACTTTAATTTACAGACTAACGAATTCGAAACTAGTGCTGAAGCTCCAGTTGCTCAACTCGTTAATGATTTAATTGAACAGGCGATAAAAGAAACTGCCAGTGATATACATATTGAACCTCAAGAGGATGGTTTGCGAGTTAGATACAGGGTTGATGGCCATCTCTACGAAAAAACAAAATTACCCAAAAGACTTCATACTACCCTTATTGCACGGATAAAAATCATGGCAAGTATGGACATCGCCGAAAAGCGTCTTCCTCAAGATGGAAAAATTAAATTTATTACAGACAAAAAGGACATAGACCTAAGAATATCAACGCTTCCAACAGTTTATGGTGAAAAAGCAGTTATCAGAATTTTGGACAGGAGAAGCATCCTGCTGGATATTAATGAATTGGGATTTTCTGAAGATAATGTAAAAGCTTTAAGATCGATTATAAAAGCTCCCCATGGAATGATTCTTGTTACGGGACCCACAGGTAGTGGTAAGACAACTACATTGTATTCTATTTTAAATGAAATAAATTCTGTAGAAAAAAACATTATCACTTTAGAAGATCCTGTCGAGTATTCATTAAGGGGAATTAATCAAGTTCAAATCAATCCCAGGGCAGGATTGACTTTTGCAAGTGGCTTGCGGTCGATTCTACGCCAGGATCCGAACGTGATCATGGTTGGGGAAATTCGAGATACAGAAACTGTAAAGATTGCCGTGAGAGCTGCATTGACTGGCCATTTAGTCCTTTCAACTTTACATACTAATGATGCTGCCAGTGCTGTTACCAGATTAATTGAGATGGGGGTTGAACCTTTTTTAGTTGCTTCTTCAGTAATAGGAGTTATTGCCCAGAGGCTTGTGAGGAAGATTTGTGAAAACTGTAAACAACAGTATATTTTAGAAGATAAAGAAGCATCAATGTTCTTTGGAGAAAGTAATAGCAAAATAAAACTGTATAAAGGGAAGGGTTGTAGATTTTGCAATAATACAGGATATAAAGGTAGAACTGCTGTAGGTGAGGTGATGAGAATTACTCCGGCTCATTCAGAATTAATTAACAAAAAAGCGTCGTCAGATCAACTTAAAAAGTTTTCGATAAAACAGGGTATGAACACTTTGAAGGAAGAAGGATTGAAACTCGTAAAAAACGGAATTACAACATTGGAAGAATTTATGAGGGTGATATATTTTTTAGAATAAAGGGGTGGGATAACAATGGAAATAAGAGAATTACTCGAACTTGCCGTAGACAAAAAAGCTTCAGATTTACACTTAAGTGTTGGAGCCCCACCGACATTAAGAATCAATGGACAACTTCGTTTTACAAAGATGGACAAGTTAACTCCAGCAGATACAAAAAAATTTGTGGAGGAAATATTAAGCAAAGAACAGCAACAAAGTTTTAATAAGGACGGGGAGATAGATTTATCATATTCTATTTCTGGTCTTGGCCGTTTTAGAATGAATGTGTTTAAACAGCGGGGGAATGTAAGCCTGGCTATAAGGGTAATTCCTACAAATATTCCTTCTATTGAAATGCTGAGTCTACCCCCTGTAATAAAAGAATTAGCTTTAAAAGATAATGGATTGATACTTGTAACGGGGCCTACGGGAAGTGGCAAATCAACTACTCTTGCTGCAATGATAGATTTAATAAATTCTCAACGCCAGTGTCATATTATAACCCTGGAAGATCCTATAGAGTATATACACAGACATAAAAAGAGCTTGGTGAACCAGCGTGAAATCGGTCGTGATTCTTCTTCTTTTGCCAGAGCTTTGAGGGCCGCCTTGAGAGAGGATCCGGACGTAATACTGGTTGGAGAGATGCGTGATCTGGAAACCATATCCACTGCCTTAACAGCAGCAGAAACAGGTCACCTGGTGCTTTCAACCCTTCATACTAAAGGAGCTGTTCAGACAATTGATAGGATAATCGATGTTTTCCCGGCCCACCAACAGCATCAAATAAGGATTCAACTGGCTGAAACCCTTTTGGGAGTAGTTTACCAGAAACTCCTTCCGAAAAGAGACTTTTTAGGAAGAATAGCGGCTGTAGAAGTATTAATTTCCATTCCTGCCGTTAGAAACTTAATTAGAGAAGCCAAAACACATCAAATAGCTTCTGTCATGCAAACAGGATCACGGTATGGTATGCAATCTATGGATTATTCTATTGCCAAACTTTACAAAGAAGGACTTATTTCTCATGAAACAGCTTTAAGTTCTATGAACAGTAAAGAGAATTTAATAGGATATCATAACTAATTAAGGAGTAGAGAAACTTGAATAAATACTTTTATAAAGGTAAGGACTCAAAAGGGAAGTTGATTAAGGGTTTCTATGAAGCCAGGAATAAGTCAGAAGTAGCTTATATGTTAAAAGAAAAAGGGTATTTTCCAATTGTTATAAAAAATAAATGGTATTTTAAATATGTATTTAACCTAAAAAAATTAGTAAATAGTATAACAAAACAAGTTGGTTTAAAAGATTTGGTTCTTTTTTGTCGACAGTTTTCTACCATGCTGGGTGCCGGTTTGCCCGTTATGGAATCTCTAAATATTCTATTTCATCAAACCCACAATAAAAACTTTAGGAAAATTATAGAAAGTTTAAGATCTGACCTGGAAAAAGGTAAGCTTTTGTCAGAAGCATTAGGTAACTATCCAGATGTGTTTCCTGAAATTGTTGTGAGCATGATAGAAGCTGGTGAGGCTAGTGGAACGTTAAGCAAAGTTTTTGAACAACTCGCAAATTATTTTGAAAAAGAAAATGAGTTAAGAGAAAAAATTAAGACAGTAACGTCATACCCAATTGTATTAAGCATTGTAGCATTTTTTGTCATAACTTTTCTGGTTACAAAGGTTCTTCCGACTTTCGTAAATCTTTTTACAGAGATGGGAGCATCTTTACCCCTCCCCACAAAAATCATTTTAACAACATCGAGTTTATTATCAAATTACTGGTATATATTACTTGTTTTCTTTTTGATTTTTGCTGCAATTTTTAAAAGATACACCAGTGGTAAAGGAAAAAAGAAAATTGATCAATTCAAATTAAAATTGCCTATTATTGGTTTGCTGAATCAAAAAATACTTTTATCTCGCTTTAGCCGCACCCTTTCTGCTCTTATAGGAAGTGGAATAACTATTTTACAGGCACTCGAAATAGTTAGAAAAGTAGTTCAAAATGAGATAATCCGGCAGGAAATTGATCACATAAAGGATAGTGTAAGGAAAGGATATTCCATTGCTACAACCATTCAAGGGAGCAAAATTTTTCCACCCATGGTAGTCCAGATGATAAGGATAGGTGAAGAGAGTGGAACATTAGAAGAAATGCTCTCGAAAATTGCGGATTACTACGAAAATGAAACAAAGAATATGGTAGAACGCCTTTCATCTCTAGTGGAACCGGCGCTGATCCTACTTATGGCTTTTGTTGTTGGTTTTATTGTTATTTCAGTTGTAGTTCCAATGCTTGAAATTTATGACATGGTGGGTTGATATATTGAAATCAGTGTGAGGTGCCAGTTTTGAACAATAGAGGTATTACTTTAATTGAACTTATAATCGTTTTGGCAATCTTGTCAATCATTTTTTCAATTTCGATTCCCCAATTTAATGACATTATTGCTCGGTATGAACTTCAAACTACAGCAAGGATGGTAACATCAGATCTCAGACTTGCACAACAAATGGCTATTTCTAAAGGCGAATATTATCGTATCCTTTTTGATCTCTTTAATCGAGACCGTTATCAATTATTATCAGGTTCGAAAATAATCAAACAGGTCTTCTTGCCAAAAGGAGTGAAACTTTCGGCAACCAGTTTTAAGGGAAATACTGTAATGTTTACCCCATTGGGAGCCCCTGTACCAGCCGGTAGCATTATGCTTACTGGTAGAAACAATGAAAATTTATTCGTGATAGTAGCAGTGGCAACGGGGAGGGTGAGGATAAGCAGTAATCCACCAGATTAAGGAAGGTGAATTAATATATCTGTGAATCGAATGAAAATTTTACGATTCGAATATGGATTTTCCTTAATGGAAGTTCTGGTTGCAGTTGCAATAATGGCAATTATTGCCCTTTCTATTATGAGTCTTTTTACTGGGAGCCTGCTTTTAAATACCTCAACAACACAGAATACAAAGGCCCTTTATTATGCACAAGAAAAAATGGAAGAATTTAAATCTATGAGTTTCGGAGAGGTTAAAAAATTATTACCGGATAGCCCATTGTTGGAAGAATTAATTCAAGATAGTTCAAAATTTAGTCGAATCAGCGAAATTGAATTGATTGATGAAGAATTATTAAAAATCACTGTCCGTGTCTGCTGGGATAACAATGAAGTGAAGCTTGTGACTTTAAAAACTAAAAGGTGATTAACAATGAACCTTCTTTCAAATCAAAAAGGCTTAACTCTCCTGGAACTTATAATAAGTGTAGGCTTGCTTGGAATAATAGTGGCTGCAGGATTAACCCTTTATTTGACCGGTATAAAAACATGGAAAACCGGTGATGTGCAGCTGGAACTGCAACAGAATGCCAGAATTGCAATAAAAACTATCAGTGAAGCCGTAAGAGATGCAAAAATAGTGGAGGTTCTGGACGAAGAAGGAAAATATGTGGTTGAAGGAAACAGAATTTCCATAGTAACAAATAAAGGTGAGAATATAGAGTTTTATTATAAAGATAAAAAACTAATGAGGAAAAAAAATTATACATCCAATACTGTTGCAAATTATGTAGAAAATATTGTATTCAAAAAAGAAGCTTCGTTAATATTCATAAGTATTGAGGTTAAAAAAGAAGATCATAGCGTAGAGCTTGAAACAAAGATTTTCCCGAGAAATTCGAGAAAATGAGGTGCAATTTATGACCCATTACTGTCAAAAGGGTTCGGCTTTAATAATGACACTTTTTGTAGCCTTAGTATTGTTTATATTAGGTACAGGCATAATTTTCGCATCTAACATTGAATTAAAAATAGCCAATTATGATAAAAATCACAAAATAGTCTCTTATATGGCAGAAGCCGGGTTGGAAGAAGCCCTGTATCGTCTAAAAAACGAGCCGGGTTTTTGGAAAGATCCCTATAACTTTGAGAGTGATGAAGATTTTTATGAAGGTAATACCTATTCTGTAACAATAACTAAAGATTATAATAATACATATCATATAAAATCTATTGGTCAAAATCAAAAAGCCAAAAGGGAAATTTCAGCGGATGTAAAAGTTTATCCCGATTTTCCGAAAATATTTAATTATGCCGCAGTGGTTTTTCAGGAAACAGGGGATGAACTACTAAAATTCGCTACAAAGAAGAACCCCACAAGAAAAATTACCATTACAGGAGATATACACTCAAATGGAAAGGTCATATTGGATGATAAAGTTACAATAAAAGGAAATGTTTCGCTGAAGAGCTTGAGTGATTTAGAAATAAACGGTGCTATGATTGAAGGGGAAACCCTTGAAGATGAGATTGATTTTGGGCATGTAAACATAGAATCCATCTCAGGATCGGATGTGATCAGGTTTGAAGGAAAAAAAGATTTTAATGGATTAGATTACGGAACCGATAAAGTTATAATAGTAAGGGATTATTATGAAGAAGATGAGGGAGAGGAAGATCAGGGTGAGGGCTCAGACAAAAAGAAAGGTAAGGGCAAGGGAAAAAAAGGAAAAACACGTGTCGAACCTGGAGATATAAATATTTCCGGTGAAATTAATGGGAGATATGTTGTTATAGCAGAGGGGGATATAACTATAAATGGAGAAATAACATACGGGGATCCTGATGAAGATCTATTGTTGTTAATTTCGCAAAAAGATATTGTAATCAACTTTGGGAAAGGAAGTAAAAACAGGAAAATAGACAGTTATTTGCTAGCTGAAAATGAAATTTCGTTCTCTAATTTAAAAAAACTGAAGGAGCTTGTTATCAATGGCGGAATGGCTGCTGGTAAAAAAATTGATTCAGAACATAAAGGAGGAGGAAATGCAGACTTAAAAATAAATTATGATTCCAGGATAAAATGCTTTAAACTTGTAAAGGAAAAATTATATTTTACTTATGATACCGATACCGTTAGGAATATAGAAGTTATAGAAATTGATTTCAAATAGAGTTGAGAAAAGAAGGTGACTTACTTGTTTTTTGGCAATTCGATTTTGGGAATGGATATAGATTCCAAATTGATAAAAATTGTGGAACTCAATAAGAAAACTGGCCAATTAATTAATTATAAAATTATACCTGCCCCTAAAGGAGCAATAAAAGATGGAAAAATCAACAAACCTGAATTAATCGGAAAAAGGATAAAAGAAAGCCTAAAAGAATCAAAAATAAAAACCAAAAAAGTTGTCAGCGGTATTCCAGGCAGAAATGTCTTATCACGATATTTAACTTTACCCAAAATGTCCTTAAAAGAACTCGAAGAAGCGATAAAATGGGAAACCCAGGACTATCTTTCATTTTTTTCTGAAGAAGTGTTGACTGATTTTCAGATTGTAGAAGAAGTGTTTGTTGATAATGTCAAACATCAAAAAATCCTTTTTGTCGCCGTTCCCCTTTCCGTTTCAGAAGCTCTTTTAGAATCCATAAAAAAAGCGGGGCTTAATCCTATTGCTATTGAAATAAATGCTATTAGTATATTGAGAGTTTTCCGGCATAATTATGATCAAAAAAATAGATTGTCGGCTATTATAAATATAGGCCCAGAAGAAACAAACATGATTATAAGTTATAACGGCAATTTGCGTTTGAATAGAACAATTAATATAGGCTGTGAGGACCTTGCTGAAACGGGCAAGCATCAGGCTTATTTATCAACTAATACAGAGGGATTTATAAATCAGGTAAAGAGGTTTATAAATTTTTATAGCTCTCAAAACCGGGGTGTTGAAGTTAAAGAAATACTCCTTTGCGGTGAAGGTTCAACTATAGAAAGTATTAAAGACATATTCCAACAGAATTTTGATATACCAGTTAAGATGCTTGATCCGTGCAGGAAAATTAAAACAGATCCCAGGTTAAATGAGGATTTGTTTAATAAAAAAAATCTTCTAACCAGTGCTATTGGTATGGCTTTGAGAGGATGAATGTATTTTGAAGGAAATCAATCTTCTACCACCAAGCATTTTAAATAGTAAAAAGCGAAGAAAGAAAGTGGTGTTTTGCTTTTTAGTAATTTTATTTGTAGCTGTTATTTTAGTAGAAGGTTATTATTTTGTTCTGGAAAAAGTAAAATATGTGAATTCGAAAGTTCAGCAAGTCGAAGCGCAATTAAATGAACATGAAATCTTGCTACAAAAAAAAGGATTTAGTAGAGAAGAAGCTCAGCAAGTTGTTAAACAATTAAATATATACAATGAGCTTGTTAATCAAAAAATTTTTTTATCAGAAGTGTTTACAGAGATTGAAAACATTATTCCAAAAGGGATTCAACTGAGAGATGTTAGTTTTTATAATGACAAAAAAATTGTATTGAAAGGATTTGCCCTCTCTAATATAATGATTGCACAGTTTATTGCCGGGCTTGAAAATTCTCCTTTGTTCAAAGATGTAAATCTAAGCTTTATTAATACACAGAACCAGTTAGAAAATAAAATACTATATTTTCAAATTGTTTGTAGTATTAATAATGGAGGAAAAAAATAAGTGTTTGGGAAAAAATTAACGAAAAGAGAAAGTTTTCTAATAATATTGAGTATATTCGTAATCCTGTCCGGTATTTACTACATTTGTTTTTTAAAACCTAATATCAAACACATTCAAGTTATAAGTAGTGAATATCAGGAAAAGAAAGTTGAACTGGAAACTACAAAAAAGCTCTACGAACATATTGAACAATTTAATGATAAACTGCAAAATAAAATTCCAGAGACAAAAAAGTTTCCAGAGCTGTTGGTCCAATTAGATCAAATCATTAAAAAAAACAATTTAGAACAAATTGGGATCATTCCACAAAAAATTGAAAACAGGGACGGATATGTTGTTCTTCCTATAAACCTGGTTTTGGAAGGTAATTATACACAGATCAAAGATTTTTTAAAAGACATTGAAAACTTTTCAAGATTGTTAAGCATTGAAAGCTTTTCAATAGTTTTTAACAACAAAACTTTAACATTAAAGGTTGAGATAAAAGCCTATTCGTTAACAAATAACGAAGATGTTATTCCTTCCTTTACGACGGAGTTGGGTAGACCCAATCCTTTTGCTCCTGTTCAATAAATTTGGAAATCAGCCTAGGGGTTTGCTTAAACTTTAGTCTTTCTACACAAACGGTTTATTTTTTGTTGCATAAATAGTAAATTATTGTTATAATTTTTTTAAAATAGAAGAAATTGATATAAGAATGCTCGTTAAAGGCTGGTTCTAACAGGAAATATAGTAAATTTTAAGGATAATGAGTTGGCTATCTGGTTGAAAGGCTTTCTTACCAGGAGGGGGGTGACCATGTTTCAAACAAAGGGAGAGTTTCGGGCCTGCGTAAATTCTGCTGGGGCAGGTAGACAGACCGATTGCCCAAAAATATAATGGGGAGGTATTTTTACATGAACTTGCGTAAAACAATACGTGACCAGAAAGGTTTTACGCTGATCGAACTGCTGGTAGTCATAACTATTATCGCCATTCTGGCGGCTGTGATGGTGCCAAAGTTACTGGGTTATACAGACAAGGCCCGCGTGAGCCGTGCCAAGGCCGATCTGGCTGCAATGAAGACCATCGTTGAGGCCTATTGTGCGGATGAGGGAAAAGGGCGTTATCCGGATGAATCGGACATAGGAACCGTCCTCAATGAGAAGGGCATCGAATGGGGAGGAACAGATGGCATAAAAGATCCGTGGGGGCGTTACTACAGATATGGTACTCCGTCGGGAAACCGAGAATTTGTTTTCCAAAGCGCAGGCCCCGATGGGTATTTCGATGCAGGGGGGGACGATATTTGGTGTTCTAGTAATAGGGCATATGTGCAGGAGGGTGGAACTCGTAATGTGAGTCCAAATGGTTGGTCCCATTCATCATCATAATTGCTTATTTATAATAATGGCTGTACCCTTAATTCAGCATTATTTGTTAAGATTGCAGACGCTAAATGACACACAAAAAGGCTGGACTTAAATCAATGGAGCATTATAGTTTTTTGGTAAACAGAGTCCCCGAAGAGAAGGAGCAAAATCCGGCACTCAATTTGGTATTTGCTTGTTGAGTCAAATTTGAGAATTAAGTATCGTTATACAGGAGTATTGTTGTTACTCGTAAACACACATTGAATTGAGTGCCGAGACATTGATAAGTCCATCTTTATAATAAAAATTTTCGTTGATAATTTACAGAAGAAACATGATTTGCTTTCTTTTGAGATATGCTGTTTTGTCATCATAATGTTTGGATTTGAATCTGGAAGGTTAAAAATGCAACTAAAAGCTGCCAGCAATTCCTGGCAGTTTTTAGTTTGTAAACAACTGTGTTATAATAACCTTACAGCATCACAATCGAGGAGGGCTTTATGTTTAACTGGTTGTGTCCTGATTTATACCTTAACAGTATTTTTGAAATCAAACCAGAGTTTTTAAGACAAAAAGGGATAAGAGGTGTAATTGTAGACCTGGATAACACACTGGTACCATGGAATGAGGCCAGGGTGAACAAAGACATCAGTGAATGGTTTCAGGGGTTTAAAGATTTAGGGATAAAGTTGTGCATTGTTTCGAACAATAAAAAGCACCGGGTTTTAACCTTTGGAGAAAAAATTGGTATCCCAACTATATACAAAGCAAAAAAACCACGAAAGAAATCTTTTCTGAAAGGAATGCAAATATTAAAAACTAAACCATCCAATACGGCAGTCATCGGTGATCAAATTTTTACCGATATTTTGGGTGGCAACCGTTTGGGTCTTTATACCATTTTGGTTATTCCCATAAGCAAGAAAGAATTTTTGTGGACCAGATTGATGAGAAGCATTGAAAAAGCAGTGCTAAATTTTTTAATAAAAAAAGGCCACTTAACCCCGCCGGAGCGCTAAAAAAGGAGGAGAAAGTTTTGGAGATCAACAGTTCTACAGGAATGCTGGGTTTGTTGGGTTATCCCTTGAAACACACACTATCTCCCTTGATTCACAACAGTTTCTTAAGACATTATGGATTGAATATGGTGTACCTGCCTTTTGAAGTCAGACCGGAAGAAATAAAACAGGCTGTTGAGGGATTAAAAGCTCTTTCTGTTAGAGGTTTCAATGTGACAATCCCTTACAAAGAAAGGGTAATAGGTTTCCTGGATGAGGTTTCCAGAGAAGTGAGTTTTATAGGAGCAGTGAACACTGTTGTAAATAATAAAGGGAAATATGTGGGATACAACACTGATAGCAAGGGGTTTACCAGGGCCCTGACAGCAAGGGGAATAAAAGTAAAGAATAAAAACATCTTAATTTTGGGGGCTGGTGGTGCTGCAAAGGGAATAGCCTTTCAGCTTGTAAAAGAAGGGGTCCAGAAAATATGTATATCCAACCGGACTTCTGCAAGGGCTGAGAAACTTGCGAAAAATCTAGCTGATTACAGCAATTCGATGTATATCGATTGTATTGATTTCAATGAGAAGGAATTATTGAAAACAGTTGAGGATATAGATGTAATAATAAACACCACATCTGTTGGTATGCATCCTCATACAAAAGAAGCCATTGTAGAAAATCCCTATTTTTACCATAAAAACAGAGTATACTGTGACATTGTTTACAATCCATTAAAAACAAGATTTTTAGAATACGCAGAAAATGCAGGGGCCAAAACGGTTAACGGCCTTGATATGCTTCTTTATCAGGCATGCTATGCCTTCGAGCTCTGGACAGGAATTTATCCTGATGCAAATCTGGTCGAACATAAGTGTAAAAACGCTTTAAAGCCTTAAGCAACCTCCTTTTGCCCTATAATAAAAGTAAAGGAATCTTTTTTATATATAAATAAGCGGGTTCTTCTCCAAAACAGTTGGTTAAGGGTTAAGCTAATATATCTAACAAATTTTATCTAGAGAGATACGTAGGCTGGTTAGATAACCTTGCCCGGCTTAAGAAATTTTACACCGGCCAGCTTCGGCAGTCAAGGCAACCCTTAGGGGCGCCTTA
>ENA-OSAI01000415-OSAI01000415.1-marine-sediment-metagenome-genome-assembly--contig:-NODE-415-length-17169-cov-8.192065_pt1 | contig 17169 bp, 18 predicted proteins | sample MGYA00237871_ERZ529316 | MGnify/ENA primary metagenome ERZ529316 (study PRJEB26369, sample SAMN03142814) | marine sediment metagenome | biome: marine; feature: borehole; material: sediment...
CGATGGCGTCGTAGGCGATGAAATCGACTCGAGGCTTGTAGAAGAAGATGCGCGGGAGAGCGAAGAGGTGGTAGCGCGGCCCGAGGTGCGAGGCAACGAGACTCGCCTTGCGGTCCCGGTAGATGGCTGCCGTGACCTCGAAGCCGAGAGCCAGGAAGTGGAGAGTCCGCCTTTCGGCCGCCGGGAGGTCCGGTGGTGGCGGTTCGCGCAGGTCACCGAAAGCGAAGGGGAACTCGGAGGCTGTTCTTTCCCAGTCATGGGCCGTCTTGAGAGCATGAAGGGCGAAAGGCGGTGAAAGGGGTCCTGAGCGGGGCTCCGAGGGGAGCGGGCCGCTCCTGAGGGTCATGACCGCGAGAGGGATGTATTCGACAATGGGATGCTCATAGAGAACACGAGGAACGTGTTCGTGCGGCAAAGGCCGGGTCCTCCTTGGACGACCGCCCGTCAGCCTTTCTGCCCCGCCTCCGCCGCAGGCGGTCGTGCCCCCGAGGCGACTCGAGGTAGCGGCGGAGGACCGGCGGTGCCGGCCCTACATCATATGGGGTCCGTAGGGGCCGGAGCACGGGCGCCGGGGAGACGGCGGGCCTCCGACCAAGCTTGATGTCTCGAGATGCGTTCGACCGTTTGACAGGCATACGGGTGACTGGTTATACTTGTAGTGCCGTTCAGGGTCGGCTACGGTGAGTGCGGCCCGCGTTCCTTGAAAAACCGGTCCTGAGCAGTTCGACGTGAACGGGGGCGCATAGCTCAGCTGGGAGAGCGCCTCGCTTACACCGAGGAGGCTCGCAGGTTCGAGCCCTGCTGCGCCCACCATCGAGTTGAGGGTTGCGGAGGCGTGGTGTAGTCTGGCCTAACATATCTGACTGTCGATCAGAAGATCGCGGGTTCGAATCCCGTCGCCTCCGCCATCCCTTCCCTGTGCCGCGGTAGCTCAGTTGGTAGAGCAGAGGACTGAAAATCCTCGTGTCGCCAGTTCGATTCTGGCCTGCGGCACCATGAGAGCGGAAGTAGCTCAGTGGTAGAGCATCGCCTTGCCAAGGCGAGGGTCACGGGTTCGAATCCCGCCTTCCGCTCCAGACAATCCTCGCGCGCTCCTGCGCGCTTGCTTTATAGAGGCGACATAGCCAAGTGGTTAAGGCGGAGGTCTGCAAAACCTCTATCCCCGGTTCGATTCCGGGTGTCGCCTCCAGGCATCGACGGCCGACCCGAGAACGGGTCGGCCGTTTTCTGAAAGATGAAGGGAGAGACCAGGTTGCCCATCCGCGAGTTCCGGTGTCAGGCATGCGGGCACAAGTTCGAGACACTCATCCTGCCCGGAGAGGATGAAGCCGCCATCACCTGCCCCGAGTGCGGCGGGAGTGACATCAGACGCTGCATGTCGGTGTGTGCCGCGCGGTCCAGGGACGGGTCCGGTGTCACCAGAAGCCTGGGGTCGGGGTGCGCCTCCTGCTCGGCCGGCAGTTGCTCGAGCTGCCGATAGGCCGACGCACGACGGGAGGGTGGCACCTGGGACTACGAAGAAGAGGCTGGTGCCGGGAGCGGGGCTCGAACCCGCACGGCCTGAGGCCAGCAGATTTTAAGTCTGCCGCGTCTGCCAGTTCCGCCACCCCGGCTGACCGGTCACGACGTCAACATCGGCGCGGGTGCCGGGCGAGGGTCCCGGACCCGCGCCGTCTTGCGTAGGAGGGAACGGCTACATACATTATCCGACCTTCGGCCCAAAAGTCAAACCCGTTCGCTCTTCCTTCCGGCCGGGCCGGGCGGCCGCTCTGTGACGGCCCGGCCGGCCCGGGGTCGGCTTGACGCCGGCCTGACCGGCGGCCGGCGACAGGGAGCGGCCTCGGGCGCGGAGAAGAGTGTTCTCCTGGCGGCGACGCTCGACTAAGCTGGACGGGAGAGATGCTCGTGCCTGAACTCGCCTATGTCAACGGAGTCATCACACCCGTGGAGGAGGCCCGCGTCAGCGTCGAGGACCGGGGCTTCCAGTTCGCCGACGGCATCTACGAGGTGGCGAAGATCTTCGACGGCAAGCTCATCGACCTCGACCGGCACCTGGCGCGGCTGGAGAACAGCGCGCGCATGCTGGAGCTTCCCCTGCCCATGCCTCTTCCGGAACTCGGACGGACCTGCCGGGACCTGCACGCCCGGAGCGGTATCGAGGACGGCGTCTTCTACCTCCAGGTGACACGGGGCGCCTGTCCCAGGGTCCACGCCGCCCCGCCGGGACTCGAGCCGACCCTGGTGATGACCACGCGCCGCCTGTCCAGGCCCCTCCCCGAGAAGATCACGGCCATAACCGTGCCGAACAACCGCTGGAAGATGTGTGCCTGCAAGGCCATCGCGCTCCTCCCGACGGTCCTGGCCAAGCATGCCGCCGTGAAGGCCGGCGTGAACGAAGCCATCTTCGTCGGGGACGACGGCCTGGTCCTTGAAGGTGCGAGCGACAACGTCTTCTGCGTCAAGGACGGGGTGCTCCACACCCCGCCGGCCGACGGACGCATCCTCGAGGGCATCACCCGCGGCCGCGTTCTGGAGCTGGCCGAGGAGCGGGGCATGGAGGTGCGTGTGGCCCCGCTTCCCCTCGACGAGTTCCGGGCGGCCGACGAGGTCTTCCTGACGAGCTCCGTCCTCACCGTCGTGCCCGTCGTGGCCCTTGACGGCAGGCCGGTCGGCGACGGACGGCCCGGGCCGATGAGCACCCTCCTCAGGGAGGCTTACTGGGACTTCATGCGCCGGTTCAGGGACGAAGTCCCGTCCTGACCGGTCTAACCCATCCGCTGCCGGACGGCGGCGGCTATGTCACGGGCCGCGTCCCGCGCCCGGCGGAGGTGCTCCTCGACGCGCCTTTCCGTCTCGGCCCGGTAAGAGTCGTCCTTCAGGCCGGCGAGGTTTATCCTCACGTTGAGCGCCGCCCCCTCGGCCGCGGTGAGGGCCAGGTGTCCGGCCACGCCGGCGTCGGTGACGGCGTTCGGGTTGCCGTGCTCCGCCGCGGTCCGGGCGAGGGAGAGCACCTCGCAGGCCAACTCGGTCACGCGGAGCGGCACCTGGGCCGCCTGCTTGGTGGCCTCCTCGATGGCGGCCCGGCGGCTGTTCTTCTCGTCCTCTGTTCCTCTGGGCAGGCGGTAGGCGGCCATCACCGCCTCGAAAGCCCGGGCGTCTTGGTCGATGAGGTCGGCCAGTTCGCGCCGGACGGCCCCGGCCCTGCTCAGCGTCTCTGTCATCTGCGTCTCGGCCGCTGCGTACCGCTCCCGCCCCAGGGTGAGCCTTGCCACCATCTCGACCAAGGCGCACGCGAGCGCCCCGGCGAGGGCGGAGGCGCTCCCGCCTCCGGGTGTGGGTGAGTCGGAAGCGAGTCGGTCGAGGAAGTCTGCCAGCTTGAGGTCTGTGAGTCTGTCGGACACTTGTCACCCTCCAGGTGGGTGTTCGACGCCGGACCGGGGTGGCCTCCGCCCTGGCGCCGCCACAGAGATTATATACAATAGGGGTCGGGCGGAGCGGTCGAGAGCCGCCGCGCACGGCTCGGTGAGGCCGCCGCGTCGGGGTAAGGAGGCTTGATGGAGATGCCGGCCAATCTCACGCCGGCCTATCTCGCCGCGGAGAGGCGCTACCGCGAGGCGCAGACCCTCGAGGAGAAGCTCGAGGCCCTCGAGGAGATGTTGGCGACCATCCCCAAGCACAAGGGGACTGACAAGATGCAGGCCGACATCAAGCGCCGCATCTCCCGGACCAAGGACGCCATCCTCAAGGCCAAGAAGGCGGGGGTCCGGCACAGGGTCGGCTACACCGTCAGGAGGGAAGGGGCGGGTCAGGTGGCCCTCGTCGGTCCGGCCAACGCGGGGAAGTCCGCCCTGCTCAGGGCGTTGTCGGGGGCCCAGCCCGAGGTCGCCGACTACCCTTTCACCACCCGGAGCCCCCAGCCCGGCATGGTGACCTGGGAGAACGTCAAGGTCCAGGTCGTCGACCTGCCGCCCTTCGACCCGGAGCTGTCACCCCCGTGGCTGGCGGGCTCCATCCACGCCGCGGACGCCCTGGCCGTCGTCCTGAGCCTGGGCAGTGACGACCTCCTCGACGAAGCCGAGAACACCTTCGGTCTCCTCCGGAGACAGAACACCTGGCTCAGACCAGGAGAACCTCCGGTGTCGCATGATCTGGAACCCTCCGCGGTCGGCCGGATGCCTCTGGCGGCGCCGCCGACTCCCCCCCACGAGGACGCGCCGCGCCCGAAGACCTGGTCGGCCGTTGTCGTCGCCAGCAAACTCGACGCACCGGGAGCGGAGGCCCGGCTGGAGCTTCTGACCGAGGTCTGTCCGGCCCTCCCCATCGTGGCCGTCTCGGCCGAGACAGGCGCCGGGCTCGACGACCTCAAGGCCTGGCTCTTCGGCCTTCTCGAGAAGATCCGCGTCTACACGAAGGCGCCCGGGAAGAAGCCCGACCTCTCGGCGCCGTTCGTCGTTCCCCGCGGCGCGACCCTCCTTGACGTGGCCGAGGCCGTCCACAAGGATTTCGTGGCCAACCTCAAGTCGGCCAGGGTCTGGGGGGACGGGACTTTCGACGGGCAGCTCGTGCCGAAGGACTACGTTGTCAGGGACGGCGATATCATCGAGCTTAGAGCGTGAACCGGCCGGCGCCGGCCGCGGCTCGGGGCCCGCTGCCTGCGGGCCGGGAAGGATTGGCCCGGTGTCCGGTGAATTCCCCGGCAGTCCTTGAAGGGATGTGACCGCACCCGTATGGACCACAAGACCGCCCTCCACCACAAGGCCTCCGAGAGCGAGCGAGACCCGGGCGGGGAGCGCCGCCACATCGTGCCGCTGCGCGGCGGCAGGCTCCATCCCGACCGGGACCTGGTCGAGTGCCGCGACTGCCAGGTCTCCTGCCAGTCGGCCTGTAAGACCTCCTGCACCGTCGGGAACCAGCGCTGTCCCAGGTAGTCCGCGAAGGAGGACCCGCGCCCGTGGCCCCCGGGGAGTTCCTCGACGTCCACCTCTTCCCGGCGGGGGGGCTTTGTCTGGCCTTCGTGCCGGCCACCGACGGGCTCTTCCTCGTCGATGAGGCCGGCTGGGACGCCCTGACCCTGGCCCGCCGCGGCATGGGACCCGCGGAGCTGCGGCGCCTGGTCGCGGACGCTCACGGCGGCGACGTAGCCGAGCGCTGCCTGGAGGAACTGGAGGCGGTGAGGTCGGTCGCCGCCCACGACCCGTTCCTGGCGGCCGGGACGCGGGACGACGGGGACGGTTTGCCCGCCGAGGCCTGGCTCCCGTCGTCCCCGGACGCCCCGCGGCTGAAGGCCCTCTGCCTGAACGTGAGCCACGACTGCGACCTGGCCTGCCGCTACTGTTTCGCCGGCCGCGGGAGCTTCGGCGGCCGCCGGAGCCTCATGACCGCCGAGGTCGGGCGGGCGGCCGTCGATTTCCTCCTGGCCCACGCGGGGGACGTGCCGGTGTGCGAGATAGACTTCTTCGGGGGTGAGCCCCTGCTCAACCTCGAGGTCGTGCGTGAGGTCGTGGACTACGCCAGGCGCCGGGGGAAGGAGCAGGGCAAGGCCTTCGGCTTCACCCTCACCACCAACGCCTTCACCCTCGGGCCCGACGAGGCCGCCTACCTCGACGAGACGATGGACAACGTCGTCCTGAGCCTCGACGGGCGGCCTCGGGTCCACGACCGGATGAGACCGGCGCCCGGCGGCCGCCCGACCCACGCCAGGGTCCTCGAGAACGTCAAGCGGTTCGTGGCCGGCCGGGGGGACCGCGACTACTGGGTCAGAGGCACCTTCACGGCCCACAACCTGGACTTCAGCGCCGATGTCGCCTATCTGGCCGGTGAGGGCTTCCGGAACATCTCGCTCGAGCCCGCTGTCGGGGGGGCGGGCGTGGCGGCCGCCGACGGCTGGCGCCTGACGGCGGAGCACGTCGACGAGGTGAGGGCCGAGTATTTCCGCCTGGCCGACCTGCTCTTCGACCTGGAGGAGCGCGGCCGCCGGGTCGTCTTCTTCCACTTCATAACCGAAGCGGACGAAGGTCCTTGCTACGCCAAGCGCGTGCGGGGCTGCGGCGCCGGGCGCGAGTACATGGCCGTCACCCCCGACGGCGACCTCTACCCCTGCCACCAGTTCGCCGGTGCGGCGGAGTACCGCGCCGGGAGCGTCTTCGAGGGTCTGTCCGGCGGGCATGGGCCGGCGGGCCGGGTCGCCCGCCTGTGGCTCGGGGCGAAGCCGTCCTGCCGGTCGTGCTGGGCCAGGTACCGGTGTTCCGGCGGCTGTCACGCCAACGGCCTCGCCGCCACGGGTAGCCTGACGGACCCTGACCCGCTCGGCTGCGCCTTCATGAAGGCCCGTCTGGAAGCCGCCCTCTACCTCGAGGCCCGGCGGACCCTGGCCGGCATGGCGCCGGCGGCCGCGGGGCCCTGGAGCCCGTCGGCCGCCTAGTGGGTCTCGGCGTCGTAGGCCTCGGTGTCGGAGCCGCCGCCCGGGGCGGCCTTCCCGCCGCTCCGCGTGACCATCTCGACGACGACCCTGTTGGGCAGGCACACTCTCCTTTCCCCCGGGCGGTCGACCCATCCGGCGTGGCAGGCCGGGTCGGGGCAGGGCGAGGCGGCGATCCGCGCCCGGCCGTCCACCACCTGGACGACGGTCTTCCCGAGGGGACCGGTGACCACGTGGCAGGCGTCGCGGTCGGCGGGAAGCACCACGCGGCCTTCGGGCGTCGTGACGACGAAGAACTTCCGCTCGGGGTCCGTGTCAGGCGGGCCGCCGCCGAGCCGCCAGCCCAGCGGGGCCCACGCGAGCAGGGCCACGGCGAGGATGACCGCTCCGAGCCTGAGGTCGGCAGGGTTCAGGCCAAGGCCCGGCCCTCTAGCCACCGTCATCACCGCCCCGGCCGGAGGAGTCGCCGTCGTCCCCGGAGGGCTCCGGGGAGAAGACGTCTCTCATCCCTGTGGTGAGGTGGATCGTCCCGGCCTCGTCGACCATGAGGGCCTCGACTCTTTCGAGGCTTTCGGCGAGCTCCAGGCCTCGCTCCGGTCCCAGGACGAACAAGGCTGTGGCCAGGGCGTCCGCCTCCGCCGCGGTGGGGGCGAGGACGGTCACGCTCACCACGCCCGGGACGGGCCATCCGGTCGACGGGTCCAGGATGTGGTGGTACCGCCGGCCCTCGTGCACGAAACAGCGCTCGTAGTCGCCTGAGGTCGCCACGGCCGTGCCGTCCGGGAGCTCGAGGACGCCCAGGAAGCCCTCTGCCCGGGGGTGCCTCACGGCGATGCGCCAGGGCTCCCCGGACGGCTTCGTCCCGAGGAGGTAAAGGTCGCCGCCGGCGTCGATGACGGCCCGGTCCACTCCCGCTCCTGCCAGCACCTCAGCGGCCCTGTCGACGGCGTACCCCTTCGCGACACCGCCGAGGGCCAACGACATGCCCGGGCGCGCGAGCCTCGCCGTCCGGCGGGCGGCATCCCATGTCACATCGTGCCATCCAGTGAGGCCCAGGGCCTCTCGCACCTCCTCGGCGGTGGGGGGAGCCGTGCGCGGCCGAGCGGCGGAGGCGTCGTCCGGCCCGGCGCCGGAACCTCCGTTCGGCCCGCCGCTCGGTCCCGGGTCCGCGTCGAAACCCCAGAGGCGCACGACCGGACCGAGGCTGGGGTCGAAAGCCCCTCCAGAGACCCGGTTGACGTCATCCGCGATTTCGAGGACGGCGATGAGGTGGGCGCTGACGGGGACGTCGCGGCCGGGTGCCGCGGCGAGGGCCGCGAGGTGCGACCGGGGCCCTGAAGGGTCGAGGTGTTCGTGGATGTCCCGGAGGACGGCCATAGCTTCCTCGACGGCCCGGTCCGCCTCGGGGCCCTCCGCGGAGATGACGACATAGGTGCCCATGAGGAAGTCGGCGCTCCTGACGCCCGGCTCCGGCCGGTCCGAGGCCCTGAGGGACAAGAGGTCGACAACCTCGAGGCGCCCTGCCGCCGCGATCGCGGCCACCGCTACCAGGGCGGCGAGGACGCAGACCGCTGAAGCCGGCGGTCGCCGCGCAGAGTGGGCTCGACCGGTCATCTCCAGGTCCCTCCGGTGGGGATAGTTCGGGGCTCACCGCCGCTTTCCATTCTAAGCCCGCGCGGCAGTGATGAAATGTAGCCGACACTACAGTTTGGCGCACAGGCGGGTGGTAGCATTGAGGCGTCCACGTCCTCGGGGCCGTGAACACATCTCGTTCCCATGAAGCTCAGAGGTGTGTTATTACTGAGTCACAGGCAAACGGGACGGAGGGCGTGAGGTTGCCGGAGGACAGGTCCGAGGGGAAAGCCGGGCTCGAACCGAGAGACGTCTTCTTCATCATCGCCGTGCTGGCCGGGGCCGCCCTGGTCGCCTACACCTGGCTGGAGGGGCTTTCGGCGCTGTGAGGGCCAGGCGGACGGTCCTGGTCGCCGTCCTGGTCGGTCTCGGCGCCGTCCTTCATGCCGTGGAGGCGCTCCTGCCTCTTCCAACGGTCGTCCCAGGGGCCAAGCTGGGGTTGGCCAACGCCGCGACCCTCCTGGCCCTGGAGCTGGCCGGGCCCGGCGCGGCCGTGACCGTGGCGGTGCTGAGACCGGTCTTCGGAGGCGTCGTTTCGGGCGGTCTGCTTTCGACAGGCTTCTTCCTCGGCCTCAGCGGTGCGGTCGTCAGCGCCCTGGTGATGGCGGGGCTGTGGCGCCTGGCCGGTCCGGGAGCCCGGCGGGGAGCCCTGCGGGTCCCGGCGGAAGGCGGGGACTCGGCCGCCGTCGGGGCAGGGTCCGGCGACCGGCTGAGCCTCGTCGGCGTCAGTCTGGCCGGAGGGGTCGCCCACAACCTCGGCCAGCTCGCGGCGGCCGTCGTCTACGTGGGAGCGGCGGCGGCTGTGACCTACGTCGGACCGCTGACCGTCGCGGGCCTCGTCTCGGGCTACATCGTGGGGCGGCTGGCGTCGGCGGCGGCCGGAGCCGCCGCGGTGAGGACGGTGTTCAGGCAGATGGCGGAAAGGCCGCTCGTGGCGGTCACCGGGAAAGGGGGAACCGACAGGTGTTCAGCAGGTTAGGTTTCTGGGAGCTCGCCGTAATCCTCATCCTCGCCCTGGTGATTTTCGGGCCGAAGAAGCTGCCGGAGATGGGCAGGGCGTTGGGAAGGGGCATCCGGGAGTTCAAGGATGCGGCGACCCAGCTCGCGGAGGACCTCAACGCCGACAGCAAAGACACCAGCAAGGACGGCAAGGCCGAGGCCAAGAAGCAAGTCGAAAGTGACAAGGAGGCCAAGGCCGAAGGAACCGGGTCCGGTTCCGGCGCCGGGGCCGAAGCGGCGGACGCGTAGGCGGCGCGGACGGCAGGGCTGACGCCTCCGCACCGCCGCGGCGACGAGGTCAGGGGAGGTGACATGGTGGCGGCGAAGGAGATGACATATCTCGACCATATCGCCGAACTCAGGCGGCGCCTCATCACCGTGCTCGTCACCTTCGTGCTGGCCATGATGGCGGCCTTCCCTTTTGCGGGCGACATCATCGACTACCTCACCGCTCCGGTCAAGGACGGGCTCGTCGTGCTGAGGCCGGCGGAGGCCTTCTACGCCCATCTCCAGGTCTCCCTGGCGGTGGCCGTGGTCGTCAACATCCCGGTCCTCCTTTACCAGCTCCTCGCCTTCATCTTCCCGGGATTGACCCCGTCCGAGAAGAGGTGGGTCTGGCTCTCCATCCCGCCCGTCATCCTGCTCTTCGTGGGCGGGGTGCTCTTCGCCTGGTTCACGGTCGTCCCCATCATCTACCGGTTCTTCATGGGCTTCACGTCCGAGACGCTCCAGCCCTTCATCTCCGTGGGGAACTACATCTCGTTCGTCTCGGGGATAGTCCTCCCGTTCGGCATCGTCTTCGAACTTCCGGTGGTCATCGCCCTCCTGACGGGGATGGGACTTGTGACCCCGTCCTTCCTCTTGCGCTACCGGAAGTACGCCGTCCTCATCATCTTCGTGATGGCGGCTTTCCTCACCCCGCCGGACGTGGTGTCACAGGGCTTCCTCGCCCTGCCTCTCATCGGACTGTTCGAGGCCAGCATCGGCGTTTCCAAGGTCATCCACCGCCGCCGGCAGAGGGCCCTGGCCCGACTCGAGGCGGAGCTGGCCGCCGAGGAGGCGGCGGTGGAGGGCGCGTCAGGCACAGGCAGATAGTCAACACTGTTTTGGGAGGTCAACCTGATGTTCAGCAGGCTCGGCCCGCTCGAACTGGTCATCATATTCGTCATCATCCTCATGATCCTCGGACCGCACCGCCTGGTGGGGGCCGGGAAGGCCCTCGGTAGGGCCATCGGCGAGTTCCGCCGCGCCGCGAAGGAACCTGAGGCCGGCGAGGCCAAGCCGGAGGCCGAGTCGGAGACGAAGTAACACCCCGGGCGCGGCCCCCCCTAGGTGTGCGGCGCGTCCTCCGAGACATCCGGGACATACTAGCCCGGGGTGACGCCAATGGGCGGCCTTGGGGCCAAGGTCACCATCGTCGGCGTGGGGGCGGTGGGCTCAGGCATAGCCTTCGCCCTGGCCTGGGGAGGACTGGCCACCGAACTCGTCCTCGTCGACACCGACCGCCGCCGGGCGGAGGGCGAGGCCTGGGACCTGGACGATGCCGCGGCCTTCATCAAGCCGGTCCACATCTACGCGGCCGACTACCCGGACAGCGCGGGGTCGCGGGTCGTGGTCTTCTCGGCGGGACAGCCCAGGGCCGTCGGGCAGTCGCGCCTGGAACTCGCGAGGACCAACCTCGAGGTGCTCAAGGAGGGCTTCCCGCGCGTTCTTCGCTACTGCCCTGACGCGGTGCACCTCATCGTGACGAGCCCCGTCGACATCATCACCTTCGCCGCCAACCGTCTCGCCGACATCGGGGACGAGCGGGTCGTGGGCCTGGGAACGGTTCTGGACACCTCCCGCTTCAAGCGGATGCTCGCCCGCCATTTGAGGGTCGACCCCCGCAACGTGCACGCGTACGTGGTCGGGGAGCACGGGGACCCGGTCCCCCTGTGGTCCCGCGTGTCGGTCGCCGGCTTCCACCTCGACGACTACTGCCGCGAGCAAGGACTGCCTCTCCCGGACCGTGCCGAACTCTTGAAGCCCATGCTCAGCAGAGCGGACGAGATCATCGGGCGCAAGGGACTGACGCAGTTCGCGGCGAGCATCGCCGTCGCGCGGATCGTCGAGGCCGTCCTGAGGGACGAGCGGTCGGTGCTGACCGTGTCAGGCATGGTGGAAGGTGTCTACGGGCTGGAGGGGCCGAACTGCTTCAGTCTTCCGGCCGTGGTGGACGCGCGTGGGAGGCACCGCCCCCTGCCTTTGGCTCTGAACGAGGAGGAGATGTCCAAGCTCAGGGAGACGGCGGCCCATCTTAGACAGGTCCACCGGGAACTCGGGATCGCCTGAACCTGCAGGGGGCCTCTGGCGGGGCCCCTGTGCATGTGTTCACGGAAGGGGGTGAGGAAGGCCGGTGCCCCACAGGCTGGAAGTCTACTGCACCGTGAACAACTGCCGCTACTGGGAGCAGGGCAACAGGTGCCAGGCTGACCGGATACTTGTCGTGAGCGACGCCAGGGCCTCCGAGGGCCCTGAATCCATCAGCTCTCTCGAGGCCTCGACCCTGGACGCCACGCCCACCGGCACGTGTGCGGAGACCTGCTGCAGGACCTTTGCCCCCGCAGGCGCCGGTGAGCGCGAGGAAGGGGCCTACCGCGCCTGAGCCGTCTCGGGAGGGTCCGGTCACAGCGTATGCCCGGAGGCCCGGCCTATGAGCCGGGCCTCCGGGCCTTCGACGGGATGAATCCCATGACCCGCTCGAGGTCGGGAATAAGGCCGTCTTCCACGGGCAACCCTTTCTTCCAGGATATGCTACCTAACTTTGTCCCCGTCCCACTAGACGCGACCTGCGGATGGAGGGTGAGGCCTGCATCCCGGCGAAAGTCTCCGGATGGTGTCGAACCGTACGCTGCTGTGGAGGTTGCCGGTTTGGCGGAGCTGGACCGCGCACTTCTGACCGTGCCTTCGCTTCTCCTTGCGGTGGTCGTGCTCACCGTGGCAGGGATGCCTGCGACCGCGGCTGTGCCTGGGACCGTCGGGGGGCATATCGGTCTGGACGGGGGCGGCCTCGACCCGGGAGGCCCAGAGGACCCGACCTTCGAGGCCCACGAGGCCCAAGGCACGGGTCCGGATGTCCCGCCTGAGGCCGCCGCAGGGTACTACGTGCACGTCAGCATCTCCGAGCAGCTGGTGAGGGTCTTCCTCGACGGCGTGGAGATCCGCCGGATGGTGTGCTCGACGGGAGTGCCGGGGACGGAGTGGGCGACACCGACGGGTCGCTTCTACATCCAGAACCGCGGCGAGCACTTCTTCTCGGAGCGCTACGAGCAGGGCGCGAGGTGGTGGGTGTCCTTCCGGGACTGGGGAATCTATCTCTTCCACAGCGTGCCCGTGGACCGCACCGGGGAGGTCATCCCGGAGGAGGCCGACAAGCTCGGACAGCCGGCCTCACACGGTTGTGTGCGCCTGAGCATGGAAGACGCCCGGTGGTTCTACGAGACCATCCCTGAGGGGACCCCTGTGGACATCGATTAGAGGCCTGTGTCGAGGCCGGGCCGGCCGCGGCTCGACCGCGGCGTCGGCCGTGCCGAACGGCGTTTCCACAACACTTTCTGGTGGTGACTGGGTTGCACTCGTTCTTCCGCAGGCTCATTCTCACCCTGGCCGGCAACAGGCTGGTCACACGCCTTGTCTCCCGCTACGGGATGAGGCTCGGAGCCCGGCGCTTCGTCGCCGGGGAGGACTGGGAGCAGGCCGTCGTTCAGGTGAAGGCCTTGAACGACTCCAGGATGTCGACGACACTGGACTACCTGGGTGAGAGCGTCACAGACACGGGCCAGGCGCGGGCGGCACGGGACACCTACCTGGCGCTGCTGGAGAACATCGACGCCTCGGGCGTCCGGGCCAGCGTCTCCCTGAAGCTCACCCAGATGGGCCTCGACATATCCCGCGAACTCTGCGTTGAGAACGTCGGTGCCATCGTGCGCAAGGCGGCGGACCTCGGCAACTTCGTCCGGATCGATATGGAGGGGTCGGCCTACACCCAGGTCACGATAGACATCTACAGGGAGCTGCGCCGCGACTTCGACAACGTCGGTCTGGTCATCCAGGCCTACCTCTACCGCAGCGAGGAGGACGTCCGCTCCCTGGCCGGGCTGAGACCCGACCTGCGCCTCTGCAAGGGCGCCTACCTCGAGCCGGCCGACGTCGCGTTTCCGAGGAAGGCCGATGTCGACGAGAACTTCAAGAACCTCATCGCCCTCAACCTCGGCCAAGGGGGCAGGACGGCCGTCGCCACCCACGACGAGAAGATCATCTCCTGGACAGAGGCCTACATCCGTGAGAACAGGGTGCCGAAGGAGCTTTACGAGTTCCAGATGCTCTACGGCATCAGACCCGCTCTCCAGCGGCGGTTGGCCGACGCCGGGCACCCCGTGCGCATCTACGTGCCCTTCGGGACAGAGTGGTATCCCTACTTCACCCGACGCCTGGCGGAGCGTCCGGCCAACGTCCTCTTCTTCCTCGGCAACCTACTGCGTCGGTAGCCGGGGGACCGCAGGCGCCCTCAGGTCTGAGGCACAGGGTCCGGTCCCGAGACCGGCGACCGGCCCCTGTGCCTGCTGACCGCTCCCTCTCCAGCCAACATCACCCTCGCATACGCCCCACGGGCAAGGCAACCCTACATTTTGGGGGGTCACAGGAAGGGATACGGCCCACCGCATTGGCAGCACATCGATGAGCTTTCACGACTTGGAAGGGGTTGAGCCTAACGTGGTCGGCAACATCCAAGGCACCTTCGGCGGTCAGACGGCAGGCGCACCTCAGGGCCAGGGCCAGTTCCAGCACGGACCCGGCCCGCAGGGTGGCCAGGGCATGGGCGGTCAGGGTCAGTATCAGGCTTGGTCCGGCCAACAGGCCCAGTACGGGCAGGGCCAGGGTCCCTGGCAGTACAGACAGGGTCCGGCCATACAGGGTGAGTACGGCCAGACCCAGGCCCAGTTCGGTCAGCCGACAGGCCAGAACGTGGGCCGGTACGCCGGGAGCGTGAGCTCGCGGCTGCTCGGCGGTCCCGTCACCGGGCAGTTCCAGGGCCAGCAGCAGAGCGCGTACGTCGGCTACGGCCCCGGCGAGGGGCGCAGGGCCGAAGCCCGGTTCACCGATGTCGGCTACCGTGGCGGCTACGCTCAGGCCGGCTACGGTCAAGGTGGCTACGGCCAGGGCGGGTACGCCCAAGGGGCCTACGCCGCGCAGGGCGGCTACGCGCAGGGTGCGGCCTACGGCCAGGGCGGCTACGCGCCAGCGACCTACGGCGGCCAACGCGGGTACGCCCAAGGAGCCTACGGCGGCCAGGGCGGGTACGCCGGAGGCGGGCCGCAGCAATACGCCGGGAGCGTGAGTTCGCGGCTGCTCGGCGGTCCCACCACAGGCCAGTTCCAGGGTCAGCAGCAGACGGGTCCGGTCGGCTCGCGCCTCCTGGGTGGGCCGGCCAACGTGTGTCAAGGGCAGTACGGCCAGACCTCGGGCTACGGGATGAACCCACAGCCTCAGGGGGCCCAGAGGTTCTGAGCTGGGGAGAGGGTCCGGCTCAAGAAGGCCGGACGGCGGTAGGCGGTCCAGGGAGAGCATGACGAAGGGCGGTCGCCGCAGGGCGGCCGCCCTTTTGCCTCTGGCCTGCGGTCTGCGCGGCCCCGGGCCTCACTGCTGGAGACGCCGTCCGCCGTAGCCGGTCTCGTCGCTCTCCACGTCGACGGTCACCACGCGGCCGCGTTCGCGGTCCACCTTCGGGGCCCTGATGGTCAGAACGCCGTGGCGGAACGAGGCCCGGGTGGCCTCCGGGTCGATGTGGCGGGCCAGAGGAATGAGCCTCTGGACCAGCCCGTGACGACGCTCGCGGTAGTGGTAGCCTTCCCCGCGCTCCTCGTGTTCCTCGCGGAGCGTGCCGCGGAAGGCGACGGAGTCCTCGGTGACCCTGACCTCGATGTCTTTCGGGTCCATGCCCGGGAGCTCAGCCTTCACGACCATATGGTCGTCTGTCTCGAAGACGTCCACGGCCGGTTCGATGACCCCGTAGTCCCGCTCCTCGGCGAAGGGCAGCCTGAAAAGCGGCCGGTAGAACCTGTCCCAGGCGTAGTCGAAGAAGCGGTCGATGGCGCTCCAGGGCTGGGGCGCACGCGTGACGGGAAGCCGTCTCTCCATGGTCCCACCTCCTTTCCGTCCATGCTTGCGTCTCGGTGGGGCGGATGACGCCCGGTTCGGCGCCCCCTATTGTGCGGTCCCCGGACGACCTTTATCCCCTGGTCTTCAGGGTCCGCGCGGGTGCCCCGGCCCTGCGGTGCCGGGCGGCCCGCGCGCCCGGAGCGGAGTGGTGGCGCCCGGGAGGGGCCGAGTCTGCGCAGGCGGGGAAACCTAGAAGCGGGTCGAGGGGCGGATGCGAGTGTCCCAGGGAGGTCTGGTATCGTGGCGGAGATACTCTGGCGAGAGTGGGGGCAGGAGGCCTTCGACGAGGCGGCAAGGACGCGCAAGCCCGTCCTTCTGGACATCTCGGCCGTCTGGTGCCACTGGTGCCACGTCATGGACGAGACGACGTACCGGGACCCGGATGTGGTCCGGGCGGTCAACCGCGACTTCGTGCCGGTGAGGGTCGACACGGACCGTCGTCCGGACGTCAACCGCCGCTACAACATGGGCGGGTGGCCGACGACGGTCTTCCTGACCCCCGGCGGGGAGATCCTGACCGGGACCACCTACGTCCCTCCGGACGACATGAAGAGGCTCCTCGGGAAGGTCTCCGAGTTCTACCGGGAGCACGAGTGGGAGTTGGCCCAAGACCCCGTCGGCGGGGCCGGAACCGGCGGCGTCGGGGCCGGTGGCGAGACGACCGCCCGAAACACTCCCGTGCCCGCCGCCGGCACCGTCCTGGACCGCGACAGGGCTCTGGAGGCTGTGGAGGAGGTCAGGAGGAAGGTCGAGGAGGCCTACGACCCGCTGCACGGCGGCTTCGGCGTCGCCCCCAAGTTCCCTCAGGTGAAGGCCCTGGAACTGCTCTTGACCCTCCACCTCCGGACGGGCGAGGAGCGGCCCCTGGCCATGGTGGAGAAGACCCTCAGGGCCATGCGAGCGGGAGGGCTCTACGACAAGGTCGCCGGCGGCTTCTTCCGCTACTCGACGACCCGGGGCTGGGACGTCCCCCATTTCGGGAAGATGCTCGAGGACAACGCGCAGCTTCTTAGCCTCTACGCGAGGATGGCACAGCTTACCGGTGACGACTTCTACGTCGAGACCGTGCGGGGGCTCGTGCGGTACCTCACGACCTGGCTCCGCTCGGAAAACGGGTTCTTCTACGGGAGCCAGGACGCCGACGAGTCCTACTACAGGCTCGACGAGGCGGAGCGGCGGGAGCGTGAGGCTCCGAAGGTGGACCGGACCCTCTACGTCGGCTGGAACGCCTTGGCGGCACGGGGCTTCCTCGAGGCCTACCTCGCGACGGCCGAGGTGAGGCTGAGAGAGGCGGCTCTGGTGGCCCTGGAGTGCGTCTGGGGCGCGGCCCGCCTCGAGGACGGACTCGTCGCCCACTACGTCGACGGGGACGGGCCGCACGGGCCGGTCCTCCTGGCCGACGCGACAGAGCTGTGCCTGGCCTTCCTCGACGCCTACGAGACCACGGGTGAGGAGGGGTTCCTCGACCGGGCCGTCGGCCTCCTCGAGGCCGTCGTGAGGTCGTTCGGGGACCCCGCCTCCGGAGGGTTCTTCGACACCCTGGCCGGGGGTGAGAAGCCCGGCCGGCTCCGCTTCCGGCAGAAGGGTCTCGACGAGAACTCCCGGACGGCCGTCGCCCTCCTCCGGGCGGCCGAGACGACGGGAGAGGAACGATGGCGGATGGAGGCCGAGCGGGCCCTCGTCGTCTTCCTCGGGCCCCACCGGCGATACGGCATCCTGGCCGCCGACTACGCCCTCGCCCTCGACCGGGCCGTTGGGCCGACGGCCGTGCTCACCGTGGCCGGGGAACCGGAAGACCCGGCGGTCCGCGCGCTGGCCCGGGAGGCCGCCGCCGCGGTGTGCGCTGCCCGGACGGTGAGGTGGGCCGGACGGGAGGAAGTCGGTGGGGAGCAGGTCGGGGAGGCCTGGGCCGGTGAGCCGGA
>ENA-OSAI01000416-OSAI01000416.1-marine-sediment-metagenome-genome-assembly--contig:-NODE-416-length-17143-cov-9.355922_pt1 | contig 17143 bp, 13 predicted proteins | sample MGYA00237871_ERZ529316 | MGnify/ENA primary metagenome ERZ529316 (study PRJEB26369, sample SAMN03142814) | marine sediment metagenome | biome: marine; feature: borehole; material: sediment...
TAGAGGTGGCCCTGGGACTCCGCCCGCCGGTCGAGGTCCTCGGCCGGGTCGGCGCTCTCGCCTGCTGGACGGTCCTCCTGATGGTGGCAGGCCGCGCGGTGTGGGTCCGGGGGCGGCGGGCCTACCAGTCCGGGGGCGGATGACAGCCGCGCCGACCGTCACGGCGCGGCCGCGGGCGAGGCAGAGGTCTTGCCCGCCCGCGGCCGTATTCGCTCGAGGCCCGCACGCCTTGGCGAGGCCGCGCCGCTGGGGCTACCTCTCCCCGCGCTCGTCGGGCACGAAGCCGCGCTTGGCGCGGTCCTCCCGGATCTTCGCCTGGGCCGCGGCCACCCGCGCCGTCGGCACGCGGAAGGGCGAGCAGCTCACGTAGTCGAGCCCTGCCTCATGGCAGAACCCGATGGACTCGGGGTCCCCGCCGTGCTCGCCGCAGATGCCGACCTTCAGGTCCTCGCGCACGTTGCGTCCGCGGAGGATGGCCATCTCCATGAGGCGGCCGACGCCGCTCTGGTCGAGTGTCGCGAAGGGGTTGTTCTTGAGAATCCTCTGCTCGAGGTAGGCCCCGAGGAACTTGCCCTCGGCGTCGTCACGGCTGAAGCCGAAGGTCATCTGGGTCAGGTCGTTGGTGCCGAAGGAGAAGAACTCGGCGTGCCGGGCGATCTCGTCGGCGACGAGGGCCCCGCGCGGGACCTCGATCATCGTGCCCACGTGGTACTCGAACCTGACGCCGAACTCCTTCATCGTCTCCTCGGCCACCCGCACGACGAGCTCCCGCATCATGGCGATCTCGCCCTCCAGGCCGACGAGCGGGATCATCACCTCGGGCCGGGCGTCCACACCCTCCTTGACCAGCCGGGCGGCCGCGCGGAAGATGGCCCGGGCCTGCATCTCGTAGACCTCAGGGAAGGTCACGCCGAGCCGCACGCCGCGGTGGCCCATCATGGGGTTGAACTCGTGGAGCTCATCCACGCGGCGCAGGAGCTCTTCGGTCTCCTTCAGCTTCCTCTGCCGCTCGGGGTCGGCCCCATCGGTGCCGGCGCCCGTCACGCGGAGCTCGGTGAGCTCGACCAGGAGGTGGTCACGGTGCGGTAGGAACTCGTGGAGCGGCGGGTCCAGGAGCCGGATGGTCACCGGCAGGCCGTGCATGGTCTTGAGGATGCCGTAGAAGTCCTCCTCCTGCATCGGAAGGAGCTCGTCGAGAGCCTCCCGGCGGACGGCCTCGTCCTCGGCCAGGATCATCCGACGCACGACGGGCACGCGCTCCGGCACGAGGAACATGTGCTCTGTCCGGCACAGGCCGATGCCCTCGGCCCCGTACTCACGGGCCCGGGCGGCCTCCTTGGGGGTGTCGGCGTTGGCCCAGACGCCGAGACGCCGGAACTCGTCGGCCCAGCCGAGCAGGGTGGCGAACTGGTCGCTGATCTGCGGCTCCACCAGCGGGAGCTCGCCGAGGTAGACGTCACCGGTCGAGCCGTCGATGGTCACGACATCGCCCTGCCGGATGACGCGGCCGTTGACGTTGATGAGCTTTTTGTCCTCGTCTATCTCCAGGGCCTGACAGCCGACGACGGTGGGGATGCCCCACTGCCGGGCGACGATGGCGGCGTGGCAGGTCATGCCGCCCTGGCTGGTGAGGACCCCCTGGGCGGCCAGGATGCCGCGGATGTCGTCCGGGTTGGTCATGGGTCGGACAAGGATGACCTTGGGCCTCTTCTTGGGGTCTGTTTCCTCTCCCACCATCTCCACGGCCTCGGCGGAAGTGAAGACGACCTTGCCGAGGGCGGCGCCGGGCGAGGCCGGCAGGCCCGCGGCGACTTTGACCGGCTCGAGGCCTTCCCTCTTGACCCGCTCCCAGGCGATCATCGGCTTGAGGAGCTGTTCGGCCTGCTCGGCCGGGAAGCGCATGACAGCCTCCTCACGGTCGATGAGCCCCTCGCCGACCATGTCGACGGCTATCTTCACCGCCGCGGCCGCGGTGCGCTTGCCGGCCCGGGTCTGGAGGACGTAGAGCCGCCTGTCCTCCACGGTGAACTCGATGTCCTGCATGTCGCGGTAGTGCTTCTCGAGGGTCTCGCACAGGTCGACGAGCTGGCGGTAGGTCTCGGGCATCTCGTCCTTCATGGCCTCGAGGGGCTTGGGGGTCCGGATGCCGGCGACGACGTCCTCACCCTGGGCGTTGACGAGGTACTCGCCGTAGACCCCGGGCTCGCCGGTGGCCGGGTTGCGGGTGAACATGACCCCGGTGGCCGAGGTGGGCCCGAGGTTGCCGAAGACCATGGTCTGGACGTTGACGGCCGTGCCGAGGTCGTGCGGGATCTTGTTCACGTTGCGGTAGACGATAGCCCGGTCGTTGTTCCACGAGGCGAAGACCGCCTCGATGGCCATGTGGAGCTGGGTGGTCGGGTCCTGCGGGAAGGCCGACCCCGTGTTCTCCCTGATGAAGTCGTTGTAGGCGGCGATGACCTCCTTGAGGTCGTCGACCGTGAGCTCGTGGTCGAACTCGACGCCGGCCTTCCGGCGCTGGGCGCCGATGATCTTGTCGAAGTCGTGGTGCTCCAGTTTCAGGACCACGTTGCCGAACATCTGGATGAAGCGGCGGTAGCAGTCATAGGCGAACCTGGGGTCGCCCGAGCGGGCGGCCAGCCCCTCCACCGTCTCGGCGTTGAGGCCGAGGTTCAAGATGGTGTCCATCATGCCCGGCATGGAGACCATAGCCCCGGAGCGGACCGAGACGAGGAGCGGGTTCGCCGGGTCGCCGAACTTCTTCCCCGTCTTCTTCTCGATGACGGCCAGGCGTTCGGAGACCTGCTCACGGAGCCCCTCCGGGAACCTGCCGCCTGCGTCGTAATAGGCGATGCACGCCTCGGTCGAGATGGTGAAGCCCGGAGGGACCGGGAGGCCGATGTTGGTCATCTCGGCCAGGTTGGCGCCCTTGCCGCCAAGGAGCCGCCTCTGGTCGGCCCGTCCCTCTTCGAAGAGATAGACCCACTTCTTCTTCCCGGTTCCGCCCTTTCCGTGGCTTCCGGTTCCATGTCGAGTCACCACGTCAACCTCCCGTTTCGGTCTGGGTCGGGCCCGTCCGGGGCCCGCTCGCTAGCTGGCGACGACCAGTTTCGAAAGGTCTCCGCCGGCCCCCATGGTCGCCGCGACGGCGCCCAAGAGGGCCAGCCGGTTCTCCCGGATGTTCTCGTCCTCGGTCATGACCAGAACGTCGTCAAAGAATCTGTCGACGGTCGGGCGGAGGTTCGACAGCTCCTCCAGAATCGTGCGGTAGGCGTCGACCATCACCCCGACGGCCTCCGCCCCCCGACCGGCGGCCGCCATCTTTCGAGCTCTTTCGCGCGCCGACGCGAGAGCCGACGAAACTCGCTCCCCGGCCGCGAGACAGGCCTGGTAGAGTTGGAACTCGGCCTCCTCGGAGAACAGGTTGGGCAGCGGCCGCCGCGCCTGGCCGCCCGGTCCCCCGGCCGCCCGGCCGGCAAGGCCCGTGACCCGGATGTAGGAGGCGGAGAGGTCCCTGAACTCCCCGGCCTGCTTGAAGGTTGCCAGAGCCCGCGCCTTGGCCAGGGTCCTGACCGCGTCCCCCTCTTCTCCCCAACCGGCCGTGGCCGCGTCGATGACGTCGTACTCTATGCCCTCCTCCTCCAGAAGAACGCGGAGGCGCGGGAGGAAGAAGGTCAGGACGGCCGCCGTCAGGCGCCCGGGGTCCCAGACCTCTGGCGCCCCCGCCTTCGACGCACGGGCCCGCACGAAGGGCTCGAGCGGCTCGGCGACCTTCGGCACGAGCTCGGCCAGGGAGAGGAGGTAGCCGCCGTCGATGACCGCGGCCAGCACTCCCGCCGCCTGCCGGCGCAGGCCGTAGGGGTCGTGCGACCCCGTGGGCTCGATGCCGGCGGCCAGGCAGGCCACGATGGTGTCGAGCTTGTCGGCGATGGCCAGGACGCGGCCGAAAGGGCTGGCCGGGAGCCGGTCGCCGGCCCCCCGCGGGAGGTAGTGCTCGGCGATGGCCTCGGCGACCTCGCGGGGCTCACCGGACAGGAGGGCGTACTCCCGGCCCATGACACCCTCCAGCTCGGTGAACTCGTAGACCATCTTCGTCGCCAGGTCGGCCTTGGCGAGCCGCGCCGCCCGGCCGACGGTGGCCATGCCCTCGGGCGGGAGCCCGAGGCCCTCCCAGACGACTCCGGCCAGGCGGACGAGACGCTCGGTCTTGTCGCGCATGGTGCCGAAGCCCTCCAGGAAGAGGATGCCGTCGAGCGCGTCGACCCGTTCGGCCAGCGGCGTCTTCTTGTCCTCCTCGAAGAAGAACCGGGCGTCCGAGAGACGGGCCTCGAGGACCTTCTCGTTGCCGGCCCTGACGAGGTCGAGGCCCTCCTGTCCGCCGTTGCGCACCACGATGAAGACCGGGAGCAGGGTGCCGTCCTGGGCCTCGGCCACCGGGATGTAGCGCTGGTGGTGGCGCATGGTCGTGACCAGGACCGGGGTCGGGAGGTCGAGGAACTCCCGGGAGAAGGAGCCGGTCAGGACGGTCGGGTACTCGACGAGATGGGTGATTTCCTCGAGGAGCTCGTCGTCCAGCATGGGCCAGCCTCCGTGACGCGCGGCCTCGCGGGCCGCACCCTCGGCGACGGCCCGCCGGCGCTCCGCCGGGTCGACCATGACCCCGACGCGCTCCATCACCTCGCGGTAGGCCGAGGCCTTGAACACGGTCGGGGTCTCCCCGGGGGCGAGGAACCTGTGCCCGCGGGTGGCGCGGCCGGCCTTCACCCCGGCGACCTCCACCGGGAGGACCTCGTCACCGTAGAGGGCCACCAGCCAGCGGATGGGCCGGATGAACCGGAAGTCCGAGCTCCCCCACCGCATGGGACGCTCGACCTCGAGAGAGCGGACGAGCGTCTCGGACAGCTCGGCGAGGACCTCGGTCGCCGGGCGGCCCGCGTCGGTCCGGCGCGCGAAGACGTACCGGCCGGCCGGGGTGTCCTTGACGACGAGGTCCTCGGGCTCGACCCCCTGTGACCGGGCGAACCCCAGCCCGGCCTTTGTCAGCCTTCCGCCGGCCCGGCCCTCCTCACCGTAGGCGACCCGCTCCGACGGACCCTTCACCTCCACGACCTCGTCCGGCTGGCGCGCGGCCACGCCGGTGGCGATGACCGCCAGGCGGCGGGGGGTCCCCAGGGCCTCGACGTCCTCGTAGGTCAGGCGGCTGGCCTCGAGGAGTTCGCGGGCCTTCCGCTCCATGTCGCGGAGAAGGCGCGGCATGACCCTGGCGGGGATCTCCTCGGTGCCGACCTCGAGGAGGAAGTCGTTCTTCGTCACCGGTCCTCACCTCCGCCGGGCCCACCCTCGAGCAGCGGGAAACCGACACTCTCCCGCCAGGCGAGGTAGCCCTGTGCACAGCGGCGGGCGAGGGTCCGGACGCGACCCAGGTACTTGGTGCGCTCGGTGACGCTCACGGCGCCGCGGGCGTCGAGGAGGTTGAACGTGTGCGAGCACTTGAGGACGTAGTCGTAGGCCGGGATGATGAGGCCGCGCTCGATCAGGCGTCGGGCCTCGGTCTCGTAGGTGGCGAACAGGTCGAGAAGCATCTTGACGTCGGCCTCCTCGAACCCGTAGCGCGAGAGCTCGACCTCGGCCCGGTGGGCGATCTCACCGTAGGTGACGTCCTCGTTCCAGAGGATGTCCCAGAAGTTGTCGACCTCCTGGATGTACATCGCCAACCGCTCGAGGCCGTAGGTTATCTCCGCCGAGACGGGTCTCGTGTCGTAGCCGCCGACCTGCTGGAAATAGGTGAACTGGGTTATCTCCATCCCGTCGAGCCACACTTCCCACCCGAGCCCCCAGGCGGCCAGGGTCGGTGCCTCCCAGTTGTCCTCGACGAGGCGGATGTCGTGTTTCACCGGCTCGATACCGAGGGCCTCCAGACTCCGGAGGTAGGTCTCGACCACGTCGTCCGGGGACGGCTTCAGGATGACCTGGTACTGGTAGTAGTACCCGACACGGTTGGGATTCTCCCCGTACCGGGCGTCGGCGGGCCGGCGGCACGGCTCCACGTAGGCGACCCGCCATGGTTCGGGACCGAGAGCCCGGAAGAAGGTGAAAGGGCTCATCGTCCCCGCGCCCTTCTCGATGTCGTAGGGGGTGACGACAAGGCAGCCTTGGTCGGCCCAGAAGCGGTCGAGGGCCATGACGATCTCCTGGAGAGTCAGTTTGCGGGCCAGTCTGACTCACCCCTCTCAGTGCGCTCCAGACGCTCGACGCGGTCTTCGAGGGCCTTGACCCGGCGGCGCAGGCGCTGCCATTCGTCCAGGAGGACGAAGGCCACGGCGAGCCCGATGAGCCAGATGATCGGGTTCAACGAAATCCCCCGCCTCCTCGTAAGTATCTCCGCCCGCTGGAGCCCGAAACGACGACTTCCCGTCCCCCAGGGAGGCCGGCCGGCTCGTCGGCGGCTGGCCCAGGGACGGGAAGTGGCTGAAGGCGCCCTCGCTTCCCGCGGTTCCACCCTGGTCGGTCCCCACACCGCGCCCGTCGGCGGCGGCACGAGGAGCCCACCTCGTCTCCTTGCCCGGGCGGCTCGGGAACACCCTTCACGGCCGTCGGCCTGTGGGGAGCGGGGCGCTCCTTTCCCTCATCGCCGGCTGACCGGTCTGGAGGAAATCTAGCACACGTGGTAGGGGGTGTCAACGCACCCGCCGAGCACGCTGTCCAGGAAGTCCAGGGTCCTGGGCCTGCGGTCGAGGTGGTAGACGATGTGCTCCCGGAGGGCCCGCTCCATCTCGCGCGCCGCGCCGGGGGTGAGTCGCAAGACGCGGGCCTTGTCGAGGTCCGCTCCGGCGAGGTAGCGCAGGGCCCGCAGGGTGCCGGGGGCCAGCGGGACCACGCCGGGAGGGGCCCCCGGGGAGGGCCACAGGGCCCGGCAGGCCGGGCACACGACGCCTCCGGCAGCCGCGCTGAAGGCCAGGGCGCCCGCCTGTCCGGCGCTCCGGTCGGCCCAGCTCTCCACGGGCGCGCCGCAGGTGGCGCACGAATCGAGGGAGGGCCCGAGGCCGACGAGGGTGAGAAGCCGCACCTCGAACGCCCTGAGGACGTGGGTCACGGGCCCGGGGGCGGCGTCGACCTCGGCCAGCCAGCGGAAGGTGCCCAGGGTCAGGTCGAAGACCTCCGGGCTCGGGTCCTTCTCCCGGACGACCTCGTCGACCAGCTCGGTGATGTAGCTGGCCGCCGCCAGCTTGAGAAGGTCGTCGCGGAGAGGGGCGAAGGAGTCCAGGACCTCGCACTGGATGATGCCGTCCAGGCTCCTCCCCTGCCACAGGAGGAACTGGTTGTGTGAGAAGGGCTGGCACGGCCCGCCGAGGCGGCTCCTCGTGCGCCGGGCCCCCCTGGCGACGGCCTCCAGCTTGCCGAGGTCGGGGTCGAGGATGGTGACGATGCGGTCGGACTCACCGAAGTCGCGCGTCTTGAGGATGAGGCCGGTCGCTTTGTAGTTGGCCACCTGTCAGCCCTCGTCCCTGCCGTGTTCGAAGACGGAGCGGGCCTCTTCGATGACGGCCACTCCGGCGCTCATCCCGAGGCGGTCGGCACCCGCGGCGACCATGGCCAGGGCCGTCCGGTAGTCGCGGATGCCCCCGGCCGCCTTGACCCCGATGTCCTCACCGACGGCCCGGCGCATGAGGGAGACGTCCTCGACCGTCGCTCCGAACGGTCCGAACCCGGTCGACGTCTTGACGAAGTCCGCGCCGGCCGCCGCCGCCAGCCGGCAGGCGGTGACCTTCTCTCCTTCACTGAGGTAGCAGGCTTCGATGATGACCTTCACCACGGGCCCACCCGCGGCCCGGGCCCCCGTGCCGGCGGCGCCCCTGACGGCGGAGACCACGGCCCGCACATCCTCCTCGACCGCCTCGACGTCTCCGGCCTTGAGGTGGCCGACCGGGATGACCATGTCCACCTCCTGAGCGCCGCGCCTCACGCACCACGCCGCCTCGGCGGCCTTCACGTCGGACGCGGTCGCCCCGAGCGGGAACCCCACCACGGTGCAGACCCTCACGGCGGTGCCCTTCAGACGACCGACGGCCAGGGGGACATGGACGGGGTTGACGCAGACGGCCCCGAAGCCGTAGCGGACCGCCTCGTCACAGAGACGCTCGATGTCCGCCGGTAGAGCCTCGGCCTTCAGCAGGGTGTGGTCGATGATCCGGGCGAGCTCGTCCGGGGCGACCTCGCCGCGCCCGGCGGCCTCTCGCCACCGGGGGGTGGGCCTTTGCTGGACCATTCCGGGCATGTCCCCTTTCCCTCCAATCCCGGGGCGGTTCCGGGACGGTCCCGGAGCGGCCTCGGGGCGCTCCGCCGGACCGGGTCCGTCCGCGGTCCGTAATTGTCCAGGAGGCGCGCGCATTCCTGCCCAGGCCCTGCCGTGCGGGCGCCGGGCCTCCGAGCGCAGACGCCGGCTCCCGGGGCCCGGACGGCCCGGTGCGTGGGCCCGGCAGGTGCCCAGCAGGTTCCTTCAGACGATTATCGAATCCCCGTGAATAGTCTTAGCGGTGAACGACCTTATCCGGTCGAAGCCGTTCCTCGAGCGTCGTTTTCGGGAGGTGCCGCAGGATGGCCGAGCTGTGGATGCCGTCGCCGGAACTCTCACCGCGGGTGAAGAGGCTCCGGGAGGAGTACTGGTCCTTCTACGAGAGGGATTACTTCCGCAACGAGGTCATGGCTTTCACCACAGGCACGGATTGGGACACGGTGTACAACCCCGTGAACTGGGGCGTGGTCCCGGAGATCTTCCCCTTCATCCCGTCCGTCGTCGACAGCCTCCTGGCGGGGGCGACCGTCGTCCCGCTCCCGGAGGGCTTCTGGGAGCGGAGCATCCCCATGCGGCGGGCCCTGTTCTTCAACTGCGTCCTGAAGGACCACCTCCCGGTCCATATCCTCGACGGGGAGCTCATCGTCGGCGGCCAGTTCTCCACGGCCCTTTCGCGGTGCCTCACCCGCGAGGAGGCCGCGCGCTTCCGCCCGGCCGTCGACAGATGGTTCAAGGACCTCGTGGCCCTCAACGCGGAGGCCGTCGGGAACACCGGGGCCATACCCGGCCACATCATCCCGAACTACCCCAAGGTGCTCAAGCTCGGGTTCTCCGGCATCAAGGCCGGCATCGAGGAGGAGATGTCCCGGGAGGCCGACCCGGAGGCCCGCGAGTTCCTGGAGGCCCTGGCGGTCTCGTGCGACGCCCCGCGCATCCTGTCGGAGCGCTACGCCACTGAAGCGGAGCGGCTCGCGGCCGACCCGGACACACCCGCTGAGCGTCAGGCCGAGCTCAGGGAGATCGCCGCCATCTGCCGCAAGGTGCCGTGGCTCCCCGCCGAGACCTTCCACGAGGCGGTCCAGGCCCTTTGGATGACCCACATGCTGGTCATGGCCGCCGAATCCTACCCCGGGGCGGGCCTCTCCTACGGCCGCATCGACCAGTATCTCTACCCCTACTACAGAAAAGACCTCGACGAAGGACGGCTGACCCGGGACAGGGCCGCCGAGATCCTCCAGTGCTTCTGGATCAAGCACAACTACGCCTATGACTACCAGGGACGAATCGGGGCCAACCAGGGCATAACCTCGGGCTTCGGCCAGCTCGTCACCATCGGGGGCTGTGGTCCGGACGGCGAGGACGCCTCCAACGAGCTGACCTGGCTCATCCTCGACGTCATCGAGAAGATGAACCTTCTTGAGCCCAAGCCGAACGTCCGGCTCCACGCTGGCACCCCGGACGACCTTCTGGACCGCGTGGTCGAGATGGTGGCCAAGGCCCAGGGCTCCCCGTTCCTTCTGAACTTCGACGAGAACGCGATCAGGGGGCTCCGTTGGCAGGGTCTCCCCGAGGAACGGCTGTGGGACTACGCGCCGGTAGGGTGCCTGGAGAACACCCTGCAGGGGGACGACCGCTCAGGCACGGTGGACGTGAACCTCAACCTGGCGAAGGCCGTCGAACTCGCCCTCAACAACGGGGTGAACATGGTCACCGGCACCCGGATAGGCCCTGCGACGGGAAGACCCGAGTCCTTCAAGACCTTCGACGAGTTCTACGCCGCCGTGAAGCGGCAGCTCCTGGCCCTCATCGACCGCCTCCTGGCCTGCGCCGCGGAGGCCGACCGGATACGGGCCACCTGGGAGCCGACCCCCTACCTCTCTACCATCGTCGACGGCTGCGTCGAGAGCCGCCGCGATGTGACCGCCGGGGGTCCCCGGCACAGCTACATCACCGTTGAAGGCGTCGGCCTGGCGACACTGGCCGACTCGGTGGCCGCGGTCAAGAAGCTCGTCTTCGACGAGCGGCGGGTCGGCATGGCTGAACTCGTGCGGGCCCTCATGGCCGATTTCGACGGTCTGGAGAACCTCCGCCAGCTCCTCGTCACCCGGGGGCCCAAGTTCGGCAACGGCGACCCCTATGTCGACGACATCGCCCGCGACCTCTCCGAGTTCTGGACCACGGAAGTCTTCCGCAGGCGGTCGCCGGCGACAGGGCGCCGGTTCCGCGGCGGCTACCTGTCCTGGAACTACTGGATAGCCTACGGGCCTCTCACCGCCAGCACCCCCGACGGCCGGGTCAAGGGACGGCCCCTCTCCAACGGCGTCTGCCCCTGCGTCGGACAGGACCGGTCCGGCCCCACGTCCGTCGTCCACTCCGTGGGGGCCCTCAACCTCGAGACAGCCCCGAACGGGGCCTCGCACACCATGAGCTTCAGCCGTTCGGTCCTCCGCGACCCGGAGCACCGCAAGAAGTTCGCCGCCTTCCTTCGGGCCTACGGCAGGCTCGGCGGGACGGCTCTGCAGATAAACGTCATCGACCCCGAGACCCTCAGGGAGGCGCAGAGGAACCCGGCCGACTACAGCAACCTTCTCGTCCGGGTCACCGGCTACAACGCCTACTTCGTCTCCCTCGGCAAGGCCATACAGGACGAGATCATCCTGCGCGAGTCACACTGCTTCTGAAGAGGGGTTGGCAACGATAGTCACCGGCGAAAGCGGCAACGCCGTCAAGGGCGTCATCTTCAACATCCAGACCTTCTCCACCGAGGACGGACCGGGCCTCCGCACCACGGCGTTCTTCAAGGGCTGCCCGCTGAGGTGCGCCTGGTGCCACAACCCGGAGGGTCTGTCCCCGAAGCCGCAGCTCGTCTGGCATGCGGCGAGGTGCATCGGCTGCGGCGAGTGCCTCCTCTCGTGCCCGGAGTCGGCCCTCACCCGCCTCCCGGAGGGTGTGGCCGTAGACCGGAGAAGGTGCCGGGCCTGCGGCACCTGCGCCGGGGTCTGTCCCGCGGCCGCGCTCGAGGTCGTCGGGCGCGTCATCTCCGCCGACCGGCTGGCCGCCGAGCTCGCCCGCGACGTGGAGTTCTACCGTTCGTCCGGCGGGGGAGTCACCTTCTCGGGCGGAGAGTGCCTCGCCCAACCCGAGTTCTACCTCGCCACGGCAGGCCTCCTCCGCGCCGCCGGCATCCACGTGGCCCTCGACACGTCCGGCTTCGCGCCGAGCCCGGTCTTCGACAGGGCCGTCGAGGCCTGCGACCTGGTCCTCTTCGACCTGAAGCTGATCGACCCCGACCGACACCGCAGGGCCACCGGTGTCGACAACAGGCTCATCCTGGAGAACGCGCGGCGTCTCGCGGCGAGCGGACGGCCCTTCTGGGTGAGGTTCCCGGTCATTCCGGGCTACACGGACGACGACGAGAACGTGAGGGCCGTCTCCGAGTTCATTTCCCGGGAGATGCCGGGTGCGGAACGTGTCGATTTCCTGGCCTATAACAACCTCTGCGAATCCGACTATCAGCGACTGGACATGCCTTATCCTCTCGCCGGTCGGGGGCTTCTGAGCCGGGCCGACATGGACCGCGTCCTGGCGGTGGCCCGGGAGGCGGGCCTCGACCCCGTGCCTGGCGGGGCCCTCGCCGTGGACGCATCGGGCGGCGGCCGGCCGCCGTCCGCCGCGGACGACCGGAAGCTGAACGGAGGGACCCTTCAGTGAGTGCCGTTCTGAGCGAAAGGCAGACGCGGATCCTCGCCGGGGACCGCAACCCGAAGTTCCTCGCCACCGTGGACGCGTCGGGAGAGCCGAACGTCGTCCCGATCATCTCTCTGACCCCGGTCGAGCCGGGTGTCGTGGGCTTCGCCGAGTTCATGATGTGGAAGACCAAGCAGAACCTCACCGCGACCGGGGTGGCGGCCCTCACCGCGCTCGACGACCGGCTGAACTATTTCACGGCCCGGGCCAGGCTCCGGAGCTTCGAGAACACGGGGGACCTCTTCGAGGCCATCGCGCGGCTGCCCATGTTTGTCCACCACCCCTACAACGCGATCCGTGCCGCCGGGGCCCTGGAGCTCGAGGAGACCGGAGCCGACGGACGCCTTCCGCCTCTCCGGCTCCTCCTCACCCACCTGAGGGCGGCCCGCCTGGCGCAGGCGGCCACCTCGGGGGATGTCGTCCCCGGGCCCCGGACGGTGCCGCGCCTCGCCGCGGAGAAGTTCGGCCGCCTCAAGGCCGTGAAGGCCGTGGCTTGGCCGGTCGAGAGGGCCGGCGGACCGTCCGTGGACGTCCTCCCCGCCGGGGGCGTCGCTCCGGTCGGGGAGAGGGCTCTCGTGGTCGCCGACCCGTCCGTGGCCTCGGCCGTCCCGGAGGGAAGCCGGGTCGCCGTGGCCGTCATCACGACCGACCCTATCGCCTACCAGGTGAAGGGTGTCGCCCGGAAGTGGCGGGGCTGCCTCCTCGTCCGGGTCACGCATTCCTACTCGGCTTCCCCGCCCCTGCCCGGGAAGCCTCTCCTCTGACGACGGGCTTCCTTACATACTCGGGGCCGCCCTGGAGAGATATAAGGCAAGAAGCCGCGGAAGGAGTGGACCAGGTGAAGCGTGATTTCCAGGGCATACCGCAGGAGCTGGCCCGCGTCATCCAGGACGGCCTCAGGCACGGTGTCTCCGAGGAGCAGATAATCAAGGGCATGGTGAGCCTGGGGAACTTCGCTGAGAAGGTGGCCTCGCCCGACAACCCGGAGGAGGCCTTTCTCATGGCCCTCTGGGACGAAGCCACCCAGGAGGAGAAGGAGACGCTCGCCCGCATCGTCTACCGCATCGGCAAGCGGAACTACCACTAGAGCGCTGTCGGAGAGAGTGAGGACGGCACGGGCCGGCCGGTCCACCCCCCGGGAATCGGTCTCGGGCGTCAGTCGCGGGGCAGCGTGTAGCCGAGCAGGCGGAGCGCGGCCGCACGGTCGCGCCAGTTCTTCTCGACCTTGACCCACAGGTCGAGGTACACCCGGGAGCCGAAGAGGGCCTCGATCTCCCGCCGGGCGCGGCTTCCGACCTCGCGGAGCATGGCCCCGCGGGCCCCGACGACGATGCCCTTCTGGGACTCCCTCTCGACGTAGATCACCGCCCGCACGTAGAGAAGGTCGTCCCGGGCCGGCGCGGGGGCGGGCCCTGTCTCCCGGTCGGCCTTCTCCCGGTCCCGCCCTCCGGCCACCGCCCCCGAGCGCATCTCCTCGACGGCCACGGCCACGGAGTGGGGAACCTCCTCCCGGGTGAGCTCAAGGATCTTCTCCCGCACCAGCTCGGCGATGACGAAGGCCTCCGGCTGGTCGGTGACCATGTCCTCAGGGTAGTAGCGGGGCCCCTCGGGCAGGAGGGACTCGATGGTCCTGAGGAGGAGCTCGAAGGAAGGGTCCCGGAGGGCGGAGACGGCCTGGACGGCGGCGAACTCGCCCAGCTCCCGGTACGCGTCGAGGTTGGCCCGCAGGACGTCGCCCCGACAGAGGTCGGCCTTGTTGGCCACGAGGATGACCGGGGTCGAGGCGGCACCCAGCCTTTCAGCGACATAGCGGTCACCCGGACCGGGTCGCTCGGGGGCCTCGACCATGAAGAGGACGGCCTCCACCTCCTCGATGGCCGCCAGGGCCACCGCGACCATGTACTCCCCGAGGCGGTGCCTCGGCCGGTGGAGACCGGGTGTGTCGATAAAGACTATCTGGGAGTTCTCCCGGTTGACGACCCCGGTGATGCGGTTGCGGGTCGTCTGGGGCTTGTCCGAGGTGATGGCGAGCTTGCGGCCGACGAGCCGGTTCAGGAGGGTCGACTTGCCCACGTTCGGCCGGCCGACGATGGTCACCAGGCCCGAGCGGAACCCGGACGGCTCCCGGCCCGGCTCCCCTGCCCGGGGCCCGCTCAACGCTCGGTCGCCTCCAGTCTGAACCCGCCCGGGAGGAGCCTGCGGGCAGAGGTCACGCACCGCCCACCCTCGAGGTCGGCCAGGACGACCACGGCGTCGGGACCGAACTCGAAGATGACCTGGCGGCAGGCCCCGCAGGGAGTCACGAAGAGGTCGAGCTCTGCCGGTCCCTGCGCCGCCCTCTTGGAGCGCAGGTAGGACGCATCGGCGGCCACCGCCACGGCCAGGACCGACCTCTCCCCTTCCGAGACGGCCTTCTGCACGGCCACCCGCTCCGCGCAGTTCGTCAGAGGATACGAAGCCGACTCCACGTTGGCCCCGCGGTAGATCCGGCCGCCGGGTGTGAGGACGGCCGCCCCGACCTTGAAGCCCGAATGCGGGGCGTAGGCCATCTCCCGGGCGGCCAGGGCCTCCTGGACAAGGTCCTCCAGGGTCACGCCGGTGTCCCCCACCTCACGGTGGAGGTCCTCACCCTTTGCCGTTCCCGACGCTCCCGTCAACTCATGGCACCTCCTCTTCGGCCTCACTGCAGGCTGAGAGCGCTCTCGGGCGGGACCACGAGCACCCAGACCGGTCCCGGCGGCAGGACCAGGGGGTCGCCCTGGAGGTCCGTGTACACCGCAGCCCCGTCCCTTCCCGCCTTCGACCACACGGCGTCCAGGACCCGCCCTCCGACGAAGACCTTCGCCCGGCCCGAACCGGTCAGGGTCATCTCGAGCCGTCCCTCGGGGTCCCCCGGGATGACCCGACATGTCGCCCGGTGGACGATGACCGTCGTCGCGCCGAGCTGACGCTCTGTCGCCGCGTCGATGTGGGCCGCCCCCCTGACGTACCTCATCCACCGCCCGGACTCCGGGTCGTAGTCATAGGTGACGGCATAGCCGCCAGGCGCCCCGTAGGAGACGGTGAAGCGCATGACCGACTGCCCCGCGGGTAGGACGGCGTCTTCCGCGGAGGCGGCGAAGCGGAACGCCGTGGGCGTCATCGCGGTCAGACTGAATCCCTCGTAGCCCCGGGCCTGGCTGGCGGCCCGCAGGAGGCTCGTACCCGTGAAGGTGTTGAACGGCGGCCTGCGGCCCGACATGTGCCAGAAGGCTCCCGCATCCTTCATCGCGTCGATGCTCCTCGCCGAGGAGCCGAGGCGGGCCACCTCCTCAAGGGCCTGAGGGCTCCCGCCCACGTGGGCCACCACCGCCTCGAGGGGCATGACAAGGTCGAGCATGTAGGGACGGAGGCTCCGCACCGGCCCGATGGCCGCCGATTCCGTATGGAGGAAGAAGGCTACGAACCTCGTCATGCGGCCCTCCACAAGGACCTCGTACACCAGACAGGCGTCGCCGAGGCCGGACTGCGGCCGCGACGGGGCGGCGTTGTCGATGACGACCGCCAGGGGGCGGTGGAGGAGGTCCGCCTCGGGAACCCACGTCCCGCAGAGCGGGCAGGCGGCCCGGCCGGGCGGGGGCTCCCCGCCGCCGTCTCCTTCGCCGTCCCCGCCGGTCTGGCCCTGACCGTCGCTCCCGTCCCCTTGCGAGCCCTCGCCGGAGCTCTCACCGCCGGCCTCGCCGCCCGGAGGGCCGCCGGGGGAGCCGTCATCCCCCCCACCGGGCGGCCCGGCGACGGGGGCGGGGCGGCACCCGCCCGCTCCCAGCAGGCCGACGAGGGCGGGCCCGAGGGCGAGGACCATGACGAGGACCAGCACCGGCGCCTGGCGGTGGCGGTCTGGCGCTCTCATACCGTCTCCCCTCCCAAGGCGGCCGGAGGCTTCCTGCGTCGCGGCGGGACGAAGACGCCGCCGGAGATGACGAGCTTCAGGCCGTCCTCGACGGACAGGTCGAGGACGGTCACGTCCTCACGGGGCAGATAGAGGAGAAAGCCCGACGTCGGGTTCGGCGTGGTGGGAACGAAAACTCCCACCAGCTCGGACGCCGTCCTCTCGACCAGTTCCGGCGGAGCCGCCGAAGTCACGAAGGCGAGGCAGTAGATTCCCTTCCGCGGGTACTCGATAAGGGCCACCTGCTTGAAGGCCGTCTTCTCCTGACGGACGAAGGCGTCCGTTATCTGCTTCATGGTGACATATATGCTGCGGACGATGGGCGTACGCTTCATGATGTTCTCGCCGAAGCCTATGACCCGGCGCCCGACGTAGTTCGCGGCCAGGAGACCCACGAAGAGAACGATGACGAGGGCCAGGACGAGGCCTGCCCCGGGGATCTCGTGCCCGATGGCGCGGGCGACGAGGCCCCGTAGCTGACGGTCAAGAACGTCGAAAAGCCAGACCGTGAGCTGCCAGGTGGCGACGATGGGGACAAGGACGATGAGGCCGGCGATGAAGTAGTTGCGGAGTCTGGTCAAGGTTCCTCCTCCAGACGGCGGGACCGGTGAGCGCGTTCCGGCCGGTGCGCGGGTTCGGGAGGGCGGGCGCCGGTCATCCCCTCCTCCTCGGCTCTACCGGTCCGGCTCTTCCGGTTCAGAGGACCACTTCCGCACAGGCGCCCTGCAACCCTGCCGCGGGAGGGGACGGCCTATCAGCCGAGGCCGCCGTTCCCCTGCGGGACCGGGCTACCGGTGCCCTACGTACGAGTGTTTCCCTCAGCGCGCGAGACCTATCCCTCGGCAGGCGTTCCCCCCGCTACCCGAGGACGACATGCCTCTCCCAGTCCGGGTCCTCGGCCGGGAAATCCTCTCGGAAATGGGACCCCCGGCTCTCGGTCCGCTCAAGGGCCGACCTGGCCACATAGGTCGCCGTGGCCACCGCCGACTCCATCTCAAGGGCGAGCAGGAGGTCTGACGGGGTCGCCACCTCGAGGTCGGGCAAACGGCGACCGAGGTCCTCCAGTCCGGCCAGGGCCTCCCTCAGCTTCGGGCCGCTCCTGACCGGCCCCAGCAGGCGGTCGGCCAGGGCGTGCAGTTCCCGCCGCAGGCGGTGCGGCCGTCCGGCGCCCCGGC
>ENA-OSAI01000418-OSAI01000418.1-marine-sediment-metagenome-genome-assembly--contig:-NODE-418-length-17095-cov-12.080399_pt1 | contig 17095 bp, 12 predicted proteins | sample MGYA00237871_ERZ529316 | MGnify/ENA primary metagenome ERZ529316 (study PRJEB26369, sample SAMN03142814) | marine sediment metagenome | biome: marine; feature: borehole; material: sediment...
GTTGCCCTACCTATTTTCCTAGAAACTTCGATCACTCCTAACTCCTCTAAGTCTTTGAAGTTCTTGTAGAGCGTTTGCTTACTCATCCCTAACTCTTTAACCAGTTCCTCCCTACTGAAATCGAAGTAAGGATTGGTCAGGAAAATATCTATTATCCTCAATTTGGGGGAGTAACCGAACGCCTTGACCAAGATTGATTCTCCAGTATCCTTGTACCTAACCTCTTCCATTCGCATCACACATGTTCTTGAATTTTATTCTCATAGTACTATAAGATTTGATGGGACAAAAAGTATTTATATTTTTACTTTTAAAGTTCTAAAAGTGTACTATGTCTCATCTGACCGACGAACAAGTTAAAGCCGCTATTCTCGAGTTCTTGCTTAAGAAGGGTAGGTGGGGAGCGCATTATTTCCCTACGGCTACACTCATAAACTGGTTTTCGAGGAGAGTCAGGAGAAATGGGAAGAGGATTAGATCATGCCTAAGGAACCTTGTTAGAAGAGATTTTCTTCTAGTGCACAAGAGGGGGAAGACGATTTCTTTAAACCCGTTCAGGAGAAGGGAGATACTCGAGTTCATTGAAGGGGTTAAGGGCTCGTAACGGAAGGCTTTACACACATAAGAAAGTTGTTTTACCCGTTCTTCCATGATCTTATGCCTGAGTCTTTCGAGAGCCCATAGGATGATTATCGTAAGTGGCGTAAGTGGGCTTATGAACAATGGTATGGGAAAGGAAGCTGGAACAACGAGCAAGAGAATTCCCAAGAAGCTCAAAAAGCTCGTTTGCCCTGAGTGCAGAAGCTCGAGGATTATGGAAAGATGGAATCCGTTACACCAGAAGAGGCGAGGTTCAACGCTATTTTGGTTCAACGCTATTTTGGTAGATCATGTAGTTTTAGGTTCAGCGAGTCTACGCTTAACAGCGAGGTAAAGCTCGACATCACCAGACAGGTCTTTAAAAAGCCTGAACCTCGAGAGGATTTTTCTGAGTCGGACGTCCTTCCAATCGATCTCTCCGTTGAGCCACCCCCCTGAGGATTTTCCTTTTAAGATCAGTGAAGATGTAGGTTCTCATCGCTCATCGAGGCCGAGTTCGATTACGTATGTGAAATCAACGGCATAAAGCTCTTAAGGAAGAGGAAATGACGCTGAGGTTTTATTCCAACAATGGTGCGGCCGCCGGGATTTGAACCCGGGTCCTCAGCGTGGCAGGCTGACGTCCTAACCAAGCTAGACTACGGCCGCTTTCGCTGTAATCTCTTGTTTGAGAAAGTTTAATTAAGTTTTCTGCAGGAGTTATGGCATGTTCTGTTTGTGGAAGAGTTACTGCAAAGGATGGTAGAACAGTTATACTGCGGACTCTGAAATAGGAAGATTTGGATGAGTTGTTGGGATTTTATTAACTTGCTTGTTAGGGAAGATGCGCCCCGTTCTGGAGACTAGGGAAGTTAGCAGGGCATATGGGTCATGTTGGAACTTTGGGATACGACAAGGCTTGTGAAAGCGCTTGTCAGCGAAGCAAGGAAAACCGGTTTATAGCTGGTCGTGCTTGATGTTTATGAGAATAATTATCCGGCGTGAAGGTTGTATGAAAAACTTGGATTCAAAATTATTGGTAAAGTTCCAAAAGCGGTTTTTGGAGAGGCGAATATGTAAAGAGATTCGAATGGTGTTAGAAACAAGTTGGTAACCAGGAGATGTTGGTCTAAAGCGAAAGGGGGGAGGGGGGTTCCCCCTGAACGAAGCCATTTTCAAGGCTGTTTCGCTTGTAAAAGCTTGTTTCAAGCTTTTCTGCAACTCGGAAAATGTTGAAAAGCTGTGATTTTCTATGTTAAAACAATCGTTTTTATGAATGAAAAAGTAAACAGTTTAGTTTCACTTTTTTATAGTAAGAAGGTTTATATTCGGCCATCTTGCTTAATAGGTGAATATTCTGGTGAATATTTTGTCAACAAGGAAATTAGAAATCGAACTAGACGTGGATCTAATGACTAAACTTAAGACAAAAGCTGATACGGCAAACAAGACACCTTCGGAGACCATCGCTGAAATACTGCGAGAACACCTGAAGTAAATGCAACAAAAGTTTTTGTCTTTCATAAATCCGCAACAACTCCCATTTTTCGGCTTCATGTTCAGAACCGACACTCTAACGACAGTACAATAAACTGGAGTGGGAAATAAGAAAGGTGGGCTTATTTAAGAGCAAGAACTAGACTATGCTTAAGTTTTCGACTTTTTCGTTTTGGAAATAGGGATGAGGTTAGTTTTTGAGTTTATTTTCTTTATGATGATTGGTGTGATGGTAGCTAGGAGTAATGAGCAGAGCAATAGTGTGTTTTCTGGGAATTCGGGTATGAACTGGTATTTGTAGTTGTAGCCGTTGTTGTTTTTTGTTGCGTTGTTTCCAGCGTTGTCATAGGCGACTATCTTGTAAATTACCCAGGTACAGTTGTCATACCATGGGATTGTTGCTTGGTAGGTGTTTGGTGCGATTTCTGTCATGTTTATGGGGGTCCATGTGGTTCCGTTGTTTATGCTGTACCATAAGGTTACGTTTTTCACGCCTGTTTCATGATCTGTTACATTAACCCAGACAGTAACGTTTTGGCATATTTGTACATCGTCTGCTGGAGGGTCTTGCATTGGGTTGCTTATTTCTGGCGGGGTATCATCAACGAAGTATGCTTCCAGGGTGTGATTTGAATCCATGGTTAGGGCTATTGGATTTTCAGTTTTTACTTTGCCGTCGAGGAGCCAGTAATCGAACGAGAAGCCAATGTCCGGGATTGCTGTTACGTTTAGCGTGGTTCCAGCCGTGTAGTTGTAGGTTCCTGGAGCTGGAGTTGTTGTTCCGCCAATTGTTGCGGTGATCGTTAGCTTGTAGACTTGCAGAAAGACAGCGTGTAACGCGTGGTTTGCGGTCATAAGAACATTGATGGGATTTTCTGAACCCACGTTGACGCCGTCAAGTTCCCAATAATCAAAAACATAATTTGCCTCTGGAATCGCGGTTACTGAAACCACTGTGCCATTTATGTATGCGTATGTTCCCGGCGCGGGGTCTGTTGTTCCACCAGTTGTGGTTGATATTGAAAGGTTATGGGTTATTGGGGTGAAAATTGCGTTTAACGTGTGATTAGTATCCATTAATATTTCGATCGGGTTGTTTGAGCCTATGTTTGTTCCATCAAGTAGCCAATGATCGAAAATGTAATTTTTGTAGGGTATTGCCGAAACAGAGGCGACTTCACCGACTAAGTAAGCATGAGAGCCTGAAGGTGGGTTGGTTTCGCCTCCTGTGGTTGTGGATATTTGAAGGAAGGTTGTGTGGGTTTGGAGTATTACTATTTCATGTTGGGTATGTTGATAAGTGAAGTAGATGTAAGCGTTTTCGATGTCTGTCCAATTTATTGTTTCAACTCGTTTTCCATCAACGAGTATGCTGCAATTGTTTTCCCATAGTTCTTGTGCGATAATGTTTGGAATGGTTACTCTGCAGAAGCCCGCAGTGCTGTTTGGGCCTGTAACTTTGAAGCTTATAGTTTTTTGGAGAGTGTTTAGTTGGAAGTTTGAGATTGTTGAATTGCTAATCAAGTAGATGTTGTAAGCGGTTCTGTTCCAAACGCCAGCATCAAACATGTTAAGCGGAGCTATGAGTGGATAGCGGTCAGTATTATTTGCGTCAATTGTGTATGCAGTGTCGCCTATTCCGTCGCTTCCAAGCTGATCTTGACTCAGTCCGCTTTTATTATCAACTCCAGTATAGTTACTCCAGAAGTTTCCTCCAGAAGGATATCCGTTGTCCCAAATATTAGCGCCCTTAGCAATGCTAACTGGAGAGCTTGTTTCCATGAAATTGTTGTGGTAGATAACATTATTGTTTCCATTAACGTAGATGCTGCTGAGGAGATTGTTTGTGAAGACGTTGCCTATGATGTTGTTACCTGTTCCATTCAGATAAATCCCGTATGCTTCATAGCATGATATCGTGTTTCTGACTATGCGATTTTCAGTTGAATTCGTTACTAGTATTCCGCCGCCCTCAGCGTAGCTGTGTTCTTGTCCACTGATAATGTTGTCTTTTATAACGCAGTAGATACCTGGATATTCTAAGCCAACACCCCAAGAATTGTTCACTAAATTGTTATTTAGAACTTGAACGTTTCTGGAATTTACCCATATGCCTCCGTCATATAGCCCGTAGCCGCTGTTCCTTATAGTGAATCCTTTTATTGTAACGTTATCAGCCACAACGTAGACAGTTCTTCCGATTCCACCGCCATCTATTACTGTTGTGTTCCTGTTCTCGCCGATTAAGGATACTGTTTTGTTTACAATTACGTTTTCATAGTATGTTCCGCTGGATACGAATACGATGTCTCCTTGATTTGCATTGTTGATGGCTTCTTGTATTCTTGGATAGTCTTCAGGAACGTTTATTGTATGGATTTTCTGTAGGTATGTTTCTCCCCACTCAATCGCTGGTTCTATCGCTGTTGATTCATGCCACTCGTTCCACGAAGTTATCATCAGAATTCTAAGGTGAGGATCGATGTATTTACGGGAAATATCTATTGTTCGTCGAAACATGCTTTGATTTCGAGGTAATATTCTGTATGAACCGTACATGAAGGCAGAGTCATCAAATCCGGGATAAGCGTTTGGTATAAAATGGACGTTGATGGAGTCCATACTTGATAACCATTGAGGATAATAAGTATTCATATCGTCCAATACAGTCTGCCAACTAGTGGTAAATTCGAAGAAGTAACTGGTTACTGCATCCATAGAACGCAGTAATGGTGAGTTAACATCAGGTATTGACGCAGCAACAGCGTCTCCCACAAAAAAGATGCTCATGTTCATGTCAGCTAATCGCTGTCGGACATACTCAAAAGGAGCCGTGGAATAATCAAACTTTTGATAAAGATAATACAAACTATACAGGAATACAACTGGTTTTCCGTTAATTTTGAGGTAGTTGGGGTTTACAAAATAGTTTGAAGCAGCATATAGCATGTCTTCCATAAACGTTTCAGTTTTGTTGGCGCCTTCCATTTCCGCCCTGTCCATTATTGCTGGCGACTCATATAGTAGGCAGAAACGAATGCGAGGTAACTCTGTTGCATTAAGAAGGCCGCTTTTGAGGCTCTGGTCGATAGCTGGGTAATCAGCCCATGGATGGCTTCCAAACCATGAAACTGTGAAAAAGTCAACACCATACCGTGACGCCCATAAAATGTGTTGATTCGCCACTTCAGGGTCGCCAGAACTGTATTCACCCAAAACGGGGGTATATCTGTACCCTAGAGGCCAATGGGGATTAATACTTACTCCCCACCAAACATAGTAATAAGCTCCAATAAGCAGCTCATCATTTGTTGCTTCTTGAAACATATAATCATTTGGAGCAGTAGGCTTTGTAAATTCCGCTTCAACAGGAAAGAGGTTAAACATAAAGGATAGTGTGCTCATGAATAAAAATGCTAATGTTACTCCAAAAATTGCTCTTTCAGCCTTCATTTTCTCAACTCTATGGTTCGTCCTATCGCGTTTTCATTAAAAATTTATGAACGGAAAATTCATACGAAAAATCAAAATCGCAGCTCAAAATGATCTCAGAAACCAGAGGAGATGTAGGTTTGGATGGCTGTTACTTCTTTTTGGCTAAACTCTCTACTATTAATGGAATAACCTTACCTGCTTTAGGCATCTCTACGAAAAAGGGTTTCCCATCTTCATCAAAGTGAAATGTTCCCGGTATTAAGAACAACTTCGATGATGTTCCTTGTTAACTTCAAATGCGGTGAAGCCAAATGAGCCAGCATAGGATGATTAATTAAATGAGAAGAGGAGTTTTCAGTTCTCTGCGGCGGCTGCCTTTTTTCTTTCTTCTTCTTTGAGTATTCTTTTTAAAACCTTACCAACTAGGGTCATTGGCAGTTCTTTGCGAAACTCTACTTCCCTAATTTTCTTGTAAGGTGCTACTTTCTCATTCACAAAATCCATGATATCTTCTTTCGTTGTCTTCATTCCCTCTTTTAACACAACGAAGGCTTTTGGGATTTCACCGGCTACGGGGTCTGGTTTTCCCACGACTGCGCAAAGCTTAACGGCTGGATGCTCATAGAGCACGTCTTCAAGCTCCCGTGGGTAGACGCTATACCCCTTGTACTTGATTAGATCTTTCTTTCTGTCGGTTATGTAGAAGTAGCCATCCTCATCCATCTTCCCAATGTCTCCAGTGTAGAGCCAACCATTACGGAGAACTTGAGCGGTTTCTTCAGGCATTTTCCAATAACCTTTCATTACCTGTGGGCCTTTGACAATAAGTTCGCCAATTTCGCCAGGTGAAAGTTCCTTCTCTCCGGTTTCGATGTCTACAATTTTAGCGTCTGTGTCAGGCCAAGGTATGCCAATAGAGCCTATTTTAACAGTTTTCATGGTTGGATCTAAAGGGTTACAATGGGTTACTGGTGAACTTTCCGTTAACCCATAGCCCTCCACAAGCACGCCTCCTGTTAATTCCATGAATTTCTTTTGAACCTCTGGTGGAAGCGGAGCTGAGCCTGAAATGCAGAATTTTATGGAAGAACAGTCATACTTGCCTAGATCCGGATGTGCTAGAAGCATGGCATAAAGCGTGGGTGCTCCACAAAAAACTGTAACTTTATAGTCTTGAATTGCCTTAAAAGTGCTTACTGGATCGAATCGGGGAAGTAGAACTATTTTTCCAGCCAAGTGTATAGGCGCGTTCATGCCAGTTGTCATTCCATAAATGTGAAACAGCGGCAAAACAGCTAAGAAAATTTCTCCGGCTTCTACTCCTTGAAGCCATTCGGCACAGCCAATAGCGTTCGAAACCAAGTTCATATGCGTAAGCATGGCGCCTTTAGCAATTCCAGTGGTGCCGCCTGTATACTGCAGTGCTACCAAGTCCTCTTTGGGGTTTATGGCAACTTTTGGTGGATTCGCCGCATACTTGTCTAAGAGTTCGGTAAGGAAGTAGACGTTCGGTTTACGTTCAATTTTTCGTGATGGAATTTTTCTAAACAAAGTGCCAAATATTGCCTTAAACCGGGGCATGAAATCCTTAAGACTGGTTACTATAACCCTTTTTAGCCCTGTTTTAGGCCAAATTTTCTCTACAACAGGGTAAAGTAAATCTAAAACAATAATTGTTTCAGCTTCAGAGTCGTTAAGCTGATGCTCTACTTCCCGCTCTTTATACAAGGGGCTTATGGCCGTTGCAATGGCTCCGGTTTTTATAGCGCCATAATAGCTGATTATAAACTGTGGAATGTTAGGCAGATAAACCGCAACTTTATCTCCCTTTTTCACGCCAAAATCAGCTAGCGCGGTTGCGAACTTATCAGTTAGCAAATCTAGCTCACTATAAGTGATTTCATGGCCGAAGTAAATCAACGCTGTCTTGTCTGGATACTTCTTAGCAGAACGTCTTAACAGCTCAAAAAGGGGAATCTCCGGATAGTCTATGTGACGAAGAACGCCGGCAGGCCAAAACTTGTACCACGGTTTTTCCTCAGCGCTCTTCTCGTTTTTTATTGTTCGTTTTCTTTTCTTTTGGGTAGGCATAAATTTAACCCTATCTTGAATAGAAGTGAAGAAGTAATAATAATACTTTCCACGGACGAGTTAACCTTGAACACTGAAGAAGTTTGGATGGAATGCGAGGATGCAAAACTTTATGGAGTACTTTACATTCCGAAAAATGTTCCGGCACCGGGTCTGCTCATTTGTCATGGCATGAACGCTCAAGGCTTCCATTTATTAACGATTTATAAGCAATTAGCAAGAACAACGTGTAAAAACGGCTTTGTTTCTTTTGTTTTTGATTTTCGAGGAGTAGGGAAAAGTGTTGGAAAATTTGATTATGGTTGGGCGGAGCAAAAGGATATCACATGCGCGTTAAATTACTTAGCCTCAAGGCCGGAAGTACTCTCCAACAATGTTTATGTTGTTGGGCATAGTCTAGGCGGGGTGGTTTCGCTTTATGCGTTGCAAAATGAAGCTAGAGTAAAAGGATTGGTATTATGGTCCACGCCGAAAAACCATGATTATAACGTTAGAAAATTCATAAAACGCACGAAGGGAGCGTTTGGTTTGTACTCGTTTTTACTGTTATCACGGATAGATAAGGTAATTAATGTTTCAAGACTTTTTAGGTTGAGGGTTTATGGAATAAACCTGCGTTTAAAGGACGTTAGAGAAAAGCTTATGAAATTGGATGCTTGTAAGGCAGCGTCAAATCTTAGCATTCCCCTGTTCGTTGTGGTGGGTGATCAGGATGTTATTGTAGGTGTGGATGAAGCTAAAGAGATTTTTGCGTCAGCCCATAGACCAAAAAATCTGCTCATTTTAAGAGGGGCAGACCATGTTTTTAAAGGCAGAGAAGTGGAAGTGATTGCAAAAACAATTGGGTGGATAAAAAGGGTGGAAGGAGAAGTATCTACTTCTCTTCAAAAGGGGTGAACGCGTATGTTGGATTCCCTTCGGGTGTAATTTTAGCGGTCAGCTTTACTTTCATTCCCACCTTAATTTGTGAAAGCTTGAAGCCTGTTAGCCATGCAAGCACTTTTACGCCTTCCTTTAATCTTCCAATAGCGACTGTGTAAGGCTTGTATTGCTGAAAGGATGTTGGCCTAATCACTACGTGAGTAAAAGTTTCAATTTCAGCTTCGTCGCTTAGCTCAATCCACTCCATGTCGGATGATAGACAGTTTGGGCAGTCTGCAGAGGGTGGAAAATATAGCGTTTCGCACTTTTTGCATTTTGTGGCGAGAACCTTTCCTTGTTTTAAACCTTCCCAAAACGGCAAGGTTTTGCTTATTGGCATGTTATGTACGATTTTAATTTCTCGAGATTTTAACGAGGGCATAGAGGCCATATTATTTTATCTCCTCAAAATTGTTACATAACAGTAATGTCCAGTTCCACCAACGTTATGGGCTAATCCAATGTAGTTTTTTAGGGGTGCCTGCCGACTTTTTTGAATAGTTTCTTCACGTAGCTGTTTGGTTAACTCGTAAATCATTGAACAGCCTGTCGTGCCTATTGGGTGGCCTTTCGCCTTTAAGCCTCCGTCGATGTTTACAGGGATTTTTCCGCCGATTTCTGTTTGTCCTTCGCGAATTAGTTTTGCTCCTTCTCCTTTTTTGCAGAACCCTACATCTTCGTAAGCCATAATCTCGGCGATGGTGAAGCAGTCATGTACCTCTGCAACATCTACTTGATCTGGGGTGACGTGGGCAGCTTTAAACGCTCTTTTTGAAGCCAAGACGCTGGTTTCAAGCCCCACATAGTTTTTTCTTCTGCTTAGGTTTGCTGTTCCAGAGGAGTAACCTATGCCGGCAACCCATATGGGTGTGTCGATTCCAAGTTCTTTGGTTTTTTCTTCCGAGGCGAGGATTATAGCTGCGGAACCATCAGTCATTGGACAGCAGTCGTAAAGTTTTAGTGGGTACGAAATAACCATTGATGATAAAACCTCGTCAACGGTTATCTTCTTTTGAAAATGTGCTAATGGGTTCATAGCACCATATTTGTGGTTTTTAACCGCCACTAACGCTAAATCTTCTTCTGTTGTGTCATACTTTGCCATGTGGGCACTAGCGTATAAGGCATAATAGGCTGGAAACGTTAGGCCGAAGTTATGAAATTCCCAAATATAGTAGCCAGCCCTTCCAATCCATTCCATAGCTGTAGACGTATCAACTTCTCTCATCTTTTCAACGCCCAAGGCCATGGCGATTTCTGCCTGACCACTCGCAACAACTGAATAAGCCGATAAGAAGGCGGCACTGCCACTTGCACATGCGGCTTCACAACGAACTAATCCAATACCAGTCAATCCACAGTATTCGGCGGCAACTACTGCAGGCAAAAGCTCAGCATACCATGCTCCAGCACCTACTGATCCTAAGGCCATAAATTCCACATCTTTCGCAACGATTCCTGCATCTTCAAGGGCTGGCTTTACAGCTTCAAAGGCCAGTTCTGTTAGGTTAACGTCGTTCCTGTTTCCAAACTTTGAGTTTCCAACTCCAATAATAGCGACTTTTCGCATGTTAACCACATTATTTTATCTAGTGATAGAGAAGGGTCAAGTATAAAAAGAGGAATGTGCAGGGGGTTGTCTGTTTACTTACCTTTGAAGTCGGGTTTTCTTCGGGACATGAAGGCTTCGACGCCTTCTTTTAGGTCTTCGGTGGAGAATGTTAATCCCATTAAGCTTGCTTCTAGACGTAGCCCTGCTTCCAGTGGCACTTGAGTGCCGAAGTTCAAAGCGTGTTTTGCATATTTCATAGCTATTGGTGGGCCTTCACTAAGCTTCTGGGCTAGAGCACTGGTTTCTTCTCGAAGTTTATCGTAGTGAACTACTTTGTGGACAAGCCCGATCTTTAGGGCTTCGTCGGCTTTCAGCCGTATGCCAAGCATTACCATCTCTTTAGCCTTTGCCAATCCTACGATTCTGACTAGTCTCTGGGTTCCACCCCATCCTGGAATTAAGCCTAAGTTTATTTCTGGGCTTCCCAGTTCAGCGTGTTCGGCGGCTATTCTGAAGTCGCATGCTAAGGCTAGTTCTAGTCCTCCGCCGAGCGCGAAGCCGTTTATGGAAGCTATGACGGGTTTAGGTAATTCCTCTATCTTGCTGAAAACTTTTTGTCCTTTTCTTGAAAATTCTTCAGCTTTTACTGGTGTGGCTTTGGGAAACATAGTTACATCGGCGCCTGCGCTAAAGGCTCGGTCGCCTTCGCCGGTTATCACAACGCATCTTATGGATTGGTCGTTTTCAGCTGTGTTCAGAACATCTGCAAGTTCTTCCATTAAAACATCGTTGAAAGCGTTTAGTCTGTGTGGTCTGTTTAGAATAATCCAAAGCACGTTTTTCTCTCTTTCCAGCTTAATCGTTTCATATGCCTTACTCAAACCTGTTCACCTTCCACATTTTACTTTTATAAAACCTATATCCCTTTCCACGGTTATTCTAGTATTTTCTCAAGAGATATTTCAGCGTTGTCAACTTTTGAATTTCGCTTGTTCCCTCGTAAATCTCAGTGATTTTTGCATCTCGATGATATCGTTCAACGCGGTATTCGCCTAGATATCCATAACCACCGAGGGTTTGTATGGCAAAATCGGTTACTTCCATCGCCACACGGCTTGCGAACTGTTTCGCCATGGCTGTTGCCATAGGCGACATTTTTCCAGCGTCTATTAACCATGCCGCTCTGTAAGTTAGCCATCTTGCAGCTTCGATTTTCGTCATAAGTTCAGCTAATGTGCAACCAATTGCTTCATGTTGGAGTATGGGCTGGCCGAAGGCCTCGCGTTGTTTGGCGTATTTGAACGCTATTTCCCATGCGCCTTGTGCCATACCTACGGCTTGGGCGGCTACGCCTACCCGTGTTTTGTCGAAGAATTCCATGGAATGGTAGAAGCCGCGGTTTAGTTCGCCTACTATATCCTTGTCTGTGGCTTTAACGTTGTCAAAACGTACTTCACCTGTTACGGAGCATCTGATGCCCATTTTGTTATGCAGTTTTGTGGTTTCCAAGCCTTCTGTGTCCTTGTCAACTACAAAAAGGGTTTCGCCTCGGTATGTTGGTCTTACTTTCTGATCTGTCTGAGTTAATACGACAAAGAAGTCCGCTATGGTAGCATTTGTAATGAAAGTTTTTGTACCATTTATCCACCACTCCTCGCCATATTTAGTGGCAGTTGTTTCCATACGGGTTATGTCGCTTCCGCTGACATTTGGTTCAGTGAAGGCTGCAGCGGAAATGTAATCGCCCTTGCAGATTGGTGGCAGATATTTTTCCTTTTGTTCTTTTGTGCCATGTTCGAGTATGAGTTCGCTTCCAAAAGTTCCACTTGAAACTGCTACGCCAAGGGATGAATCAGCGCGGCATAGTTCCTCAATAACTAAACATGTTTCAAGGAGTCCACATCCCTGTCCGCCGTATTCTTCAGGGAAGAACATACTTGTGAAGCCAAGTTGAGCGGCTTTCTTGTAAAGTTCCATAGGATACTCTTCTTTTCTGTCAAGTTCTAAAGCAAGTTCTGGCTGAAACTCTTTTTCACAGAATTCTCTAACGGCCTTTTTAATGGCCATCTGTTCCTCGGTCAGATCGAAATTCATCTCAATAGAAACCTCTTCCAGCCTTTTTCCCTGTCCATCCCTTGTTTACATAATCCTCCAAAAGCGGACAGGGTTTATACATTTCCATGTTGTACTTGGCGTAAAGCGCCTTAAGCTTGTTTAATATAACGTCTAGGCCTGTTCTATCTGCATGCTCACATGGACCTGAAGGCCAGTAGGTTCCAAGTTTCATTCCAGTGTCAATGTCTTTTGGATCTGCTGCATCGTCGTGGATAAGCCAGGCAGCTTCGTTTACGGCAACAGCCCATGAACGGTCAACATCATATTCCTCCAGCAGACTAAAGGGTATTCTTGGCCTACCCTTTGTCCAGTCGTAAAAGCCTACGCCTGTTTTTTGTCCTAGTTTGCCTTCTTTCACTAATGGTGCAATCACTTTTTCGCAGGGTTTAAAGCGTTCGCCATAAGCCGCATACAGTATTTTTCCAACTTCATAGGCTATATCAAGGCCAACAAAGTCAGCTAGCTCAAACCATCCCATAGGAAAGCCCCCGCTGTATTTCACAGAAGCATCTATTCCCTCTTTTGTAGCTTCGCCACGATTATACGCCCAGAAGGCCTCGAGAAAAACTGCGCCTAAAATCCTATTCACTATAAAACCGCGAACATCTTTTTTGACGATTACGGGTGTTTTTCCAAGTTTTTTAGCGAGTGATGTTAACGTGCCAATTGTTTCTTGGCTTGTTTTTTCGCCTTTAATGATCTCGATCAACGCCATAAGTTGAGGTGGATTAAAAAAATGCATTCCCGCAACCTTGTCTGGGCGACTTGTGGCATTTCCCATTTCTGTTATGCTTAACGTGGAAGTATTGGAGGCAATCATGGCGTGAGCCGGTGCTATGGAGTCAATTTTGGCGAAAACCTGTTTTTTAAGGTCAAGTTTTTCGGGAACTGCCTCTATGGCTAAGTCTATATCCTTACATCCCTCTTCATAACTAGTTGTAGTTTTTATTCTAGCCAGCGCGGCGTCAGCATCCTCTTGCCTAATTCGCCTCTTTTCAACAAACTTGTTAAGGCTCCACTGAATCTTCTCCAAACCCTTTTGAAGAAACTCTTCTTTTATGTCTATCATCGCAACCTCATGTCCAGTCATTGCTAAAAGTTGAGTGATTCCATGACCCATTGCTCCAGAACCAATCACCGCTACTTTTTTCACTTTCTCAGCAACCAAAATTTTTCCTCCCTTTACGATGTTAATGATAGACAGGTGAATGTATAAAAACTTTCGAATTTCACTTATCAAAGCCCTATGCGCTTCTATATCCCTCGCAAAAGTCTCCACAAAGAATAACTTGCTGTTTCTGCAATCTCTCCAGCCTTTCCTCAGCTTTCTTCAGTCTTTTAGGCATAAGAACATAATCATTTGCTAACCTTGGGTCCGAAATATCCAGCTCGCCGAAAAGTTATTTCAAGCAGAAATCAGATGGGAATAGAAATTATAGGTTTTACAGATGAAATAGTTTTCCTAACAAAACTTAATGAGCTTATAAGCGAAATTAAGCGTACACGCTCTTTATACAAAGTTTCATATTAGACCGTGCTGGGCCTATCTTCAATGCCTTTATTTGTAATCACAAAGTACTTCTTTGATTCTGGAATATAAAGGAGGATTTATCACAATAGTCAAAACGCGAAAATTGTGTGGCGGGCGGGGTGGGATTTGAACCCACGACCATAAGCTTAGGAGGCTGTTTCATCCTTTATTCTCAAATTAGGGAAGAATTTATTCAGTATTTGAAGAGTAGAGGCTTAAACAAGTATTATCTAAAGTCTATGACATGTTACTTAGACAGGTTCGTTGAGAAATTGAACGGCCAATGGATGTCATTAACATTTTTGCAGAGCTTACTCAGGGGCAAAAACATAATTTGAATAGAACCTTAAGAAACTTGCTTAATTTTCTGGAGTTGAAGGGTTATTCTAAAGATTGGCTTGATATTTTAAGAAAGGATATTCCAAAGGATGAGGTAAACTTAGACCTTAACATTCCGAGTGAAGAGGAAATTATCATCTCCCTTAAAGCCTTAAACAAGGCAAAAAAATTATAGGGGATACTTTGCCATTTACAATTTAGTTTTAGATTCGGGGCTTAGACTTACAGAGGCTGTGAAGCTAACCCAAAACTTGGAGAATTTACAAGCTGAAAAACATAATGGCTTCTGTACTGTCACACTTGGATATTTTAGAAGGTCAAAAATAGCTTATTTAGGCTTCATAACAGACTATACGATTCGATTGTTAAGAGAAGTTGAAAAACAATTGAAGTATGAAACTGTGAGGGGAAGTGTTAGAAAAAGGCTTGGGAAACACATAGTTAGGTATAAATACCTACGTAAATTTGTAAATGATGTAATGACTTCAGAAGCTCTAAGCATTCCAGAAAGTGTTGTAGACTTCATTCAAGGTAGAACCCCCAAAACAGTAGGAGCCTTACATTATATAAATTACATCGTATAAAGCTTAAAAGGAAGGCAATACAGTTCTATCCGCGCTATGCTGAATATGTTATGGAGTTGCGGCGCAAAGCGGAAATCTTGGAACCTTAACCTCCTTTTTTGTTTCTACTTTAAGCTTTATTAGTTTCTACTTTAAGCTTTACTTATTTTTATTTAGTTAGAAGGACTTGTCTGGTAAGACAGCCTAAAGCTTTTTGATAGGGGCCTAAGTGTAGAACTGTGTTTTAAAGGTAGCCGTTACTCCTGGAAAACTAATGCTAATATAACTATTGGCGAAAAAACTTAATGGTGTATGTTTAGATCTTTTAATACTATAAGTGTTAGATACGGAGGAGGCTATCAAAAATGCTTAGAATAGAGCCAGAAGATGCGTATCAAATAGTTCTTAAATGGTTACATGATGATTATGCATGTTCAATTGTAGCCAAAAGCATTAAGCTCATTGATAAAGACAATGTAGCTAAAGCAGTTAATGCTATACTGCAGACAGGTTCTATCCTTTTTAAGGCTGTTTCAGACGAGAATGGCAAAGTTATCAGTGAACGCTATAACAAACTTTCAGCTTTTATATTGTATCACTGGGACGGAACTTTTACGCTGAGACGGAGCCTGATAGGCGCTCTTTGTAATTTTTACAATACAGGTTTTGTGCTTCTTAGGTGTTCATTAGACACACTACTGCAAGGCTCACTCTATCAATGTCTATCTCAAAAGAAGTATAGAAAATCTGAAGAGGTTAAAAAAGTTAGAAGAGGTGAATTGAAAAATTTGATTGATGACCTTATCCGGTTCTTTGAGAAGTCCCCTCATGAGTCAAGCAAAGTAAATGAAACTTCAGCGCGCATTTTTGATGTAATGAATACTCTTCATAAACAATATAAACCAAAGATAATTGAAGTGGTTAAACTGCTCTCCGGCTGGGGTCTTTTCAAGCCTATAGAGGATCCAGTGGGAGAGTTCCATGCTGTTTATCATAGTAAACTTTCATTTGTGGTTCATCAACATTATACTACGACTGATATTGGTAGGGCTATTTTAGAAAAAGCCGAAATATTTGAAGTTTCTCAACCATTTTTAAAAGAAACAATTGAAGAATACCTCAAAGAGTTCCATAAGGTCTTAGAGTTTTGGTTAAACGCGGAACAGAATTTAATAAAGTATATTTTATTCAATGACCCTATATAATAAAGGCTTTTTTGCTCTGTATTTGGTAAGAAAGTCTGTGATTCATAATCTCTCTATGGTTTTCCTCTTATTTATACATCCGAAAAGAAGCATATGGCTTAGGTTTTCGTTTGCTCGTCCAGGCTTAACTCCACAAAGGTATGGCGAAAATAACCTTTAGATTTTTCGTCTATGCATGAATATCCTACTTCTGGTTCAAACAAGTAATTATCTTTCGAGAAAAATCTATTAGATTCTTTATATAACCATCAGGAAGAAAAATCCCAGTGATTAAAAGAGGTCAATGAATTAATTAACTTTTAATTTTCAGCTATGCAGGTATGTCTTTTTGACGTTCTCTCGGCATATATGTACACAAGAATGGTTTTTCCACAAGATTTATCCCCAATTCCTATTATTAAGCCTGTTGGGGAATAACTTTGTTAGAAGTTGTTGGGGAATATCCACTTGAATCCTTGCAAATTTATTTTAATGGTTCATTGGAAATTCAAGAAGAGATGATAAAAGCAGGATTTCGTGTTCCGTTGGTTACCCCTCTTCCCATAATTTACGGTGATATGGCTGGTTATGAGGATAATCGAACAAGTCGGACGGCATTGAAGGCTGCAATACTTCACCCAGCTAAGTACGGCAAAACGATAGAGGAGATGGGCTGGACAGATGCTGGAAAGAAGATAATAATTCCACATGAAACTGCTAAACTTGTATTAGAAGTAGAAAAGAAAGATTCAAAGTATTTATTACATTTAAGCCCTAAATTTGAGCCAAACAAACCTGGTTATCATCTCGAAAAAGCTTCTTATAGAGGAGTTAATCCAACCAGCTGGAAAAACTGGGGTGCTTTTTACACTAATACCATAGATCTTGTAAGGATTGTTGATGATCTAAGCGCAAAAATTGGTTTTCCTAAAGAAGCTTGCGCCAAGCCAGTTTATATAAAACACGAGAAGCTGCCCAAAGGTGGGGGACATGAAGACACATATTTCATGAGTTTTAGTTCGGATCGTTATGGCATTGAGCCTTATTCTTATAGTTTATGCATGGGTTGTTGGGATTATGTAATAGAATACTTAACCAGACAGATTAATGTACATGTGAAGCTTGGGCTTCCAAAACCCACACTTCCGGCTAATTTAAGGCTTGAAAAGGATCCGAATATTCCCGTAAGGCTCAAGATTGGGTTGTCAAAGATGACGGAGAAGCACCCTCAGTTTATGATAAAATTTTCTACAGTTCCTACTGCTTTGAAAACGATAACAGGAATAGA
>ENA-OSAI01000419-OSAI01000419.1-marine-sediment-metagenome-genome-assembly--contig:-NODE-419-length-17064-cov-11.807337_pt1 | contig 17064 bp, 20 predicted proteins | sample MGYA00237871_ERZ529316 | MGnify/ENA primary metagenome ERZ529316 (study PRJEB26369, sample SAMN03142814) | marine sediment metagenome | biome: marine; feature: borehole; material: sediment...
CCTTGCCCGGTTCTGCTAAATGAGAAATTGTTACGGACAGGTAAAATTCTCCGTCGCTGTATACACCCTCGTAATCGTTTTCCTCCGGATGCACATTTATCATCCAAGGCTGGAATGCTCCAGGTAACAACAAAAGTGCTGGTAAACGCAAATCAGAAAAAACACCAAGGGAAATAAAGTTAAAACTTTATTGCCTTTCAAAATTTATAAGCTACGGGAAGAGCCTTACTCGGCTTTACTTCAAGCCAACTTAGAGCTGCAAGGTTCCTTATTGTATAGGCCACTTCGATTTTGTCCAATGGTGGCCGCCTGTTTTGCTTCCATTTCAAAACGTATTCTAAAACATCCATTTCAGAAGGTTTTTCTCCCAAAATTTGTTTGAGTTCATCGGCTGAAAACATTACTGTAGTTGCTATCTCCGCCTGGTCCGTTCTCATTCTAATAAAAAGATCCGCTATTTTCTCTATTGTTGCCTCCCACCGTTTTATATCTTTAAAGTATATTTTCCGTGCATCGCGAAATGTAGGTCCTACTTTGACGACAAACATTCTTCCATATCTCTTTCCTAGAATTAAGCCGTTATTAACCAATTTAGTAATTAAACCCTTTAACTCTTTAGAAAACGGGCCATAACTTGCTTTTTTATATACTAAACCGGTTGGGATACCTTCTTTTGTGGCCACATAGGCTATTTTTTGAAATTTAGTTCTACCTACAGGCCAGTGATAGGGTTGTTTCTCAATTCTATACAGAATTTCTGCCAGAGCAACCCAACCCGGCTTTGTTGATTTGGACATCGAATTTGGCTGAGTTGATTCGCCATTTAAAAGATCCATATTCAATTCTTCCTCTGATGTGCCAAAAGGTGCGTAAAGTTCTACCGGTATGTCCAATTTACTTAGATACCTGTACAACGTAGGGCCTACAATATTCCAATCTAAACGGCCATGGCCACAACCGAGAGGAGGAACAGCAAGGGATGTGATTCCCCATTCTTTATAATGCTTAATAAGATAATCTAATCCTTTTTCAATATCTTTTAGCCGTGAGACCGAGCGCCAATGGTCTTTTGTTGGAAAATTTAATATCCAGGGCCCTGGTGTATATTTATATAAATAAGGTTTTCCGAGCTTTACTTGTTTATTTTTACATCTCTCCACATAATCTTTGTACATTTCCGGAAAACGCTTTTTAAATTCCAATGCTATCCCTTTTCCCATGACGCCAACGCAGTTTACAGTATTAACCAAAGTTTGGGCTTTTGATTTAAATAAATCTCCTACCACTACTTTGACCAATGGAATTCACCTCCTCTCATCTAAAAAATAAGCACGGATTTACTTCTATAGGTAACAATATCCCCATTTTTCTGATAATATTTCTAGTTTTCGCTTCTGAAACATATAAACCCTCGATGAATTCAGGGTCGACACGATCCGGAATTAAAATCTCCGCACATTTTATAGATTTATGTTTCCACTCAAAAATAAGGTCCTCAGGGTGAGTCCAGTATTCGGCAAAGACTAAATCTTTGTCAATATTAACAATTCCTTCAGGTGAAGGATAAAATCGAACGTAGTCACTTGAAGCATTACGATCAGCAATGATGGCACCTTTTATATTAACAATTTTATACAAATCTGAGAATGTTTGTTGCGTCTAAGATAAAGCATGGGATTCCTGGCACAGAAATATAAATTTACGTATTCATGCAGCGGTCTTCCTCCAGGTACTTGTTTATTGTCTCTTCTATTTTGGACTTCCTGCATTGCAATTGAAATATGGGCCAATTTATTAGCGCGATTGTATGATAAAATACCTTTTTCGCAGATGGATTTTAAATTATCTATATGAGTAATATAATGAAATTCTTTGATTTCATCAAGTTTCATTTCAGTTTCTCCATTAATTTTTTTAACTTTTACCTTTCAGAATTCCTTATTATTTCTTCATTGAGCGGTAAAATCCTTCCTGACCATAATTGGTTGTCACCCTCTAATTTCCATTCCCTCACTTTATTACAGGAAGCTCATCAAAATTCAGATTAAAAACTTCACCAAACTTCTCAACAATTTTTTGCTTGACCCGCTGCATATCCACTTCCTGGCCAAGGAGCTTCTTCATGGAAGTTACCCCTTTATCTCTGATACCACAGGGAATGATGTATGAAAAGGGAGTCAAATCATTGTTTACATTAAGGGCAAAACCGTGGAATGTAACCCATTTTCTGACTCCCACTCCGATGGCAGCAACCTTTTCATCACCAACCCACACTCCAGTGAGCTCTTTTATTCTTCCCGCTTTTATATCAAACTCGGCCAGTGTTCTTATGATAGATTCTTCGTAATTCCGCACAGCCTGATGCAGGTCCCTGCCGTGTTCCTTGAGGTCAAAGATGGGATAACCTACAAGCTGTCCCGGGCCGTGGTACGTAATATCTCCTCCTCTGTTGGTTTCATAGAGGCTGATTCCCTTCTGTTTTAGAAGCTCTTTGTTCATGAGGAGGTGCTGCTCTGTTCCCCCTCTACCTATTGTAATAACAGGAGGATGTTCAACCAGCAGCAGTGTGTCCCGAATTTTTCCATTGATTCTTTTTTCCAGGTGCTGCATCTGTATTTTATAGGCCTCACCATAAGCCTTAAGCCCCAGGTCAATTACCCCTGCCTTTTTCATGGTTTATATCACCTTCTTTCTCGGTATCAGGAGGATTGGTTCCCATGAGTGCTTTTTGTAATTACGGCTATACCTTTTATTCAGCAACTTTTTGTTATTAAACCTGATGGTGCTGTTAATAACAAATCCATAAACTTATTTACTATATAATTCAACATACCGGTTTCATTTTCCTCCTCCAGCAAACAAACCGGGAAATATCCGGTTCGCTGTGAAACAGTTGTGCTGGTTATCCCAATTTTTCCTTTATGCAAAGAATCTCCTTTACCAGAATGGCAATATCCCCCTTCGTTGCCGGTCTTGATGAATCTGAAAAAAAATCTTTGATATGATACAAAGGAAATTCCAGCCGGGTATGGGTTTGCTGATAATGCTGCAAAACAATACGTGCATTTCTTACGTGTTTTTCAACTGTAGAAGCCTTCATCAAACATCTGACCTGAATACCGTTTTTCAGGATAAGAAGCACCTGATTCTCCCCCTGGTCTTTGACGGCCTCAAGCTGGGTAAGGTTGATATAACCGGTGGTCCCGTCGTTCCTGGTGATGGGTTTTCGCATTTTCAGTGGAATCATCAAGAGGTTTTTGTTAAAAGGAATGGGCACCATGTTTTTCTGGCCCACTATTTCACCGTAGTTTTTTCTCATGGCAGAAAGGTCAACCCCATACAACCTGGCCAGGTGTTTTAAGACTGATTTCGTGATTCTTGTATCGATGTAACTGTTTCCGGGGACTGTAATGATCTGGGTTGCATTACCAATACCCCTTTCATATATGGGCTTCAAGCATGCTATCCCTTCCTTTAGATGTTGCGTAAGGCTCATTTGCTGTGTCCCCCTTTCCTGTATATAAATATTATATATCGAACTGATGTTCGGTTTCAAGATTTTTCGGTTCTTCTCCATTTTAGTTGAGTTAAATGTATATTAGCTTAACCCTTAACCAACTGTTTTGGAGAAGAACCGTAAAAATATCAGACAGTAAACCGACAGTATAGAAAACCATCTATTATTTCAACGCCGCAATGGTTTTGGTGAGCTCATTGATGCTGCGGGTAAGGTTATCCAGTTTGTTTTCAACCCTTACAAGAAGGTAAATGGACACCACAATGGGAAAACCCAGGTTTGCAATATGGGTATAAATTTCATCCATATATATGCACCCCTTTTTTCACAATTTATTTAATAAGCCCGGCACAAAAGCCGGGCCTCCATGTTTTACTCGCTGGATAGAAGCACATCGATGTCTTTGGAAACTATACGTGCTGAATCGATGCTTATCAGGTCTCCCCCCGTTGAATTAAATATGTTTCTTGCTATGATGTCATTCATCACTGTCTGGACTTCCTGGGGAGTTAGATCTGCTCTGGGGTCGTCCACAGAGATTTTGGTCTTTTTACCAGCTGCGTTTACAAAGATCATCTCAAGCTTTTTTTCCATTTGCTAAAGACCTCCTTTCTGATTTTTATAAAGCTGTTAAACTGTTTGTGTAAGCTCTTCTTCATCTACCCTCTTGACTGCTACCAGCGGATTGGTCTGGAGAGATGCGATGGAACTTGCTACAGCATAAACATCTTCATCCAGCGCAGCGGGCTTAACCCTTGAATAGGTTTTGGTTTTGATGATGGGGTTTCCATCAGCATCCTGCCCCGTCTGCAGTTTTAACTGGAATCTGGAATCGGTTACAGTAGAAACAATAGCCATTTTTAGAAAACCTCCTTTTTAATAGTTTTGGTGGGCCGGCCATCACCTGTTGCTTATATTGTAGCTCGTCTTTCACGTAAATAAAAAAAACGAAAATCCCAAAGTCGGTGGGGATTTCCGGGTAAAATCAAACCTTTTGCACAAAAGCATCCCTTTATAAAGCCGAGTTTTACAAAGTCGTGTTTCTATTTTTAAAATTTCCTAAATCTCAACCGCTGTATATTTACAAAAAAGCAGGCAATACTAAAAGAAAATCCACAGCAAGAATTTTCCTGTGATTTTGCTCTAATTGTTGAAATCATTTTTTAAAGGAGGTAGAATCTTTATGACAACAGCTCATTGGCTGTATATCATCGGCGTTATTATCGTCGTCCTCACAATGGTTTTGAGGCGCAATGTGGTAATCCCTTGTATTGTGTTCACCTTCTTGATAGGATGGGTGTATAAAGCCAGCCTGATTGGGGGCGTTACAGCCTTATTCAATGCCAGTATTGTGGCAGCTAAGGAACTGTTCAGCATCTTCTTCATCATCGCAGTTATGGTCGCCATGCTTAAATCCATCAGCATAACGGGAGCAGACCAGCTCCTCGTAAAACCCCTTAAGAACCTTATGGTATCACCTTTTATAAGCTACATAGTGCTGATCCTGTCAACCATCCTCATATCCCTGTTCTTCTGGCCAACCCCTGCAGTCCCCCTAATCGGGGCACTCCTTGTCCCTGCAGCAATCAAAACAGGATTACCTCCCATGTTGGGTGCAATGGCTATAGCTCTTGCAGGGCAGGGCCTTGCTCTGGGTGGAGATGTAATTATTCAGGGCGCACCCGGTCTTACTGCAGGCGCCGCTAATGTTCCCGTTGAAATGATTACATTTCGAGGGGGTGTGCTTACCGCTATAACGGGAATCATAGCCATTATCCTGGCCTGGATCATGAACAGCAGGGAAGTTGCGGAGTTTGTCAGGTCTGATAAAAAAGATGCAGTAAAAACATCACCTTCTAAAGAGGAGAAGGCCAAGTTAAAAAAGTGCCCGGAATGCGGTGCTGCTGTAGCATCTACTGATGAGGGAGAAGATAAAAAACTCATAAAACGTGAACTTGCTCCTTTTCTTGTGGGAATACTCCTCATCGGCGTTCTGGCCGTCATCATCGCAATGTTCGTCTTTGACATCAAAGGTGGAGATGCATCGGCTCTCTTAGGAGGAGTTGCAATGCTCATAATCACCATTGCTTCAATAACAGTTTTTGGGTCAAAAGGCCTTGATGAAATTGCTGAATTCATTGCAGAGGGGCTTGTGTTCGCCTTTAAGGTAATGGGCCCCATTATTCCCATTGCCGGTTTCTTCTTCCTGGGCAATCCCGAATCAGTCTCGGGTATTCTCGGGGAAGGAGCTCCAGGATTTCTCTTTGATATAGGCCAGATGATCGCTGAGGTTATTCCACCCACAGGTATCCTTGCAGGTTTTGGTTTGCTGGTACTGGGTGCAATTACAGGCCTTGATGGTTCGGGATTTTCAGGCCTGCCCCTTGTGGGAACCCTTGCCGGAGCAATGGCCGGGGGAAACGATGCTGTAGCTGCAACTCTGGGCTCTATCGGGCAGATTGGAGCTATATGGACAGGTGGAGGTACCCTGGTAGCGTGGTGTTCCCTTGTTGCTGTTGCCGGTATCGTCGGGGTACCCGTGCTGGAACTTACCAGAAGGAACTTCATTCCCGTTATAACCGGAATGGTGGTGTCAACTATCTTCGGCGTGCTGTTCCTTATGTGAAGAACTTTAACCCCCCCTTAAAGGGGGATTTTTTTATGTTCATTCTACGTGTTTCTGGGTTAAGCTATCTTTTTTTTTGTAAAAAAAGCTTAACATTCTTCTTATAAGAAAAAAAGTTCCCAGCAGTAAACTACCCAGAGCTATCACCAGCATCAGGTCCACAAAAAATCCAAAGGTTACCGTCAATTGCTTCCCCTCCCAAATCTATTATACTATTGTATTATATTCTCTGCTTTGGTTTTGATTACCATTTTTAAATACAATGGCCGATATTCTGTTTATCTGTTAACACTTTTTCAAACACATCTCCCATTGTCTGCATTCTTGCTCCCATCGTCCTTATGTTAAAATCTTCAGGGTTGATGCCTCTTTCAAGCTCTTCCCAGGTTACAGGGGCTGATACCGTTGCTCCCTGCCTCGCTCTAAGGGAATAGGGAGCTATGATGGTTTTGCCTTTTATGTTCTGCAGATAATCCATATACAGCTTTCCCTGGCGTTTATCCACCATTCGTTCAATAGTGGCGATTTCAGAATTTGCTTCTGCTACTGCTTGAGAAAAGATATGGGCAAACTCCCTTACTTCTTCATAGGTGTATTTGTTTTCCAACGGCACATACACCTGAAGACCCGTTGCTCCAGAGGTTTTAGCATATCCCCTGATGCTTTCCATGTTCAATGCTTTTTTTAGCTGAAGGGCCAGCTGCACCGCATCTTTGAAATTCGTGTTCTCCATGGGGTCCAGATCAAACACAACATAATCGGGGTAATCCAGAGCCTGGATCCTTGAATGCCAGGGATGCATTTCGATACTCGCCTGATTTGCAGCCCACAGCAGGGTCTCTACATCGTTTATCAATATATACTTAATAATCCTTTTTTCACTCTTGATACCTATGGTTTTTATCCATTCCGGTGCATAAGGGGGACAGTTTTTTTGATAAAAGGATTTGCCGTATATCCCATCAGGATAACGGGTGAATACCATGGGCCTATCTTTTAAGTATTTCAGCATAAAAGGCGCCATACGGGACACGTAGCTTAGAAATTCTCCTTTGGTAATTTCCTTTTCAGGCCAAAGGATCTTATCCAGATTGGTCAGTTTAAGCTTCCTGTTGTTTACCATTACTACAGGCATTTTTTAAGGCCTCCTTGATAATAAATCTGAATACAGTTATAATATATTGGACTATGAAGGAGTTAAGTCCGGCAAACATCTTCAATTGATTCTTTGTTCAGGAGTGTTGCTCAAACAGCAGATGAAATTCTAATTATATTTATAACCTAGATTCGGCAAGTTAAGGTTGTAGGCTATCATCTTTTTTATTAATAGAAAAAGCTCATTACATTTTTTGTTTGTCTGGCTGTTTTGATCAAAGTAGAAACCTTCTTTTAATTCATCTATCTTGTTTTCTATATTGCATCTTTGATTGTATTCATGAAATATTTGTTCCGGTGTTAGATAATCTATATTTGTTACAATAGCTTGATACTCATACGTTAATTCATCCATAACTATTTGGGTCTCGGGTAAAGATTTTCTTACGAGAATAAACCTTCTTGCTTTTGACCAGGAAGGTAAAGGAACGGTAATCTCTGTAACACTATATGTTTTGCTCAGTTCAGTCCAAGGATATTGATCAGGATGTTCGTTAACAAACGTCAGAGTTTTCCAACTTCCTGAAGAAGCCACATTAGGTGAATGCTTAAATTTTGGTGTAGAAAACTCCACATTTAATATTATTGCCAAATTTGATGATGATGATTATTATGCTCCAAAATATTTATCAGAATCAATTAGGGCTTTTGAATATACTAATGCTGATGTGATTGGAAAATCAACAACTTATGTCTATTTCGAAACAAATAAGATTTTAGCAATCAGAAATCCCGACAAAGAAAATCGGTATGTAAATAGAATCGAGGGACCTACTATGATAATTAATAAAAAAGTATTCAATAAAGTCAAATTCGCAAACAGACCTCTTGGAGAAGATACCCAATTTTGTGATGATTGTTGTAAAAGAGGAATTAGAATATACTCAACCGATAAGTTTAATTATGTTTATATAAGACATGGAGATAGGGAAAAACATACGTGGAATATTAACGATAAGCTTCTTCTTAAGTTGTGTAAGGTAATTGGTAAAATTGATGATTACAAAAATTATGTGCTTAATCAAAAATTTAATCAAAAATGACGGGAATGTAAAATTTTTTCCCTTATTACAAGGCAGGCAACATGAAAGGGAAGCACTCCGGTTGCCTGCAGGCTTTAGGAAGTGGCTGGAAGCAGGAAAACCACCGCTAAACAATCCCTGTTATGCAGGTGGTCATCCAGCCACAAACAATAACCCATTTATTAACAGTTATAGATTGGTGATAAAACTAAAAAAGTAGGCCCCGCATGTATACTGCGTAGCCTACCTTTAGCAAATATCCACTTAATGCCTTACTTATATAACCATCCAGCTATGCCTCTAGACCCGCTTTATATCCTTCTTCTATGGCTTCTAAAGCTTTACGAACTTCTAGTGCATCACCTACAGTTATCAATTTATTTACTTTACCTTCCAGTTTATTTACAAGTTCATTTACCGGTTTAACCCCTACTGCTAAAACTATTGTATCAGTAGGGCTTATTTTCTCCTCTTTACCATTCCTATCAACAATTACACCATCATCAACAATTTCTTTAACTGGAGTATTAGTGTATATAGCAACATTATTCTCTTTCAAGTCCTTTAATAAAAAGTATCTAACACTATCCTGTTCATCTTTTGCTATTTCAGGAAGCTGTTCTAAAATAGTAACTTCTTTCCCATGATTAGCCAGATGATCAGCGGTTTCAGATCCTACCATGCCTCCACCAATAACTATAACCTTATGACCAACATCTACTTTTCCTTTCAAGACATTATGAGCAGTTACCACATTTGGCTTATCGACACCTGGTATATTAGGAATCGCCGGCCTGCCACCAGTTGCAATTATAACAACATCTGGTTTTTCTGAATCTACAATTTCAGTTGTTAGCTCCGTGTTCAAATATACATTTACATTTAATTTCTTCAATTGAGTTTTTTGCCAGGCAGTAAATGTAGCAAATTCTCCTTTGTTAGGTGGTACAGCAGCCAATTCAAATTGTCCTCCTAATTTATCGGTTTTCTCATATAAATGAACTTCATAACCCCTTTTTGCTACAACTATGGCCGCTTCCATTCCTGCAGGACCGCCACCAGCTATAAATATCTTCTTCTTGCTGGTTGCCGGTTTTATAGCAAACTCTATCTCTCTCCCCAATGTTGGATTAACCAGACACTTAACATCTATATTTTTGAAGAGCCTTTCTATACATCCCTGCATACAACCAATACAATGTCTTATCTCGCCAAACTTACCCACAGCAGCTTTATTCGGCAATTCAGGATCAGCGAGTGAACCCCTACCCATCGAAACAAGATCTGCTTTGCCAGAAGAAATTATTTCTTCAGCTAAGAAAGGATCATTTATCCTACCTACAGTAATTACAGGTATCGATACCACTTTTTTGATTTCGGCAGCAAAATCAGTTATCCAACCATGCCGAACAGCACTGGGTGGTATTATTGCATGTGCACTGGCATACACACCGGCAGATACATGGATGGCATTGATACCAGCCTTTTCTAATAAAATTGCTATAGCTTTTGTGTCTTCTATAGTTCTCCCACCTGGCACAAATTCATCACCAGAAATCCGGAATATAATTGGGAAATCATTACCGGCTTTTGCTCTAATATTCGAGATAATTTCTAATGGGAAACGCATTCTATTTAAGAAGCTTCCACCATATTCATCAGTTCTTTTGTTTGAATATGGTGACATAAATTGTGCTATTAGGTATCCATGTGCCCCATGTATTTCAACACCATCAAACCCTGCTTTTTTAGCTCTTAAAGCACAATCACCGAATTTCTCTACCAGTTCTTGAATTTCCTTTATTGTTAATTCATGAGGAATTTCCTGGTTTGACGGACATGGTATTGGGGATGGTGCCACGGGTTGAGAACCTATAACAAAATGGTTTGTCTGTCTCCCTGCATGATATATCTGAGCTATAATTTTAGTTCCGTATTTGTGAATTCTTTTTGTTAATTCAGCGTGGCTTTCTATTTGACTATCCTCCCAAAGCCCTGGAATATTAGAAAAACCTCTACCTTTGGGGTCTATAGCATAATCTTCGGTAATTATAAGCCCCCATCCACCCTTGGCCTTAGCTTCATGATAAGCAATGTATCTTTCTGTAGCAGTCCCATCATTATTACAATAATTCATAACCATTGGCGCTACAATAAGTCTGTTTGGTATCTCTATCTTTCCAATTCTTACCGGAGAAAATAAATTTTTTAACATTACATCCTTACCTCCTTTTTTGATTTTTAATATTTCCAGTAAATGTAGCAGATATCATAAGTATCAACAACCTTGTTATTCTTTGCTTTGCTAAAAATGTTATATTGGTTTTCAAATATCTCTTTTCTGAAGGCTGCATTGCTGCCATCTTCTGAAAGTCTTCTGTATTCTCCTGTTCTATGACATCTACAATATCGTCGATAGTAATAATTCCAACTAATCTATTTTCTTTGTCTACTACCGGCATTGATATTAAATCATATTTTTTAAATAATTCTGCTGCTTTTTCCTGATCATCTATAGTATAGACATATTTTATATTTGTATCCATTATATCTTTAATAATCATATTTTCATCATTTAAAATCAACTTTCGTATCGGCACAATTCCTTCTAATTTTCGACTTGAGTCATCTATAACATAGCAGATATTAATAGTTTCTTTATCTATTCCTGTTTTCTGAACGGTCAGGTTGTTTCTTTACAATAGAAATGAAAAGATAAGCCCGGAATAGATAATGCCCTGTTCAGTCCCTCAACAACAGGACTTCCTTTGTATCCTTTTTCACCCAAAAGATTTATCATTACTGCTGGAGACAACAATTCAGTGGAACCGAGGGACAAACCGGTTATTGCCCGAATATGCTGCTCAAATTGACAGGTTGCACAGGCTTCTATCGTATAATGTCCAGAATTGTGCGGTCAAGGAGCAATCTCGTTTACTAAAACATTTCCGTTCTTCGTCAAAAACATTTCCACTCCGAAAACACCTATCCCGTTAAGAACTTCTATAGATTTTATCGCAATTTCCTTCGTCTGTTTTTCTATTTCTTTTTCAATCCTTGCCGGAGCAATCACCATGTCACAAATGTTTGCCCTTTCATCAAAAACCATTTCCACAACTGGATAGCATTTAACCTCTCCTTCAGTGCTTCTTGCTACAATAACCGCTAATTCTTTCTCATAATCGACAAATTCTTCCACCAGAGATTCAGCTTTGATGGCTTTTTTTAAGTCATTTTTGTCTCTGAGAACAAAAACCCCTCTGCCGTCATATCCACCTTTTCGTGCTTTCTAGACAACTGGAAACCCAAACTTCTCAAAACAAGCAGGAGAAACCACCTTTTTGCATTTCGGGACAGGAACCTCGCTTTTGTATAGGATATCTTTCTGCTTTAACTTGTCTTGGATGATCTCCAACAAACACGGCGATGGATATATTTTATGGCCTTCTTCAAATAGTTCTCTCAATACTTTTACATCTATATGCTCTATATCATAAGTAGTAAAACTACCCTGATCGGTAAAAACGACAAGGTGTCCTGTGCGTACAACACCGATAGTTGTTTTCTACCGTTCAGGGTAGTCATTTTCAAGCCTCATGCTCTTTCATTATCTTCATTTTCCATCCTTTCCCCGGCTTCTTCCGCAGCCAGGTTTACATCATCTGTATCCTGAAATGATTCAAATTCGTTGATTTTAAAAATTTGAACGGCTTCATTCAGCTCCCGGGCCATATCATTCATTTCCTCAGACCACCGGGCAATCCTGTTAATGAACTCGACCTGCTGCTGGTAGCGTTCTTTAACGTTTTTGCTCTTTTCTGCTCCGGAGTCTGCTATCTTTGAAATGTTGTCTATCGTGGTCGACATCTCCTGAGAGGCTGAAGCCATCTGCTGGACAGCAGAAGATATTTCTTGAATTTTACCAGCAACTGTTTCTACGTTTTCTACTATGCTGTTGAAGGCCTCTCCGGCTTTCTGTATCACACTTGTGCCTTCTCGAACCACTTCTTGCTGTTGATGCATGGCTTGAACCGTTCTCTCCACTTTCTTTTGAATATCCACAACCCTGTTGTTAACATCTCCTGCTGCTCTGGCAGACTGCTCAGCAAGCTTCCTGACCTCCTCTGCCACAACGGCAAAACCCCTTCCGGCTTCCCCCGCCCGGGCAGCTTCAATGGCAGCATTCAGCGCCAGGAGGTTTGTTTGTTCTGCAATTTCCGATATCACCTGCACTATCTGACTGATTTCTTTCGATGACTGAGATAACTCATCTATATCTGCCATGTTTTGCATTACCGTCTGGTTTATTTTATTCATCTGAGAAACAGCGGAATCAAGGTGCTGGGAACCCTCTTTAGAAATACGGCTTGTATCGAGGGCTGATGTTGCGGCTTCCTGAGCTCCGGCAGAAATCTGCTGGATGCTTGCAGCCAGCTGGGCTACAGTGCCTGCCGCATCTTCCATTTCCCTGGCTGTTGTTTCAGAACCCATAACCACTTCCTCCAGGCTTTCAAAAACTTCCCGGGATGCAGCTGAAACCTCGGCAGACCCCTGTTTCAACTGTTGAACAGCCTGGGTAACCCTGTTCACTGATGTCTTAACTTTTTCTATTATCTCCTTTATGTTATTGGTCATGGTATTAAAAGCCTCTGCCAGCTGAGACAGCTCATCCCCTGTTTTTATCTCCAATACATCAACAGTTAAATCTCCGCGTGCCATTTTTTCGCTGTGTTCTCTCATCATGTTCAGGGGTTTGGAAATCCTGCGGCCCAGCACAAAGGATGTTATTAAACCACCGATCAATGCCACTCCTCCTGCATATACCCCCAGCTGTTGAGCTTTAGAAACGGACTGGTGTATAGACCTTATAGCCAGGTCTCGCTCAAACTGTATAGTTTTAACCAGGCTTTCTGTCAGGGATATCAGGGAATTAGCTATAACTTTAAGCTTCGCTTCATAAATCTTTACATTTTCCTGGTCTCCATCCCAAAAGGCTGTGACAAGTTTGCTGTTAAACAGGTCATTAAACCGCTGGTCATGTTCCTTGATTGCATTAAAAATCCGCTGTTTCCCTTCAGTATCCATGTGTTCAGACAACAGTTTAAGAACCCCATTTAATTCCCTGGATCTCAGGTCAAACTTTGTAAAAGCATAACCATCATTCTGATAGATCAGTGAAAGGGCAATCTGGTATTTGCTCTTAACCAGGTATGCCACCTTCCATATATAACTTACACAATCTCCCTTCACTTCCAGCGTCTTTGATTTGGCTTCAATTTCTTTTTGCAAATAGAAATTATAACCCACCAGCCCTGCAATCATTATCAAAATCAGCAAAAACCCTATAAAAATCTTGGAACTGATTTTAAGGCCCTGTCTTTTATCACTCATACATGCTTCCTCCTTTGTTTGCCAAATAAAATTAAAACCGGTTTGGTTGGTTTGATTTTGGTCAGTTTGATATTACATACTTCTACATGTTTTCCCCAAATCCTCCTTAAAATACCATTAAATGACCCATTTATATTTTTTAAGTTCAAAAAAAATTTCACAATTTTTTTAAACAGGGAGGATTTTCTCTGCTTGTGTAGAATAAAGTATAACAGAAATTGCTCATCATTGATGAGTAGGTAGGGTGTGTTTTAGATTGGATTGTGAGAGCAGTCACTAAATCCTGATACAAAACACCAGCAATTTTTTACCGCATAATGCCAAACTTTGCTATAATATTATTTAATAACGATATTTTTATTTTGCTGTATTTATAAGGAGCCAACTTCATAATTTTTGCACCAACATGGCTCCCCCAGATTTGAGAAAGGAGGTGGAAGCAAAGGATAGAGTCGGGTTGATTTTTTAAAAAAAATAAAAAATACTGTTCAGGAGGTTAGAAAACTATGACAACTGCTCACTGGTTATATGTAATTGGTGTTATCGTTGTTGTTCTTACCATGGTTTTGAGAAGAAATGTGGTAATCCCATGTATAATTTTTAGTTTTCTAATTGGCTGGGTCTACAAAGCTAGTTTAATTGGTGGTATAACAGCTCTTTTTAATGCCAATATTGTAGCAGCCAAGGATTTATTCGGTATATTCTTTATTATTGCAATGATGGTAGCCATGCTTAAAGCCATAAGTGTTACAGGCGCAGACGAACTCCTGGTAAAACCCTTGAAAAACTTCATGGTATCTCCTCTGGTTAGCTACATAGTTTTGATCCTTGCAACTATTTTCATCTCCCTGTTCTTCTGGCCCACACCGGCAGTGCCTCTTATCGGTGCACTCCTTGTCCCCGCAGCCATAAAAGCGGGCTTACCTCCTATGATGAGCGCTATGGCCCTTGCTTTGGCCGGCCAAGGGCTTGCTCTTGGTGGTGACGTAATCATTCAGGGAGCTCCCGGTTTAACTGCTGGATCAGCTGGTATCCCTGTGGAGCTGGTTACCTTCCGTGGTGGAGTCCTGACATTAATCACCGGTGTGATCGCCATTGTCCTGGCATGGTTTATGAACAAGAAAGAAATCGCAGCATTTGCTTCATCCAAGGAAAAAGAGTTTGAAAAAGTTACACCCACTGCACAGGATTACGAAAAATGTCCTGAATGTGGTGCCGTCCTCGAATCCGCTGAAGAGGAAAAGAAGCTTATCAAACCCGAGTATGCTCCTTTCCTCGTGTGGCTGTTGATCATCGGTGTGCTGTTTGTAATAGTATCTATGTTTGCCTTCAACATAAAAGGCGGAGACGCTTCAGCCCTCCTGGGCGGTGTGGCGATGTTAAACATCACCATCGCATCACTGCTGGCATACGGCAAGAAAGGGCTGGATGAAATCGCTGAGTTTATCGCTGAGGGCCTTGTGTTTGCCTTCAAGGTAATGGGCCCCATCATTCCCATTGCTGGCTTCTTCTTCATGGGTAACCCTGAAGCAGTAGCAGGTATCCTTGGTGAAGGTGCACCCGGTTTCCTCTTTGATATTGGAAAGATAATTGCCGAGGTTATTCCACCTACAGGAATTCTGGCTGGTTTTGGCCTGTTAATACTTGGTGCTATTACCGGCCTTGATGGTTCAGGTTTTTCAGGTCTACCAGTTGTAGGTACCCTGGCAGGAGCTATGGCAGGCGGTAATGAAGTAGTTGCAGCAACCCTTGGTTCTATAGGTCAGATCGGAGCCATCTGGACAGGTGGGGGAACCCTTGTTGCATGGTGTTCCCTTGTAGCGGTTGCCGGTATTGTAGGCGTACCTGTGCTGGATCTTGTCAGGAAAAACTTCGTACCAGTTGTTGCTGGAATGGTTGTTTCTACCATATTCGGAGTGTTGTTCCTGATGTAAAACTCACAGCAACTGTATAAAAAGGGGCTGGATTTTGTGAAATCCAGCCCCTTTTTTTATTTGCCGCCAATTTTGGGCAACACCTTCAATACAAAACGAGTTCTGTTATATACAACCCATGTATCTCTCCATTTACCAGTTCATTATTTATTCTCTTCAGCACCAACTGTTTAAACCTCTGTATACCCTCAGGCCTGTTAAAGTCCTCCCGGCCCATGCCCCTCAGCACGGCCAGGCAGTGGTACCTAACCACCGGCCACAGCTGTGTCAGTTCTTTTTCGGCAGCTTTATCACCCTCAAACCTCAATTTCACTTTTACAATGGTGTTATCTGCCAGGTTTGTAACGTATTCATTACGGGCAATGCTGCTGCTTCCAGTCTTTTTTAACCTGATAATTTTGATGGGTTCTATATCAGGCTGCTGCAGCATGCTGAATACAATACCGATGACAACAAACAGGGCCAGAAGGATCAAGAAAGTAACGGCTGTTTTTGTAGTCTTATCCACCAGCACCACCTCAGGTTTGATTTGAAAACATAAAAACCCATGGCGAATCGGCAGCCGATCACTCATGGGTCTTAAAGAAAACTGGGAGGTATGCTTTCCTATTGCAATTATAAATTAAATTGTCCTGTTTTGTAAATGATATGATAGACCTATTTTTAATGGGTCTTAATTCCCCTCTTCAGCCGGGGCTGCGAAGGTTCTCTGCGCCAACTCTCTATCAAGCATCATAATACCCGCTCCGTTTTCTCCTATACGTTTTAATTTGTTTAAGATGGTGCCCATGGTGTTCTCCTCTTCAATCTGTTCATCAATAAACCACTTTAAGAAACTTATTGTCGCATAATCCTTTTCCTCATTTGCTATATCCATTAGCTTGTTAATCCTGCTCGTTACAAACTGTTCGTGTTTAAGAGCAAGCTCAAAAACCTCCTGGATGGACTCAAAATCATTCTTGAGGTCTTCTAACCCTTTGATTTCTACTCTCCCACCTACTTCATTAATGTAATTGTAAAACTTCATCGCGTGAAAACGTTCCCCGTCAGCCTGCACCAAAAAGAAGTTTTCAAAACCGCTTAGATTCTCCGAAGAGAAATATGCAGCCATTGCAAGATAGTAATGGGCAGAATACTGTTCGTACCTAATTTGTTCATTCAATTCTTTTAAAAGTTTCTCTGGTAAAATAAAAATCTCTCCATTTCCATAACTTGTTTTATTATAAATTTATACCCAAATTTTAGAAGGCCTGCAAACTGATTATATTATTATGCCAATAACTTGTGAAAGTGTCACCTCAAAAAGGGGTTAATTATCGTGTAAAAATGTCACTTTTGCGTTAGAAATTTAACCGGGCCTAGGCAATTGTAGTTATTCCGTTCGGCCAGTCAAGGGTAAAGTGAACGGGCTTCGCCCGC
>ENA-OSAI01000424-OSAI01000424.1-marine-sediment-metagenome-genome-assembly--contig:-NODE-424-length-16676-cov-22.963660_pt1 | contig 16676 bp, 12 predicted proteins | sample MGYA00237871_ERZ529316 | MGnify/ENA primary metagenome ERZ529316 (study PRJEB26369, sample SAMN03142814) | marine sediment metagenome | biome: marine; feature: borehole; material: sediment...
CACCTTTGGACGTCCAGGCCTCTTTTCCTTTTTACATACATTTTAGGACATTACCGTAATTTCTCCACGATTCAAGGTACTCTAGAATGGGATCCATATTATGTTCCTCCCTTCGTCCGGTGGCACTCATCCAATGTCTAGTAATGGTAAAGCTTCTCTGTCCTTGTTCCTATTCCTCCCAGGCGACTTATATGTATTCGCTGGCGCCGGGTTTGGGAGAGGAGTCGATAGTGCGGGATAAAGGAGTTTAGCAAGTCCAAGTGGTAATATACGGTAGCGGGGCTGGGGGAAGGGAATGACGGGCCATAAACATGCCAGCCAGCCCGGACGATGGATTAGTAGCCCTTCTCTTAGGTCTGAAAGTTTACCAGCTAGTGGGAGGTTTGGACACATTGACGAACAGGGAAAAAATCATCAGCAAACTGGCACAGCAGACCGGTCAGGTGTGTGATGACTGTCTGGCAACCCTCACGGGAATCAGCCCGCGGCAGACGGTGAACCAGATCTGCAACAGCTTATCTGAAGCTGGTGTAATTACCCGTGGTTCAGGAAACTGCACTAGGTGTGGGAAGAGCAAGAAGGTTAGCCAGATGGCAGAGCATGACCACGCCAGCGCCTCTTGGACGACTAAGACAGCTACAGAAGAACAGATGACCGAGGCCGATATCAGGGACCAAATCATGCGGGTATTACACTACAGACTCGGCAAGTTGGGAAGCTGGGCAGACTCTGGTCAGAACCTTTACTTCGAGCTGTGCGGAGAGCTCTCCGGTTACAGATGTTCGGCTGAAGGTCGCTTATCTTATCTCGTAGGGGGCAGCGAGATAAGTCACGCCTCGGACATCCTGATTAGCAGCGACGAAAGGGGAAGGTCTGTCAGCATTGAGATCAAACACCGGTCGGCAGTGACCGACCAGTTCAAGGCTCGTTCCTATGACATGATTCATCTTAAGGAGCAATACGGCGACGACCTTCTTGGGGTAATGGTGTATGTAAAGTCGCCGGGGACCGGTATCAGTGCAGACCGAGCCGAGGCGATCTGCTATCCCTTTGATTACTTCATGAGCGTGAAGGCTAGTTCCATAAAGATTACTTCGTCTTGGGATGACCTAGTGGCAAGAATCCTTGAGTTCTTGCGGTCGTAGAGATAGGAGGACAAAAGCGGGCAGGGCGTCTGGGTCTCCTGGACCGATCGCCCTCGCTGGTCCTACCGTTGAATTGCCTTTTTCTGAGGTTAAGTTGTGCCTCTGTGCGAGACAGCGTGGTCTCACTGAGGCCAGCCAACAGTTCAATGATATGAAGAGCAAACTGCGCACTGCCTGTCCCAGGCTCCTGGAATACTCGCCAGTATTAGACGGCAGAGGTAAAAGAACCTCCGACCCTGCAACTTCTGTCTTGTGGTCCTGCGGCCTCCAATTCGTAATGGACCTTCCATGAGCCCAGCAGGATAGACGTAGGGATGCCTCCAAGTCAAAGGCCCTCACCGAACAACCTAGAGATCCTTTCGTTCCAAATCTTGGACCCCAGTCTGCGTCCCTTGGTCTCCTCGTCGCCACCTGGTAGTGCCTTCAGTTTCAGGGGCACCTTCCTTCCCTCTACAGTGGCACGGGGCTACTCCTCTGATTTGGCAGCATTCGCTTAATGGTGTCTGCGAGCAGCCAAGTGTCCTCTAGCCCAGTATTGATACACGGTGGAACATGTGAATAGCTCATCCCTTGTGCACGGAGGATTCTCAGTTGGCCACTCTCTTGGCCGCATGGCTACGTCTTTTCGTTCGGGGTGCCGCTCTCCCCGAAGATAAAGGTTCTTTCTGTGAGAGAGCTGAAGGGTCGGAAATTACCTCACTTAGCCACGGCATCCGCGAAAACAGTACTGGTGGCTGCATCGTAACTGAGCCCTTCCTGACCGGCAACGGGTACCACGTGCTTGTACACCAGCTATCCCCCTCAACCGGTTCGGCTCAATCCAGAGGTCTCACTGTTGAGTTCTCTGTCCACGGTTGCTATAATGTGGCAAAGGTGTCAAACAGCGCACCTCTACGCTTCCTTCGAGGGATGGTGTAGCGAGGCAGATGTTGGAGTGCTGTTTAGGGGGCCACGGCCAGGGGTATTACCCCCGGTAGTGGAGAGATAGATGGGTGCAGACTCAACCCCAAGCTGGTGTAGGATACGAGGCGTGACAGGGCTACCTCGCCGGTTACTGTGGTGGATTGGGGACAGATGAGGCAGGGGAGGACAAATCCTATTAACCTCAATGGGAGGTAGCGAAATGAGGAGCGATACTATCAAGAAGGGTTACGATAGGGCACCGCACCGGAGCCTGTTGAAAGCGTGCGGCGTTACCGATGAGGATATGGACAAGCCCTTTATCGGCATCGCCAACTCCTACGTCGATATAATACCCGGGCACGTACATCTGCGTCAGCTTGCCGAGGTCGTTAAGGAGGGGGTGCGTGAGGCAGGCGGGGTTCCTTTTGAGTTCAACACCATCGGCGTGGACGATGGCATTGCCATGGGGCATATTGGTATGCGCTATTCTTTGCCAAGCCGTGAGCTTATTGCCGACTCTGTGGAGACTGTCGTCTCTGCACACTGGTTCGACGGTCTGGTCTGTATACCGAATTGCGACAAGATCATCCCTGGTATGCTGATGGCTGCCCTCCGGCTCAATATTCCGACTATCTTCATAAGCGGCGGACCGATGGCCAGTGGCAAGACCCCCGACGGCAGGGTAGTGGACCTCGTCTCCGTGTTTGAGGGGGTAGGGGCGTACCAAGCCGGCCTTATAAACAAGGATGAGCTGAAAATGCTTGAGGATGTTAGCTGTCCCACCTGCGGCTCGTGTGCGGGCATGTTCACGGCGAACTCGATGAATTGCCTAACCGAGGCTCTAGGGCTAGCCCTGCCCGGCAACGGAACGGTGCTCGCGATTGACCCAGCTCGCGAGGAACTGGCGCGGGCTGCCGGCCGACAGATCGTTGCGCTGGTCAAAGCCGATCTCAAGCCACGCGACATCGTTACCGAACAGGCTATCGATGATGCCTTCGCCCTGGACATGGCCCTTGGGGGCTCCACCAACACGGTGCTGCACTTGATGGCCATCGCTCAAGAGGCCGGGATCACCTATCCCTTAGAACGCATTAACGAGCTAGCTCGACGGGTTCCGCATCTCTGCAAGGTTAGCCCCGCCAGCAAATGGCGTATGGAGGATGTGGACCGGGCGGGGGGAGTGAGCGCCATCCTCCGGGAGCTGGAAGCTCACGGCATACTAAACGGGGACCGACTGACTGTTACGATGAAGAGTCTGTCGGAGAACGTCCGAGAGGCCAGAATCCTAGACTCGGAGGTCATCCGTCCCTGGGACAGAGCCTATAGCTTGACGGGCGGTCTTGCCATCCTTTTCGGAAACCTGGCTCCGGAGGGGGCGGTGATCAAGACGGGCGCCGTGGACCCGGCTATCCGTTGGCACCGTGGGCCGGCAGTGGTCTTCGAGTCGCAGGACGCTGCCCTGGCTGGGATCGCCAGCGGCAAGGTGAAGTCGGGTGATGTGGTGATAATCCGCTACGAGGGGCCGAGGGGTGGGCCGGGAATGCCGGAAATGCTGGCGCCGACAGCGGCGATCGTGGGGATGGGCCTTGGCACCGAAGTGGCACTGATCACTGACGGCCGTTTCTCTGGTGGTACCCGAGGTATCTGTGTGGGCCACGTCTCGCCGGAAGCGGCCGAGGGCGGTCCCATAGCCTTGTTACGTGACGGCGATATGGTGAAGATAGACCTCGACAACAGACGCGTGGAAGTTGAGCTCGGCCACGAGGAGCTTGAGGAGCGGCTGCGGTCGTGGAGGCCACCAGCTCCCCGGATAAAGGGTGGGTATTTGGCACGATATGCGCGCATGGTGAGTTCAGCGAGTAAAGGCGCTGTGGTCAGTTAGCAATAGGCGTTGGAGTAACAGAGTATAGCGACTTCGGAAAAGAATCTGCACAAAGAGGTTGACGAGATGGAAAATAACCTGATAGAATACTAGCCAATAACACCCTTGACCGGTAGAGAGATGATGAGCCCCCACAGCCTGCCAGGCGCACCTCGCTACAGAACCGGTGAAGGGGAAGCTTGGGCCCTTCAAGATTGTGATGGGAGGCACTAGACGGCGGTTGAGCCCGTATTAGCTCTGCTGGCTCGAGCCGTTCGGAGCGAAGAGATGGGGAAAGGGATCGTCTCGCCCTGGAGGGAGAGAAGGTTTTTTTGTATTCCCGCCGGAGTCAAGTTTGGAGATGGGGTGAGACAATGAAACATACGCTGGCGGTGCTCGTGGAGAACAAACCAGGGGTTCTAATGCGGGTTGCCGGGCTCTTCGCACGGCGTGGGTTTAATATCGCTAGCATTACTGTGGGTGTTACCGACAATCCCCAGGTTTCACGGATGACTATTGTGGTACATGAGGATTCGCACTCCCTTGAGCAAGTGTCCAAGCAGCTAAGCAAATTAGTGAACGTCCTCAAAGTCGCCGCACTGGACGAGGAGGAGTCGGTGAGCCGGGAACTTGCATTGATTAAGGTTCGCTGTGACCCATCGATGAGGGTTAATCTTCTCAACATGGTGAATGTATTCCGCGCAAAGGTCGTCGACGTCGCGCGCGACAGCTGCATAGTGGAGTGTACGGGAGACGAACGGAAGATCGATGCCCTACTCGAGCTGCTGCGCGAGTTTGATATTAAAGAGGTCGTCCGTACTGGGAGGATTGCGCTGAACCGGGGCGCCCGAACGATTGAAGATGAAGTTTCGCAAAGAACAGGGGGGGCGGAGCCATGGCTAACATCTACTACGAATCTGACGGGGATCTCCGGGTCCTAAAGGACAAGACCATCGCCGTATTAGGGTACGGCAGTCAGGGACATGCCCAAGCACAGAACCTACGCGACAGCGGCCTAGAGGTCATCATCGGACTACGTGAGGGGTCTCGATCCTGGAAGACCGCCGAGGCCGATGGGTTCCGGGTTTTCACGACGCCAGTTGCGGTAGAGAAGGCTCAAATCATCCAGGTGCTCGTTCCTGACGAAGTACAGGCCGAAGTATATCGACAAAACATCGAGCCCGGGCTCCAAGTGGGCGATGCTTTAGTGTTCTCGCATGGGTTCAACATTCATTTCGACCAGATCACCCCACCGGGCGACGTCGACGTCTTCATGGTAGCGCCCAAGGCGCCCGGGCATCTGTTGCGGCGAGTTTACAGGCAGGGACAGGGCGTGCCGGGGCTCTTGGCGGTATACCAAGATTACACGGGTAAGGCGAAGGAACTGGCGCTGGCGTACGCCAAGGGAATCGGGTGTTTGCGCGCCGGCGTGATCGAAACGACTTTCGCCGAGGAAACCGAAACAGACCTCTTCGGCGAACAGACGGTGCTCTGTGGAGGTATCACTTCGCTGATCAAGGCTGGCTTTGAGGTGCTCGTGGAAGCCGGTTATCAGCCCGAAATCGCCTATTTCGAGTGCCTCCACGAGCTGAAGCTGATAGTCGACCTCCTGTACGAAGGAGGACTTTCCCTGATGCGGTATTCGGTCAGCGACACCGCGCAGTTCGGCGATCTTACGGTGGGCCCCCAGATTATCGATGAAGGGACGAAGGAGCGCATGCGTGGTGCACTGCAACGCATTCAGAGCGGCGAGTTCGCCCGTGATTGGATCCTGGAGAACAAGGCGAACCGGCCTCGCTTTAACGCGTTAACCAGGAGCGACGAAGAACACCCCATCGAGGTGACGGGCAAGAAGTTGCGCGCGATGATGTCCTGGCTCCATGAAGGGCCACCGAAGTAGGATGTTGGAGTTGATGGGCCGGCTCTGTTGCGGTATGGCTGTCATGTCGGTTGTGCGAGGTGCGCAGGGGGTTCGAATGATGGCCATTACTCGCGAAGTCGAAAGGGTCCAGCCGAAGGAGCCTCGCGGGCTTGGTGTACTTGCGGAGGGACGAAGGTGGATGGTTCCGGGCACCGGATGGCATGAAGAGCCCTGTGGTGACTAGCACAGTTCGCGGTTGGCCTACGCCGCGTGAAGGGGGATAGTCCCCTGGGCGGCCATGGAGGGGTGCGATCATGTGCCCAGCTCCCTGGAACTGCCGACAGAGTTCGCCCCTGATGGGCTACGGAGCTGGGTTTGCGCACTAGGCTCTGAACCCTATAGCGTCGCTTATGGGAGAACTAACTACCCGTTGCGGTGGTTCACGGACCGGTGGCATAGGTGGCGAGTGCGACATAAAGCTAATGAAGAACTGACCTCGGGGGGATCGTGATGCGAGCCGAGCTCGAGACAGATGCTCAGGCGATTCGCATGACCGGAGCACAGGCCATAATAGCGAGCTTTGTGGCTGAGGGCGTGGAGGTCGTCTTTGGTTACCCGGGTGGAGCGGTGCTGCCACTTTATGACGAGCTTTACAGGTCGGGGCTGCGGCATATACTCGTGAGGCATGAACAGGGAGCCGCTCACGCGGCTGACGGCTACGCCCGGGCTACAGGAAAGGTCGGTGTTGTAATCGCGACATCTGGGCCCGGCGCGACCAACCTCGTCACTGGGCTGGCCACCGCTTATATGGATTCCACCCCACTAGTTGCGATTACCGGTCAGGTGGGCACGGGGATGATCGGCCGCGATTCCTTTCAGGAGGCCGATGTGTTCGGCCTGACCATGCCGGTAACCAAGCACAACTACCAGCTTCGGTCGGTGCATGAGATTCCTCAAGTATTTCGTGAGGCCTTTCATATCGCCCGTACCGGCCGGCGGGGGCCCGTACTCATAGATGTCCCCAAGGACCTACAAAGCGAGAACGTCCATTTTTCCTACCCGGTAGAACCTCCTGTCCTGCCAGGTTACAAGCCCTCTGTCGAGGTTTCTGTCGAGGCTGTTCAACGGGCGGCCGAGGCAATCGCCCGGGCATCGCGTCCGCTGATTTTCGCCGGGGGCGGGGTGATCGCAGCGGGGGCTCACCAGGAGCTCCGGATGCTGGCCGAAGGAGCTAACATCCCTGTAGTCCTGTCGCTCATGGGCCTTGGTGCCTTTCCGGCCGATCACGAGCTATTCCTGGGCATGGTGGGCATGCACGGGACCTACGTAGCTAATCGCGCCATGGCCCGCGCGGACCTGATTATCGCGGTCGGCGTGCGTTTCGATGACCGCGTCACAGGGAACCTCAAGCGATTTGCCCGGCGTGCGACAGTTATTCACATCGATATCGATGCCGCAGAGATAAGCAAGAACGTTGAGGCTCATATTGCGGTCGTCGGTGACGCCCGCGAGGTTCTCAGCCGGCTCCTTTCCTTGGTCGAGCATGGACAATACCACGATTGGTTCCGGCGTATCCACTCATGGCAGGTAAACCATCCGCTATGCTATGCCAGGCCCGAGAGGGCCATCGCTCCTCAGGACGCCGTCCGGGAAGCGGCCCGGGTGCTCGGCGATCACGAGGTCATAGTCACAACCGGTGTGGGACAGCACCAGATGTGGGTGGCGCAATATTACCCCTTTCTCGCGCCACGGACCCTCGTTACATCGGGTGGACTAGGGACGATGGGCTTCGGTCTTCCGGCGGCTGTTGGGGCTCAGGTTGGTCGGCCGGACCGGCGGGTCATCTGCATAGATGGGGACGGCAGCTTTCAGATGACCTCCCACGAACTGGCGACTGCCGTCCGCTATAACCTACCTATCATCGTCTTGATCCTCAATAACGGGTGTCTTGGCATGGTGCGGCAGTGGCAGGAGCTCTTTTATGGGGGGCGATACTCGCACATCGACCTCGAGCAGGGAGCACCCGACCTGGTGAAGTTGGCCGAGGCTTACGGTGCCGTTGGCATACGGGTGACCGAGAGGGCGGAACTGGAGCCAGCCTTGAGGCGGGCCCTGGCTCGTACCGACGGACCCACGCTCATCGACTGTCAAGTCCTTAAGGAGGAAAATGTCTTCCCCATGATTCCGGCCGGCGCCGGGATCGAGGAGATCATGAAGGAGGCCCCGCGGAGGGATTGATAGGGTGGAAGGAAGACGGTTTCGGCTAGGTCGAGTCCGAGGGCGCTGGGGCTCGGCCTTTACTTTTGTCGATTTGCTAGAGACCCCGAGACTAAGCCGGCCTCATTTAACAGCGCTGGGCCTATGGCCCAATTCGATCCATCCCGGGAGCTCTTGGAGGCCGCTGGCCGTAATGGCCAGGTGTAAGGTCCGGCTCAGCATGGCACATATTGGGCGCCGATCTCGGGGACGTTAAACCAAGATAAACGGTGCGGGATGGTATTTTGAGTAAGCCGAGATGCCACAGGCCTAAGAAGGTGCTCCAGATATCGGGTAGTTGCGCCGGAGGGATGGCCAAACACCTTGAACACCTCACCACTATCAGGAACAAAGGATGTTTCGAGATAGAAGTAGCGAGAGGACTGTTTCCCAGTCCTGGCCATAGAGGGTGTCAATTGTTGCACTTTCATGGCTACCGCGCTGCCCTCCTCTTAACATGGTGGAGGTCCCTGAAGGCCTTCGCTGATATCCCAGTCGCCGTGACCATCCACGGTTTCCCCCGATTGGAGAGACTGAGGCCCCTGTACCGACGGGTATTCACTTTCTTAATTAGTCGCTCACTTTCTGAGGCGGATGTGGTAATAACGGTCTCCAACTCAGTTGGGGAGTACCTACAGCGTTTTGCAGTGTCCCTCAAGAGACATCGTGTGATCGGTAACGGGGTAGACCCTGAGCTGTACGCTACCAGAGGTCTTGTGCGCTGGAGGGCGGTGCTCGGGGCTCGGCCCCGCGACTTAATCATCGGTTCGGTGTGCCGCCTGGCGGCCGAGAAGGGCCTTCACGTGCTCATCGATGCCGTGGCAGGGTTGCGGGACGAGCCCATTCTGAGTATTGCCGGCGATGGTCCCCTCATGGGTCGGTTGCAGGAGTACGCCCTTAGGAGAGGTCTCCGGCGGACGAAATTTCTGGGCAGGATACAGGATGTACCGGGCTTCTTATCTGGGTTGGACATATTTGTACTGCCCTCCCTGTCAGAGGGGCAGTCCATAGCCGTCCTGGAGGCTATGGCAGCAGGTCTCCCGGTCGTGGTATCGGCCGTCGGAGGTATGCCCGAGCTCGTGGACGGTTGTGGCATGACCTTTCCCCCAGGGGACGCCGATGCACTAAGCGGCGTTCTCAGTACACTCATCAGCTCGTCTGACCTAAGAGAGGAGCTTGGGCGCCGTGCCCGTGCCCGCGTGATGGAGAGATACAATCTCTCTGCCATGCTTTACGAATACGAGCGGGTATACGCAGGGCTGTTGTGTGCGAACGAGGTCTGCGTGCGATTCGGTAGGGCAGAGCTATGAGGACCCGGTTAGCGCTACTGGTTCTCCTGATATCTTCGCTCATTGCTATTCCTCAGGTACAAGCCGCCGGCAAGGTGGTGGTGATCTTAGTCGACGGCCTTGACTGGGCGCGGCTACCCAACGTGTTCGAGGAAGGTACCGTTGGCGCCATGAACTCGCTGACGGCCGGACGGTTGATACCAGACGATACATATCTCAGCTTGGGTGCGGGGTCCAGGGCGCGGGCCTGGCCGTATGGGGGTGAGGCGGGCGACCCTTCGGAGGTCGGCGATGTCTTTTTCAGGCGCACTGGCATCATTCCCGGCAACGCAGCGGTGGTCCACCCCGAGATCGCCCGGATTCGTGATCTCAACGCAGATCTTGACCACCGGGTAACGGTAGGGGCCCTCGGCGAGGAGGCCAAGCGCCTTGGGTTACGAATTGCGGTCATCGGAAACGCTGACACCTCCGAAGGACTTGGCCGGTACGCGGTTCTCCTGGCCATGGACGGCACAGGCGTGGTGCCGTGGGGTGAGGTGGGCAGCCGGGTGCTGATGGCTGATTCCGAAGCGCCCTTCGGCGTGCGCACCAATTGGGAGGAGCTCAAAAGGCTCACGCGGGAATATGTGGACCTCTGTGATATAACGATCGTTGAGACGGGCGACTTGCATCGACTGCGGTCTTATCAAGACAGGATGCTTCCGGCGCGGCGTCTACAGGCCGAACAAGCTGTTTTGAGGAATACCGAACAGTATATTGACTACGTGCTTCAGCTATTAAAGGGCTACGACCGATGGCGTCTCATAGTACTGGCGCCTACGCCAAGTCCAGCGGCGAGGGAGGAGGGAGATACGCTTACCCCCATTGCGGTGTTGGGCAGCGCCTGGAGCGAGGGGGTTCTGACGTCTGCGACGACCCGGCGCGAGGGCCTCGTCGCCAATATTGACCTCGTACCGACGATCCTTGAGGGCGCGGGCTTTCAGGCCGAAGGCCTTCCCGGCCGGCCCATGGTAGAGGTTGAGGGGATGGGCCTAGAGGAGGTCAAAAGCCTAAGGCGACGTCTACTCGCGGTTGACCGACAGCGTTCATTGTTAATACGGGCGTACATTTTATCCCAAATTGTCACCCTGTTGGGGGTCATCCTTTTGCTGTTGAGTCAGAGCCGGAGGCTGAAGAGGGTGTTCCCCGTGTTGTTCGCCTTGAGTGCGGTGCCGCTGGGGTTCCTTGCTGTTCCGTTAATCGGGATGACCGATACAATCGGTGCTATGGTATTGACCACTCTCTCAGTGACCTTTGCCGGTCTGGTGGTATGGCGTCTGAGGGTCAGATGGCGTAAGGCATTTCTAGTTCTTTACGTCCTGACCGGTACCGGCATAGCCCTTGACCTGTGGGCCGGTCAACAGCTCATGCTATTGTCGCCCCTAGGGTACTCCGCCCTTTCGGGGGCAAGGTATTATGGGCTGGGAAATGAGTACATGGGCGTCTTCATCGGGTCGACGCTTCTCGCAGTCGGCCTCGCGGCGGATCTTACCGGGGACGGTTGCTGGCAACGGTGGCTAGCCTACATTAGCCTCGCCTTTGCGCTATTGTCGGTAGCCGTGCCGGGCGTGAACTTCGGCGGGACGGTGGCCGCCGCCGTCGGGTTCGGTATACTGGCGTTGAGAGTAACAGGCATTAGGGGAATGAAGGCGACGTTAGCTGCCCTGATGTTGCTGCTGCTAATGGCTGTGGGTGGTATGATACTAGTGGACCTCCTGCGAGGGGAGCTATCGTCTCACGTCGCGAGGGCGTTCCTTGAAACCGTTAAGAACGGGCCGGTGACCCTTAGAGAGGTCGTCGTGCGGAAGGCAAGTATGAACCTCACATTGTTGCGCTATACCCTGTGGACCAGGGTGCTATTGGTGTCACTGGCTACCGTCGTGGTGCTGCTTTACAGGCCTGTAGGTGCCCTCGCCAGTGCGCTGCGAAGGTCGCCGAGAATAAACGATGCCCTGGTGGCGGCTGTATGGGCCACCATAGTTGCGCTGGTGGTCAACGATTCGGGGGTTGTAGCAGCCGCAACGGCGATGATATATATTATCTCCCCAATTCTCTGTCTTTACTCTGAGGAACGCTTTCACGCTTGACAACGAATCGAAATCTGGTAGAATTTTATTGGTTCTCGCGAAGGGAGGACTATCTTTTTTAACCCACAAGGGGGGCGATATTTTCCCGAAAAGGGGGCGGTGTTAGTGAACGCATTAGGCAGACACATCCTGGCAGAAGTGTATGGCTGTGAACCTGCCACCCTGAACTCCGTTGATCTAGTCCAAAAGGTAATGGTACAGGCCGCCATTGAGGCCGGTGCGGAGGTACGAGAGGTAGCTTTCCACAAATTCAGCCCACAGGGTGTCAGCGGTGTAGTCGTGATATCCGAGTCTCACCTGGCCATCCACACTTGGCCGGAATACGGGTACGCCGCCGTGGATGTGTTCACATGTGGCGACAACGTAAATCCCTGGGATGCCTTTGACTACATCGTGGAGGCCTTCAAGGCCAAGAACGTGAGCGTATCTGAGGTCAAGCGAGGGTTTCTCAATCTGAAACAGGCCGTGGGTTGACTGACGACGCTGCAGCTGACCGGCCGGTACGCACTGGCTTGCTAGGCGGCGGTTGTCCTTTCATACACCGCCCTTGAGGGCGAAGGGAAGGCGAATGATGGAGCACAGCTTAAGACTTCTCAAGGAACTTACTGAGGCTCCCGGCGTACCGGGGCACGAGGTACATGTGGCGAAGGTCATTGAGGAGAACTTGGAGGGTTTCGCCGAGGTCAGCAGAGACAAGCTGGGTTCGGTAGTTGCCAAGAAGCAGGGTTCTACGTCCTCGCCGAAGGTGATGTTGGCGGCCCACATGGACGAGGTCGGCATGATGGTCACCTCCGTCACCAAGGAGGGTGTCCTGAGGTTTATCCCGCTGGGCGGCTGGTGGGACCAGGTCATGTTGGCACAGCGGGTGTCGGTTAAAACCGCTCGTGGAGACCTGCCGGGCGTCATTGGGTCGAAGCCGCCCCATATTCTGCCGCCTGATGAGAGGAAGAAGGTCGTCGAGAAGAAGGACATGTTCATCGATATCGGGGCCGCGGACGAGGCCGAGGCTAAGGAGCTCGGGGTGAGGCCGGGTGATCCGGTGGTTCCGGTATCGCCCTTCACGCCCATGGCCGGCGGGAAGGTTATCATGGCTAAGGCGCTCGATGATCGCGTGGGTTGCGCGCTTATGATCGAGGCCTTACAAAGGCTTAGGGAGCGGGAACACCCCAACACTGTCTATGGCGTCGGCACGGTACAGGAAGAGGTCGGCCTGCGTGGGGCAAAGACCAGCGTAAGTATCGTAGAACCCGACGTGGGCATCGCGCTGGAGGTGGCTATTGCCGGGGACACTCCGGGCATTAAGGAACACGAGGCCCAGAGTAAATTGGGCGGTGGCCCCGTGATACTGCTTTACGACGCCTCCATGATACCGAACTTGAGGTTGCGGGACTTGGCCGTGGAGGTGGCTGAGTCCCTCGACATACCGTACCAGTTCGACGTGATGACGGGAGGGGCAACGGACGCAGGACACATTCACCTTTACGCTTCTGGAGTGCCGAGCATCGTCCTGGGGGTACCCACCCGGTATATTCACAGTCACGTCGGAGTACTTAACATGGATGATTACCGCAACACCGTCAAGCTCTTGACTGAGCTACTGGCCCGGCTCGACGAGTCGACGGTAAGAGGGTTGACCGATTAGGTGAGGCTATTTGGGGGGCGGTCCGGAGATCCGGTACCGCTCCTCTTAGTTTGTCTTCAACCGATTGGGTGGGACAAAATATGATAGAATAATTGACACAGGTTGGAGGGATCTTTTGTGGAACGTACCTTCGTAATGGTCAAACCAGATGGAGTGCAACGAGGCCTCGTCGGGGAGGTGGTGTCGCGCCTGGAGAGAAGGGGACTGAAGATAGTCGCCATGAAGATGATGCACATCCCCAGAGAGCTGGCCAGCCGTCACTATGAACAGCACAAGAACAAGGCCTTTTTCAACGACCTAATCTCCTTTATCACGTCAGGGCCCGTTGTGGCCATGGTGGTGGAAGGCAAGAACTGCGTGGCTGTGACCAGAAAGTTAATGGGGGCAACTGATCCGGCCGACGCTGAGGCGGGCACGATCCGAGGCTCTCTGGCCATGGATATATCATATAACGTCGTGCACGGTTCTGACTCTATCGAATCCGCCGAACGGGAGATCAGCCTTTTCTTCGAGCCTCAGGAGATATGCGCCTACGAGCGGACCATGGATAAATGGATTTACCGTTGATGCCGCTTAGGGGGTAGGGAAGTGGGGACGGCCTTGGAGTATGAGCGGTATGTAGAAGAGGTCGAGTTCTTACTCCGCAAGGTCAGCATAGTGATCTTGAAGAGGGGCAGGGAGATCCTGAAGGATTTCGATATTACACCGCCCCAGTTTAATGCCCTCTTGGTTCTTATCAGTGAATCCAAAGACCGTAGCCTGACGATGGGCGAACTTTGCGACAGGCTGTATTTGGCCTCGAGTACGGTAACTGACCTTGTGGACCGCATGGAGAAGAACGGTCTTGTGGAAAGGGAGAAGGACAGCAGGGACCGCAGAGTGATCCGATTGAAGGTTAAGGAAAGGGGCCATCAGGTGCTCGCGGAAGTTATGAAGGCCAGGAAGCGTTACCTGGCAGAGGTACTGCTGAACATCCCGGAGGAGGATAGGAAACACCTGGTGCAGTCCTTGCGCGTTCTCTTTGAGGTGATCGACCGTCAGGGAGTAGGTAACTGTTAACCTTCGCATAAAGAGCCCGCAAAGAAGGAGCTGGAATCCTTGGATTCCAGCTCCTCGAGTATCCTGGCCGCACAGGTCGTGGCGCGATCACCCGAGTTCGACAGTTACGAGTGAAAATTGAACATGGTCAGGAACAAGAACCCTTGATTTTCAAGGGTTTCGGGCATTGAGGATGCTGTAAAATCGGAAAACGCATAGATACACGTTCTTAAGCCGCAAGTATTGCCAAGGCGGGAATACACGCAGTATAATATAGACATGTACATAAGAATTACGCAGCGCAAGAACAAAGACGGTTCGGTAACCCGTTACGTACAACTAGCCCACAACGAATGGGACCCTGTGGCCCGTCGTTCCAGGGCCCGTATCCTGTTCAACTTCGGTCGGGAGGAGAACGTAGACCGGGAAGCCCTCAAACGTCTCGTTGGGAGCATCACACGGTTCTTGGGACCGGACGAAACACTGAAGGCCCAAGCTGAGCTGGAGGGGAAGGAGGCCCTGAAGTTCATCTCCAGCCGGCCCATGGGCGGTGCCTGGATACTGGATGGGCTCTGGCAGGAGATGGGGATAAAGTCCACGCTGGAGAGGATGCTCAAAGACCGCAAGTTCCAGGCGCCGGTAGAGAGGGCCATTTTCGCGCTGGTAGCCAACCGTGCCCTGGCACCTTCGAGCAAGCTGGCGGTAGAGGAATGGGTAAAGGATGACGTGTTCATCAGCGGGCTTGAGGAGGTACCGGTACAGCAGCTGTACCGGGCCATGGACTTTCTGCTTGAGGCCGAGGAGTCGTTACAGAGAGACGTATTCTTCTCCGTGGCCGATCTCCTGAACCTCGAGGTTGACCTCCTGTACTTCGATACCACCTCCACTTACTTTGAGATCGAAGAGGAGGATGCAGAAGGCCTCAGACGCAAGGGTCACTCCAAAGATCGTCGTCCGGATCTTCCCCAGGTGGTCATTGGCCTGGCTGTGACGCGGGAGGGGATCCCGGTCCGCTGCTGGGTCTGGCCCGGCAACACAACGGACATGTCGGTCGTAGAACAGGTGAAGCAGGACCTGGTGGGTTGGCGTCTTGGCAGGGTGATTACGGTGGTGGACCGCGGACTTGCCTCTGAGGATAATCTCAAGTACTTGCAGAGGACCGGCGGGCATTACATAGCCGGGGAGAAATTGCGTACCGGCAAGGCCAGCGTGAGAGAGGCCCTCTCCCGTCCGGGCCGATTCAAAGCCGTCAGAGACAATCTTGAGGTCAAGGAGATAATCGTTGGTGATGGTGAGGCACGGGTGCGGTATATACTGGTGAGGAATCCCGAACAGGCCGCCAGGGACCGGGCGGAGCGAGAAAGGATCTTGTCAGAGCTCCGCCTGGCGCTCAAGAGAATCGGTGATCTCAAGGGGGCGCCTCATACCAGGGCCTGCTGTCAGCTGATCGCCCATCCCACTTACGGCCGGTACGTGAAGACCGACCGTTTGGGACAGCCAAAGATCGACTATGCCAAGGTCAGGGCCGAAGAGCACCTTGATGGTAAGTACCTCCTGCGCACTTCTGATGATACTCTTTCTGCTGAAGATGTGGCCTTGGGTTACAAGCAGCTGCTGGAGGTAGAGGAGGCCTTCCGGACCCTAAAGCATACCCTGGAGCTCAGACCTATCTACCACCGTCTTGAGGACCGGATTCGTTCCCACATCCTCCTGTGCTGGCTGGCGCTGCTCCTCATCCGGGTAGCTGAGCTCAGGACCGGTCAGACATGGTCGAGGATCCGGGCGACGATGCAGCGTATGCATCTTGGTGTATTCGAGGGCTCCGTAGGGCGGCTGGTGCAGCGGACAGAGACTGCTCCCGCCCAGCGCCAGATCTTCAAAGCTCTAAAGGTAAAGGAACCACCTTTGCTGTTCTCCGTGGTCCCTGCCAGGAAAAGGTAACTATAGATACACGCGCCTTGTAGAGGGGGCTCGCTAGATCCCTTGTATCAAGCCTTTGCGATTTTGTTTTGTCTAGCAAGTGCCGAACGGGGGCAAGACACTTTGTCCTGTGGTGAAATGTCTCAGGCCTTCCGGGGTTTTCAGGCAATGCCCTATCCCCACCCAAAGCATTGTAAAGGACCACGCGGTTGTGGGTGTTAGGACTCCCCCCCAAAAACCGTGGCAGGCTTAAGCTAATCGGTCAAGCAAAAGCTGAGAGTCTGCAGTGGACTGTCAGACACCATAAGGGGTACAGTTTCACTAATGGCCTTTGTAGTTGACTTCGCGTAAAAGATGACGTCATAACTGCCAGGACGTACGCTTGGAGGCAGGGGCATCTGCCCCATCCACTTATTGTCGACCTTGACGAGGGAGATCTCTTCCATCCCTTCCATCCTGGCCGTGACCTCAAGCACATTATTGCTCGCTAGGGCCTCGAAGATGAGAGTCGTACCGGGAACGGCGGGATTGGGCGACACCGAGGGGTGAAGTGATATTGGATCAATAACCATAACCGCGACCGTGGCATACCTGGAGCCATCCTCATAATCAGCTCTTATTGTGACCTCGCGCAT
>ENA-OSAI01000425-OSAI01000425.1-marine-sediment-metagenome-genome-assembly--contig:-NODE-425-length-16662-cov-13.916662_pt1 | contig 16662 bp, 13 predicted proteins | sample MGYA00237871_ERZ529316 | MGnify/ENA primary metagenome ERZ529316 (study PRJEB26369, sample SAMN03142814) | marine sediment metagenome | biome: marine; feature: borehole; material: sediment...
TATAATGATTTAACTATTGACCGGATTGGGTTTGCATGACATTTAACTCAACTAAGATGGGGAAAAACCAAAAATAAAAAGTCTAAGATTTAGTTCCAAAAAAGGTGAGGTGTTTTTTGTTTATGCTAAAGCTATTAATAATTTTAGTTTCTTATCTTTTGGGCTCTGTTTCCTTTGCCTATTTGATATCTAAACACTTTTATCATATTGATATAAGAAACTATGGCAGCAAAAATGCCGGAGCAACCAATGTGTTAAGGGTTATAGGAGGAAAATCTGCCCTGATAGTATTGTTACTAGATGTATTAAAAGGAGTTATTGCTGTCCTGTTGGGCCGTTTAATAGGCGGGGAAGGGCTAGCATTGCTTTGTGGTGTTGCTGTTGTGGTAGGTCACAACTGGCCGATATTTCTTAACTTTAAAGGAGGAAAAGGAATCGCTACCAGCCTGGGAGTTATTTTGGGAATATACCCTTTAGGAGCACTTATAATGCTATTAATTGGTATTCTTGTTATAGCGTTTAGCAGGTATGTTTCATTGGGATCTGTTACAGCTGCAGTGGTTTTTCCCGTTTTGATGTTGTTGTCAAAAAAACCCCTTCCTTATGTGATTTTTGCCTTCGTGCTTTCATTTCTGGCATTGTTCCAGCACAGGAGCAATATACGGAGATTGCTGACAGGGAAGGAGTCTAAAATAGGTGAAAAAACGTCTCCGAGGGTAAAATGACGAAGGAGGTTAATGTTGTGACGTTTAAGGTGAGTGTTTTAGGAGCTGGTAGCTGGGGGACAGCTCTTTCTCTGGTGCTTGCTCAGAAAAATCATGAAGTTGTGCTATGGGGGAGGAGGGAGGAACACATTCGGAAAATAAAGGCAACAGGGGAAAATCTCAGGTATCTTCCAGGAGTAAAAATATCCAAAACAACAGTTTTAACTGATGAGCTTGAGGAAGCTCTTTATCAATCCCATTACATAGTAATAGCGGTACCTTCGCATGCTGTAAGGGGTTTGTGTAAAAATATAAAACCCTTTATAAAAGAGGACAGTATAGTAATCAGTGCAGCCAAAGGCATAGAAACTTCTACTTTAAAAAGAATGACAGAGATAATCAAGGAGGAGCTGGATAATTCGATAGATCCCAAGAATATTGCTGTTTTATCAGGACCCAGCCATGCTGAGGAAGTCGCAAGAAATCTTCCAACGACTGTAGTTGCTGCGGCATCAAAAAAAAATGTGGCTGAAGCAGTTCAAGATCTGTTTATAACAGAAAGGTTCAGGGTTTATACAAATCCAGATGTTATAGGAGTGGAACTGGGAGGAGCCCTAAAAAACATTATAGCCCTGGGAGCAGGAGTTGCAGATGGATTGGGGTTTGGAGATAATACGAAAGCTGCATTGATGACCAGGGGAATAGCAGAAATAACCCGTTTGGGGATAGCAATGGGGGCTGAACCCCTGACATTTGCGGGGCTTACTGGAGTAGGAGATCTTATTGTTACGTGCACCAGTAAATATAGTCGTAACAGAAAAGCGGGTATAAAGCTGGGCCAGGGGAAAACTCTGAAACAGGTTTATGAGGAAATACACATGGTGGTGGAAGGAATTAGAACAACTAAAGCTGCTTATGAATTGCAAAAAAAATACAACATAGAAATGCCCATCACTACCCAAACGTACAAAGTATTATTTGAGAACAAGCAACCACTTGATGCTGTAAATGATTTGATGACCAGGGTAAGGACCCGTGAAATGGAGGAAGTAGCTCTTCAAAAAAACTGGAACTGGTAATAAGAAGATGGATAAGGTCACTCCAATTTTGAGTGATCTTTTTTGTTTTTGTAGGTTATATTTGTCTCTTAGTTTCATATATATATAGTGTTAGCCAATACGTACATTTTATCGAAATTATACAAATTTTGTACAAAGACCCTTTTTGAGGAGGGATGAAAACCTTTTTTAAATTTTTTAAGCAAAGGAGGGAAAAAGGTATTGGAAAAATTTGATTTATTCAAGGATTTTGCCGAGAGAACAAATGGAGATATTTATATAGGGGTAGTTGGACCAGTAAGAACGGGTAAATCCACCTTCATCAAGAAATTTATGGAGCTTTTAGTTTTGCCCAATATAGAAAACCCCCATGATAAAATGAGAGCAAAGGACGAACTTCCTCAAAGCGGTGCAGGCCGAACCATTACTACAGCTGAACCCAAATTTATCCCCAATGAAGCCATTGAACTGACCGTAGATGATAAATTGAAATTCAAAGTTAGAATAGTCGACTGTGTGGGTTACACGGTTAAGGGAGCATTGGGATATCAAGATGAAAATGGGCCGAGGATGGTCTCCACTCCATGGTTTGACCACGAAATACCATTCCAGGAAGCAGCTGAATTGGGGACGCGAAAAGTGATCTCAGATCATTCAACCATCGGTATTGTTATAACAACTGATGGAAGCATAACAGATATATCCAGGGAAGAATATGTAGAAGCTGAAGAGAGAGTTATAAAAGAGTTAATAGAATTGGGGAAACCTTTTATAATTGTTTTGAATTCCACTGATCCGCAGTCTGAAACGGCTCAGAAAATTAAAAATGAATTGGAGGAAAACTATGATATTGCAGTGGTGACTGTCAATTGTGCAAAGATGAAAGAGCAGGATGTTTATCATATTCTCAAGAAAGTTCTGTATGAATTTATGTTGCAGGAAATCAATGTAGAGTTTCCAAAATGGGTAGATGTATTGGCAGATGAGCACTGGCTAAAAATACAGTTTGTATCAGCGGTAAGAGACACTTTGGGAAACATCAGAAAACTGAGGGATGTGGAGAAAGCAGTTCAAAAATTTAAAGATTATGAATTTGTCTCCATGGCTGATATCCTTGAAATGGATCTGGGTAAAGGGGTAACCAAAATCACGTTACAGGCCAAAGCAGAACTCTTTTATAAAATATTGAGCGAAATAACCGGTTTTGAGATTAGAGGAGACCACCATCTAATGAAGACAATAGGAGAGCTTGCCACAGCAAAAAGAGAGTATGATAAAATCAAAGATGCTCTCGAAAAGGTAAAACAGATCGGTTATGGTATAGTTCCCCCTCGACTGGAAGACATGACACTGGATGAACCAGAAATCATACGACAGGGTGGAAGGTTTGGAGTTCGCCTTAGGGCCAGTGCACCTTCTATCCACATGATCAAAGCTGAAATTCAGACAGAAGTTTCACCAATAGTAGGGACTGAAAAACAGAGTGAGGAACTTGTCAATTATTTGCTGCGTGAGTTTGAAAGTGATACCAAGAAGATATGGGAAACCAACATTTTCGGGAAATCCTTGAATGAACTGGTAAGAGAAGGTTTGCAAAACAAGCTCGCACACATGCCTGAAGCTGCCCAGATGAAACTTAAGGAAACCCTGGAACGAATAATTAATGAAGGCAGCGGTGGATTGATTTGCATCATCTTATGATTTGAGGCTTAGCAGGACCAAACAAGGTCTTGCTTTTTTATTTTGAGTAACTTAAAATAAGTTATAATATATATGGGAAACAAAGAATTTTTGGTGCTAATAACTCCTTTTTCTTTTTAAAGGTTAATAAGTGGTGTTGAAAGGATTTCAAATAAACTCAGTTTATGGTATAATGTCTACCATACAAGAATAAATGTTCATATAATGCGGACGATGGGTGGTGGTAACAGCATGCCTCCACTGGCTTCATATTACATCATAAAGGTAGATGTTTTACCGGAAATCTTAAAGAAAACGGTGCAGGCAAAAGAACTTTTAAAAAAAGGGGAAGCGGCTACGGTAAATGAGGCTGTTAAGAAGGTCGGAATGAGTAGGAGTGCTTATTACAAGTACAGAGACCATGTCTTTCCCTTTTATGAAGCAAGTGAAGGGAAGATTGTTACCCTTTCATTGGTAGTGGAGGATATACCAGGAATTTTGTCCAGTATCCTCAATGCAATAGCTAAAATGCAGGGCAATATTTTAACAATCAACCAGAGCATACCCATCCATGATATTGCAAATGTAACGGTCCAAATTCGAACAGCCAAGATGGAAAAAGATGTAGAGGAATTAATCCATCAAATTGAAAAAATTGATGGAGTTAAAAAAATAGAAATTCTTGCTCAGGAATAAGTTAGGAGGTTGGTTTTCATGAAAAAATACAATGTTGCTATAGTGGGAGCTACAGGAGCAGTTGGAAGAGAATGTCTTAAAATATTAAAGGAACGCAACTTTCCTTTAAAAAAATTGAAGCTTTTGGCTTCAGAAAGATCCCATGGGAAAGTTGTTAATTTTGATGGAGAAAACATAAAGGTTGAAAAGGCTGAACCCAGGTCTTTTGAGGGTATAGACATTGCCATATTCAGTGCTGGTTCAAGGGTAAGTAAACAACTGGCTCCTGAAGCTGTTAAAAGAGGAGCGGTTGTAGTGGATAACAGCAATGCCTTCAGGATGAACCGGGATGTCCCCCTTGTAGTTCCTGAAGTCAACCCTGAAGAAACAAAGAATCACAATGGTATAATCGCTAACCCCAACTGTTCTACGATTCAGATGGTTGTAGCATTAAAACCCATATATGATGCTGTAGGAATAAAAAGAATTGTAGTTAGTACCTACCAGGCCGTTTCTGGAACGGGATTGAAAGCCATAGAAGAACTCAAAAGACAAGCCATTGATTACTTAAACAATAGAGATATTGTGAATGAAGTTTACCCTCACCAAATCGCTTTTAATGTGCTGCCTCACATTGACGTGTTTGATGAAGAGGGTTACACAAAAGAGGAAAGAAAAATGATCAATGAAACAAAAAAAATATTGAATGATGATGCCATTAAAGTTGCCCCAACGACCGTAAGGGTTCCGGTCATAACAGGGCATTCTGAGTCCGTTAATGTTGAGACCTATAAACCCATCTCTCCCCAACAGGTCAGGGAATTGCTTGATAATGCTCCAGGTGTAGTTGTTATGGATGAACCAGAGTCCAATACATATCCATTACCGGTATTGGCTGCTGGTAGGAATGAGATTTTTGTAGGCAGAATAAGGGAAGATGTTTCAATTGAGAACGGTATTGCTATGTGGATTGTAGCTGATAATTTAAGAAAAGGTGCTGCATTTAATGCTATTCAGATAGCAGAGCTTCTGATTAATCAAAAAATAGTATAGGATGGTGAAGAATTGTGGTAAATATAGGAATTATTGGTTTGGGTACAGTTGCAACAGGAGTAGTTGAAACCCTCCAGATGAATAGGGAGTTTATAGAACAAAAAACAGGTAGAAAGATAAACATAAAAAAAGTTCTGGTAAAAAACATTGACAAACCAAGAAAGGTAGATCTGCAGGGTAAATTGACGATTGACCCTGATGAACTTTTAGAAGATGAAAGCATTGAAATCATAGTAGAATTAATGGGTGGTGAAGAACCCGCCTTTACTTTTCTTAAGAAGGCCCTTAACAAAGGCAAACATGTGGTTACAGCCAACAAAGAGCTGATTTCCATTCATGGTAGAGAACTGCTGGAACTGGCAAAAGCCAACAAGAAACAGCTGCTGTTTGAAGCCAGCGTGGCAGGGGGCATTCCCATTATAAGACCCTTGAAACAAAGCCTTGCGTCAAATGACATTAAGGAGATAATAGGAATTATTAATGGTACAACCAATTACATTTTGACCGAAATGACAGAAAAAGGAGCCAATTTCCAGGAAATCCTTGCAGAAGCCCAGGAGAAGGGGTATGCAGAGAGTGATCCCACCGCTGACGTTGAGGGGCTGGATGCCGCCCGTAAATTGTCTATTCTATCATCTATAGCTTTTAATTCTAGAGTAACTCCCGAAGAGATTTATACCCAGGGTATTACCCAAATATCCCGGAAGGATATACAATATGCCAGAGAGCTTGGCCATGTGATAAAACTAATTGCATGGGCACGCAAGAGAAACGGTGAGATTGAATGCATGGTTTCCCCAACCCTCATAAACAAAAAACATCCTCTGGCAAACGTTAATGATGTGTATAATGCTGTAATGGTTAAAGGTTATCCAGTAGGAGATGTTATGTTTTTTGGAAAAGGGGCAGGGAAGAACCCTACTGCCAGTGCGGTGGTTGCCGATATCATAGACATAACTAGAAATTTCGAGGGTGAGAATATAATGGGATGTAGTTGTTTTATGAATAGGAAAGTTGTGCCATACAAGAAGATAGAATCCCAGTTTTATATAAGAATGAGTGTGGTAGACAAACCCGGAGTGCTGGCTAAGATTGCCAAAGCCTTTGGTGATAACAATGTCAGCCTGAGTTCCGTTGTTCAGAAAAACACCGCGGGTGACCTGGCTGAACTGGTTTTGATTACCCATAAAACTGTGCGGGAAAACCTGGATGCTGCTCTTGAAGAGATACAGGCCCTTTCTCAAACCCGAGAAATTGCAATAGTTTTAAAGGTGGAGGGAGATGAGTAAAAATGTGGCGGGGTCTTATAAACAGATATTTTGATTTTTTGCCCATCCAGAAGAGAGAGAACATAGTGACTTTAAATGAAGGCAATACTCCCTTAATAAGGGCTGCAAAAATCGAGAAAATACTTAACCTTGATGTAGAGGTTTATCTGAAGTATGAAGGTCTTAATCCTACTGGTTCCTTCAAAGATAGAGGTATGACGGTAGCGGTATCTAAAGCTGTTGAAGACGGTACCCGGGCGGTTATGTGTGCTTCCACAGGAAACACATCAGCTTCTGCAGCCGCCTTTGCTGCAAAAGCCGGGCTTAAATGTATTGTGGTGGTACCCAATAAAAACATTGCTTTAGGAAAACTGGCTCAGGCTATAACTTATGGAGCAAAGGTTATTGCCATTGAGGGCAATTTTGATGATGCCTTAAAAATCGTTAGAGTGTTGACACAAAAACACCCCATAACTTTGGTAAATTCCATCAACCCCAATAGAATTGAAGGTCAAAAAACGGCAGCCTTTGAAATCTGCGACCAATTGGAAACCTCTCCCGATTACCTGGCAATACCGGTAGGGAATGCTGGAAACATCACTGCATACTGGAAGGGCTTTAAAGAATATCATGCAAAAGGGTACATCTCTAAAACTCCGAAAATGGTTGGTTTCCAGGCTGCCAAGGCTGCTCCCATAGTGGAAGGTAGAGTTATAAGTAACCCTGAAACGATAGCGACGGCAATAAAAATAGGGAACCCGGCCAGCTGGGACAAAGCCAAAAAAGCGCTGGAGGAATCCCAGGGCCATATTGATAAAATAACAGATGAAGAAATATTAGACGCATATCATGTCCTGGCTTCAAGAGAAGGGATTTTTGTTGAACCTGCTTCAGCGGCAGCAGTGGCTGGTTTAATCAAGATGGCTAAAAGAGGTTACTTTAAAGAGGGTTCAAAAATCGTTTGTGTGCTGACAGGACACGGGTTAAAGGACCCAGATATAGCTATAAAGACGGGAGAAAAACCCAGAATACTGCCCCCTGATATTGAAAGGATTGAAAAAGAAATACTGTAGGAGGAATTAAAAATGATACAGCTTGAAGTGCCCGCAACAACTGCTAATTTGGGATCAGGTTTTGATTGTATTGGTGCAGCCCTCGGCATAACAAATAAAATAATAGTGGAGACAAAACCCAATGGGATTGAGGTAGATGTTATAGGAGAAGGGGCCGGTGAAGTAAAGAGAAATGAAGAGAATCTGGTAATCAAAGCCATTAAAAAGGTTTTTGATAAAGCTGATGCCTCGTTGAATGGAATAAAAGTAACTTTGATAAACAGAATCCCTATAGCAAGAGGACTGGGAAGCAGTGCAGCATGTATTGTTGGAGGGGTTGTGGCAGCCAATGAAATCCTCAATAAACCATTTGATAATCAGCAGCTTTTAAAAATAGCTGTAGAAATGGAAGGGCATCCTGATAATGTAGTTCCTGCAATGCTGGGAGGTATTGTCATTTCTGTTGTTGATAACGATGGAGAAGTCAGGTTTATTAAGATTTCCAACAAAATTCCTTTCAACTTAGTGGTTGTTGTTCCTGATTTTATTGTAAGAACTGATGATGCCCGAAAAGTATTACCTGAAACAGTAAATTACAGGGATGCTGTTTTTAATGTGGGAAGAGCGTCTATGCTTGCAGCTTCCCTCGCCCTGGGAAAATTTCAACACCTTGGGATAGCGGTAGAGGATAAGCTCCATCAACCGTATAGAAAGCAGCTCATACCCTGTATGGATAGGGTTATGGAAACTGCAAAAGCGTATGGCGCAGTGGCCTGTTTTTTAAGTGGAGCAGGGCCTTCTATGATAGCAATAACGAGACAACACCCCCAAATCCTGGGAAATGCCATGAAACAGATTTATGCAAAAAAGGGTATAAACTGTTCTCTGTTCTACACACACATTACATCTTCTGGTGTAAAAATTAAACATCCGGAGGTATATACGCATGGAAATCATTATAAAAAAATTTGGAGGTAGTTCTGTAGGTTCTGTAGATAGAATAAAAAAAGTTGCTCGAATGATTGTAAGCTCAAAGAAAAAAAATCAGGGTCTGGTAGTGGTAGTATCGGCTATGGGAGATACTACAGACAGGTTAATAGATATGGCTTACAAAGTGAACCCCTATCCCGATGCAAGAGAACTAGATATGCTTTTATCAACAGGAGAACAGGTTTCAATATCTCTGCTGGCTATGGCTATTTTAAACCTGGGTAATTCTGTGGTATCACTAACCGGGCCTCAGGTAGGGATTTACACTGATAAAATACACAAAAGAGCTAGAATTGTAGAAGTGAAGACAACACGAATCATGAAAGAATTGCATAAAAACAAAATAGTAATTGTTGCAGGTTTTCAGGGAGTAAATCAGAACAATGACATAACGACTCTGGGAAGAGGAGGTTCTGATACAACAGCGGTGGCACTAGCTGCTGCCCTTAATGCGAAAAAATGTGAGATTTACACCGATGTGGATGGAGTTTACAGTGGTGACCCGAGGATGATTGAAAATGCCTACAAGTTAAAGGAAATATCCTATGATGAGATGCTGGAGATGGCCAGCTTGGGGGCCAAAGTGCTGCACCCCAGGGCTGTGGAACTTGCGAAACAATACAATGTTAAACTAGAAGTCAAATCCAGTTTCAGTGATGAAAGAGGTACAGAAGTAAAAGGGGTTGATGAAATGGAAGGTGTATTGAGAGTTAGTGGTGTTACGTGTGACAAAAAAATTGCAAAAATTGCGATTCTCAAGGTTCCGGATAAACCGGGAGTTGCCTACAAAGTTTTTAACAACCTGTCGAAAGCCAACATTTATGTGGATATGATTATCCAGAGTATCAGACACGATAATGTAAATGATATCTCTTTTACGGTACCGGAAGATGACCTTGATGAAACCATTGCTATTATGGAAAAAACAGCTGATGAATTAGGGGCTGAAGGTATAGTATACGATAAACATGTTGCAAAGGTATCTATAATTGGAGCCGGGATGGGCAACAAATCCAGAGTTGCTATGAAGATGTTCCAGGCACTGGCAGAAGAAGGAATAAACATCCAGATGATAAGCACTTCGGAGATTAAAATTTCCTGTCTCATAGATCTGAATTCTGCCGAAAAAGCCATGAAAGCAATACACAACAAGTTCCTGGTAAATGGGATTGAAATTGTTAAAAAGCAGTCCGTTGTTTAAAATTTTGTTTCAGAGCTGTTGACATGGAGATTATAAGATGCTATAATTACTATTGCATTTAGTTGAATAAGAGTTGTAGATAGTAGTGTCTGGGTGTGGCGCAGCTTGGTAGCGCGCATGAATGGGGTTCATGAGGTCGGAGGTTCAAATCCTCTCACCCAGACCATTTTTATTACCTTGAAAATGCAATAGTGACGCCGTTTACAGGCGCCACTATATTTTTTTATGCCCTACCATGGCTTCCAAAATATCATTACGAGCAGGAGCAGAAAATAATGCTGAAGTTCAGAAGGCGAAGTGGTACAAATAAAAATTTCCAGATTTTCCCGACTAATATGGTGCCCACTGCGGCGTTTTTTGGTTTTTGTGATCTTTGTTCTCTCGAGATATGTCTTGATACCTTCTTATTTTATAATATCCAGCTTTATTGATCTGAATATACATATTGATAAAGGCAATAATTATTATTCAGTTTAAAAAAGGATATTTCATAGTTCTAAAGAATACTGATTATATAGGGAAAAGCCAATTTAACAATTTTACTGGAAAGGAGTAAGAGACTGGTAATGTCATTCCAAAACATCTTGCTGATTCTGCTATCTGGAGTAGCTTCGGGATTCATGAACACAGTAGCAGGTGGCGGTTCTTTAATTTCCATGCCGGTATTGATTTTTCTTGGTTTGCCTTCAGCGGTTGCTAATGGAACAAATCGTGTTGCCCTGATGGTACAGAATGTTGTAGCTGTTGCCAACTTTAAAAGAAAGGGTTTTTTTGATTTTAAGCTCGGTATTATGCTGGCAATCCCGGCAGTAATCGGTGCCATTATTGGGGCGAATTTTGCTGTAAACCTACCCGATAGGATATTTAATAATATACTGGCTGTTATTATGATCATTGTTCTTGGTTTGATTTTGTGGCAGCCGCAGAAAAAGGTATTTGCCCAGCAAGAAGATTTGACTGCCAAAAGGAAAATTATAGCTGTAATTGCCTTTTTCTTTGTTGGAATGTATGGGGGCTTTATTCAGGCGGGGGTTGGTTTTATAATCATTGCTTCCCTTACACTGATTACCGGTATGTCACTCGTCAAAATCAACAGCCTTAAAGTTTTTATAATTATGCTTTACATGTCTTCCTCATTACTGGTGTTCATATTAAACGGTAAGGTCAATTGGTTGTTGGGTTTTGTCCTAGCTGCCGGAAATGCTTTAGGAGCGTGGCTGGGAAGCACTTTTGCTGTAGCAAAAGGCGATAAATGGATCAAAGGAGTTTTAACCATTGGGATTCTTTTGATGGCAGCAAAATTATTAGGGATATTTAGTGTGTGATCCCTTAAAATAAAGCAAAACGTAGATGAAAAAAAGAGCTTATTTCTTTAAAATAAGCTCTTTTTTAATTTAAAATCCCTGTTCATTGGGGTGACAGCTTTATTTTCCTGTTTACACTGAAAGGGTGAAAAACAGCTTCCACCAGTTTTAATTTTTGGTCAAATATTGCTGTTGCACTGTGAAGAAATTCTTTATTTTGACAGTAACGTAAATCGAAAAATTTGACATAGTGTTTGCCATCCTTCTTAAAATAATCAATATGAAAATACGGAGTAAATTCTTTAAACGCACATTTCGCACCCTTTCAAACGCAAAAAGGTAAATTTTAAAAAAAAAAGTTTAGTTTTCAGGAAACAATATTCATATTTGGTATTTTTTAACTTGTACTTTAACCCTTTATGGTTTATCATAGTAATTGGGTGATACTATGATAAACTCGATGAAGGTATACAATGTAGGCCCTTTTCCTGCAATTTCAGCAATATGGGAACAACCGGGTATAGGTAGAATACTTGATTCAGTATTAAAATGGGGTCCCAAACAATGCAAGCTATCGCCGGCATCGAAACTGAAAGCCATTGTGATAAACATTTTAGCCGGTAGAACACCTCTGGTGTCATACAAAAACCTACGGGCAACAGGATACTTGAGCTTTTGAGTCCCTTTCAGGTTGCAATCATAAATGAGGGTAACAGAAAGTATCGGGTTATTCCTGACGTACCCAATGAAGAGTCTTTTGATAGAATTCTTGGGTTGTTGGGTCTTACCCGTGATGCTTATGTTGTAACGCGAAAGTCGCTGCTTCGTCTGCTGGAATGATTAAACCTTAAAAATACAGAAGAGAAAATACCTAAGGGTGCGAAATGTGCAATATTTTTCATTAAGGAGAGTTTTTCATGGGAAAGTGTATAATCTGTAATTCAAGAAAGGGTAAACGTGCTTGTTTGGCACTAGATGGCAAGTTGATTTGTTCGTTATGTTGTGGAAAATATAGGTCATGGGAAAAGTGTATTACTACTTGCAATTATTTTCCTCAAGAAGAAGGTCCAGCTTTTTATTGTTTTCTTCCTTCATTAAGAAATGAATCAACTGGTGAGACGACTAGATTTGTTGCAAATTATTTTTTACCAAACATATATGAATTTGTTAAATGTATAGTTAAAAAAGTAAACTACCAGTTTTTAGATTCTCATTCTGTAAAAATAGAATTGATTATAAAACTTGAGTCTAATCGTAATATTTTTAAAGAATGTTTTATTAAAGATAATTGGAAAAAGAAAGAAAACTGGGGTCCATATGATCATTGTTATAACCTATTTCCTGTTATATTCATATTTGCCGGATATAAAAGTACTTTCCCACCATTATCAACTATTGTAAGAATTGATGGAAAAGAAGCCAAAATTAATAGTAGTCTAATTCATTGGAATATATGGATGCCTTTTTCTAAGATCTGTCTTGAAAGTAAACGTAAATATAATTCTAAAATAAAAAGGTTTGAAGAAATCTCATACCGTGTTTGTCACGGTAAATATTTAATGGGGAAAAATAATGCAATTTTTTCTGAATTAATGTTAAACAAAGAGATAAAAATTGAATCAATTATAAGGTTCCAAGAAATAAACCATGTTCTAAATGATAAATGTATTAGTATAAATGTGGGCCTATTTTTACCTTTCAAGGAAATTGAGTATACTAACATTAACTTTATTCCACCGCCAGGGTTTTCTTTTAAAAACAAACCAAATATAAATATTGTTGCTCCTAAAGTAGGAAAAATGGAACAAGAAACTTTTATACCCATTACATCAGAGAATGAAAAAGTATTAATTTTTGAAGAGGCAGATTCATCAAAATATGAAATATTTGATGATTATATAAAAACTAATGATTTCTTTATGCTGAATAGCCATATAGATTTAGTACCTAAAATTTCTATAGAGGCTATATCATTTGTTACTTCGTTACCAATACCATCTAGTATATATAACTCAATAAACAAATTATATAGAGAACAATTTTCACCTGCGAAAGTAATTGTTTCTAATTTCTCTGATTCTCCTGCTAAAGTATCAATTGAAGGATGTATTCAAGGCTTTTCCCATATATTAGAAAAAGATATCATTATAAAACCATGGAATCAATCAGAGTTAAAAGTAAATCCTATTCTTAATCAAGAATTGATTAAAAATTTATATGAAATTACTGAAACTGCTTTATCAATTAAAGCTATTTTTGAGGATAAAGTTATTCTAAGAAGTAATACACCAATTAAGTTATTAGCTAGGGATACAATTATTTGGGAAGTTGAAGATCCAGGATTATCATGGAAAATAAATCTTTGGGATTTAGTTGTGGCATGGATTACTCCTCATATTCCAAAGATAGATGAAATAATTTCGAAAGCTGCTAGAAAGGTTGGGAAAATATTAGGCTTTCTTGCCTATAAATATGGAAATGAAGTAATAATGAAAGAAGTTAAAGCAATCTATGAAGTACTATCGCAAGAAGAGATTGTTTATGTAAATAGAAGTTTCAGCTTTGGTTCTGATATTAATAGTTTAACCCAAAGGATTTTAACACCTTCGCAAACTTTAAAACAAAAATCCGGAAATTGTATTGATTTAAGTGTGCTTTTTGCCAGTTGTTTAGAGAATTGTGGAATATTACCCTTAATTGCTCTAGTTCCTGGGCATGCATTTGTTGGTTGGAAAGGTGCAAACGGAGAATTTTTTTTCGTTGAGGCAACAATGATTGGAACACATTCTTTTGAATGTGCTATGGTAGAAGGTCAAAAGAATTATAAAAAATATTTTTCTGACGGTCAAAAATATGAAATAGATTCAAGAATAATTGAAGTGAATTTAGTAAGGCAAAAGGGTGTATATCCTTTAGGGTTTTAAATATTAACCCTCAAAATTATGGTCTTCTCCAAAACAGTTAGTTAAAAGTTAAGCTAATTATATTAAACGAGGGTTGAATCGCCCAGTAAAGGTCAAATAGAAAGGTTTAAGAAACCGAGATATACTTTGTAATAGTTTTAAGTGACGTTTATACTTTATTGCTTTCTGTAGATAGAGAGATGTTAAATTTAAGGTTGCGGAAAACTAATTTTATTTTATTATAATTTAAACCTAAAATAAGATCTAAAAAATCAACTTATAGCATCTAATAATTGCTTAAGTTTTTCTGCTGAAGGTTTTCTCTTTCCTGATTCCCAGAGACGAATAGTAGTGGGATCAAGATTGCACATTTTAGCCAGTTCTTTTTGTGTAAGAGCGTTTAACAATCTAAATTTGTAAATTTTTTCTCTAATGTCGTCTTTTTTAGATGTTTTTAGCTGTAGCAAGTATTTTAGATTTGTTTCCAAGGCATCTGCTACTTTTTTTAAATTTTTAATTCTCGGTCTTTTAAGATCCCTTTCCCAATAGCTTAAAGAGTCTGGAGAAACACCTGATATTTTAGCTAACTGTTTTATATTTAACCCCTTTTCAATGCGTTTTTTTCTAAGCCGCTGGCCGAGAGTCTTTTCAGGTAACTTTTGTTCTAGTGAAATATCCAACTTAATATCAGATTTTCGGTATTTTTGTAATGCACGCATGTCCGTGCGGGATAAAAATTCCGAATTATCGGAACTCTGCGGTATAAAGTGCATGTAGATGTCTACTCTATCGTCAGTTACCCTTATTTCTTTGATTAGTGATTGAAGAAACCTTCTTTTTTCTTCGAGGTTTAAATCATTGAAGGTATTGTTGAATTTAACCGCATATTCCTTAAATATATCGGCGTTTATGCTATCGGTAGAGGTAAACCCGATATCCGCCTCTATTTTTTCCAGCCTGTCCGTCAGATCACTCTTTTCTCTATTTAATTCTTTAATCCTTTCTTCAATTAAATCTTCCGGGATGGAGCCTTTTCCCAGTGCTCTTATAAGTCTTTTTATTTCAATATTTATATTATCAATTTGTTTAGAAATTTTTTGCCTTTCTTTTAATAAAGGTTCCCGTTTTTTATTGATTTCTTTTTTTGTTTTTTCAATAGTTTTTTCTATAAAGTTTTTATCGCTGCATATCTGCTTTACCTTTTTTATTACGGCTTCTTCAAGCCTGTGTGCTCTTACGGTATTGTTGTCGCATAGGTGTTTGCCCTGGGATACCCTCCTCCTACATTTGTAATAAGCATAATCATAATCGTTGCTATTTTTTTTGTTAAGATAATAGGCCATAGATGATCCACATTTTCCGCATTTGACAAGGTATGCAAGAAGCCCTCTTTTCCCTGTTCCCTTACGTGGGTGTTTGTTAGCCCTTTTGTTTAACTTTCTTTGTGTTTCAACCCATTTATTGCCTGGGATTATACCCTTATGGTCGCTTATTGCAACGATCCATTCCTTTTGGTTCCTCAGCCTGGTGGTGTTTTTATAAGGCTTTCGGCGGTTGTAATACTGCAGGGCATGTTTTCCGTCAAATTCATCCCTATTGTTTACAACGGTTATTTCGGTTTCATTTATAAAATAATCATATACTTCAGGTGTTGCTATACAGTATTTGGGGTTTCTTAACAGGCGGCCCATCTGGTTCTGGTTCCACAGGCTGCCGTTTTTGGTTTTGTATCCCTTCTTGTTTGCAGTTATTACGTTATTCCTTATGGACCCGCCAGGCTGAAGGTACCAGTCGAAAAATTCTTTGACTATTTCTGATTCCTTTTCGTTAATTACCAGCTTTGATATTTCCTTTTGCTTACCGTTTTCCATAACAGTTACTTTTTCTACATCAAATCCGAAGTTAACGGGACCTCCTGTCCATGAACCTGATTTTGCCTTATCAAGCATATTATCCTTGACTCTTTCGGCGATGGTTTCCCTCTCAAGTTGGGCGAAGACAGAGGCGATCATCATCATTGCCCTACCCATTGGGGTGGTTGTGTCGAAGTTTTCCGATATAGAAATAAAGCCTATGCCGAGTTCGTTTAATTCTTCGATGAGAGATGAAAAATCTGCTACGTTTCTTGATACACGGTCAAGGCGGTAGCAGATTAAATACTGGAATTTGCCTTCCTCTGCGTCTTTCATCATACTTTCAAAACCTGGGCGTGAGGTGTCCTTCCCTGAATATCCCTCATCCTTATATATAATGGTATTCCAACCTTTGTTTTTAGCAAATTCCTTCCCTCTTTTTATCTGGTTTTCAATGGATTCGCTTTTTTCGTTTAATACGCTTTTACGGGCGTAGATTGCTGCTGTGGGCATAATATACCTCCTAGCTTTTAAGGAATGACATATTTTTGTTTTTATGCTTGTTGTGATAAGTGATTAAGCCAGTTTTTTTGATTAGAAAGGAAGAGTTGCAGGTAATCGTTAAAGTCAACTTCCGATAATTCTTTATTATTTGTCCATTCGTAATACCTAATATTTGAAAGGAAAGAATAAAAGTTTTTTATTTTTAATAATTCGACCACAAGTTTATTTCGTTCTTTTTTTCCTTTAGATAAATTTTTGCCACTTTGGTTTAGAATTATTGTTCTTATAATACCGAGAATTAGATCCGTTAATTCTAAACCTATTTCTTTCTCCTTAGGACAAAGGGTGCTATTTTTTACTTTAGGTTCTTCTCCAAAACAGTTGGTTAAGGGTTAAGCTAATATATCTAACAAACTT
>ENA-OSAI01000429-OSAI01000429.1-marine-sediment-metagenome-genome-assembly--contig:-NODE-429-length-16499-cov-10.352347_pt1 | contig 16499 bp, 13 predicted proteins | sample MGYA00237871_ERZ529316 | MGnify/ENA primary metagenome ERZ529316 (study PRJEB26369, sample SAMN03142814) | marine sediment metagenome | biome: marine; feature: borehole; material: sediment...
CCAGATTCCTAGGGCGAATCCGCCGACGCGTCGCCTATGAACCGTCGAACTTGGGCTATTCCTCGGGGAGATGGGTGCGACTGATGCATTCAACGGAAGCCCCTGGCAGGGCCTGAGACTTTCAGTCCCCTATTCCTCGGGGAGATGGGTGCGACTGTTCTTCAGCGGGTTCTCCGCCGACGACCTGGATACTTTCAGTCCCCTATTCCTCGGGGAGATGCGTGCGACGGGATCTCCGGGAGCCTGGGCATGGGGAACCGGACGCACTTTCAGTCCCCTATTCCTCGGGGAGATGGGTGCGACTTCTCCTCCGCGCCCGCCGCGCGGGGGAGGACCGGCCGAACTTTCAGTCCCCTATTCCTCGGGGAGATGGGTGCGACCCATTCGCCAGCCAGGAGGATGACGGTTGTTTCCTCCCTTTCAGTCCCCTATTCCTCGGGGAGATGGGTGCGACGGCCCTGATGCAGCAGCCCGGCCCGCCCCCGGTCCCCGCTTTCAGTCCCCTATTCCTCGGGGAGATGGGTGCGACTTTCGTGGGTGTGCAATAGCGGCTAACTCCGCTTCAGATCTTTCAGTCCCCTATTCCTCGGGGAGATGGGTGCGACGCTTCAACTCCTGCTCCAACTTGCTTCTATCCTCTCTTTCAGTCCCCTATTCCTCGGGGAGATGGGTGCGACCCCTTCCAGTTTGGCCAGGAAGGCTTCGACCTTCTGCTCTTTCAGTCCCCTATTCCTCGGGGAGATGGGTGCGACGTCATCCCGGGCCCCCTCCTCACCAAGTTCCTCGACATCGCTTTCAGTCCCCTATTCCTCGGGGAGATGGGTGCGACAATTACGCCATTCTCACGAGGCACCGGCTGGGTCCCCACCTTTCAGTCCCCTATTCCTCGGGGAGATGGGTGCGACTGAAGCGGGCCGAGCAGAAGGTCCGTGACCTGCGTAGCACTTTCAGTCCCCTATTCCTCGGGGAGATGGGTGCGACGACTACAGCTTCGAGGTCGAAGAGCAACAGCGACCTGCTTTCAGTCCCCTATTCCTCGGGGAGATGGGTGCGACTCGCAGCCCCGGCAGGTCGGATAGTCAAGGCCGTTCCTCTTTCAGTCCCCTATTCCTCGGGGAGATGGGTGCGACTCGTCCTCAAGGGACCGACGGGGGCCGGGAAGTCCCTTTCAGTCCCCTATTCCTCGGGGAGATGGGTGCGACAGACGGCGTTTTCGCGCTACCGCCGCCGGGCCGGGGTCTTTCAGTCCCCTATTCCTCGGGGAGATGGGTGCGACGGTTAATCCCTGTCCCTCCTCCCATTCCGTACAGGACTTTCAGTCCCCTATTCCTCGGGGAGATGGGTGCGACATGACCGGGTTCGCGGGCGTCATGTTCATCGCCTCGTTCTTTCAGTCCCCTTCTCCTCGGGGAGATGGGTGCGACGGCCACCACGCGCCGCCTGGCCTGGAGCGCCCTCCGCTTTCAGTCCCCTATTCCTCGGGGAGATGGGTGCGACACACAGCCTCCAGATGTGCTCTGGCGGCAATGGAATTTCTTTCAGTCCCCTATTCTTCGGGGAGATGGGTGCGATAAGCAGTTACCCTGCCTGCCGACGGCGGGACGGGAAGGCCTTTCAGTCCCCTATTCTTCGGGGAGATGGGTGCGACTGCGTTGCGTTGAACCGGACGGCGTCGGCGAACATGGCTTTCAGTCCCCTATTCTTCGGGGAGATGGGTGCGACGCTGTCGGACATCGGCGGGTCATAGTCCAGATGCTGTCTTTCAGTCCCCTATTCTTCGGGGAGATGGGTGCGACAGGCCGCTGAGGGAAATCCTTCGTGAGTACGGGTACACTTTCAGTCCCCTATTCTTCGGGGAGATGGGTGCGACAGTTCTATGCCTAGCTCCAGCGGACTCAGGGTCACGACCTTTCAGTCCCCTATTCTTCGGGGAGATGGGTGCGACGGTCCCCATAGCCGAGCGAGTAAGCCACCCCCGCGCCTACTTTCAGTCCCCTATTCTTCGGGGAGATGGGTGCGACGTCTACGACCGGGAAACTGACGTCCTCTACATCAGTCTCTTTCAGTCCCCTATTCTTCGGGGAGATGGGTGCGACCTCTCCCGCATGGCCTACCCTGCAATCGCTGCCTAGCCTTTCAGTCCCCTATTCTTCGGGGAGATGGGTGCGACACGGCTTGAAGGCCCTCGGCTTATGGGAAATGGAAATCTTTCAGTCCCCTATTCTTCGGGGAGATGGGTGCGACTCGGCTATCGCGGCCGCCGGGTCTACATCTACACCCCCGCTTTCAGTCCCCTATTCTTCGGGGAGATGGGTGCGACTACCTGTACCTCAAGACGTGCCCGCACCGTAACATGGCTTTCAGTCCCCTATTCTTCGGGGAGATGGGTGCGACGCCGCGGCTGCCGCTGCAGCCAGCGGGCTCCCCTCCCTTTCAGTCCCCTATTCTTCGGGGAGATGGGTGCGACGGACGAGCACGCGGCGACCGGGGCGCTCCTGGTGTACTTTCAGTCCCCTATTCTTCGGGGAGATGGGTGCGACCTGGCGTGCCGACACAAGGCCCGGTACGAGTGGGGCTTTCAGTCCCCTATTCTTCGGGGAGATGGGTGCGACTTGGCCGGCCCGATGCCCTTGACGACGGCCCGGCGGAACCTTTCAGTCCCCTATTCTTCGGGGAGATGGGTGCGACGATGGTCGTCCACGAGCCCGCCCGGCCGCTGGTCAAGCTTTCAGTCCCCTATTCTTCGGGGAGATGGGTGCGACCAGGATGACGGCGGAGGAGAGGGCGGCCAGACGGCCTTTCAGTCCCCTATTCTTCGGGGAGATGGGTGCGACCCGGGCGACCTCGCATCCCAGACGGTGCAGGCGCGCCTCTTTCAGTCCCCTATTCTTCGGGGAGATGGGTGCGACGCGCGAAAAGCGCGACGACACACTCCTCCGGCGGTAGCCTTTCAGTCCCCTATTCTTCGGGGAGATGGGTGCGACCCAAACGCGCCGTGCTCCACGAGGTCCGGGCCGCTCCTTTCAGTCCCCTATTCTTCGGGGAGATGGGTGCGACAGGTCTCTAGCTGCGCTTTTGCATCGCCTCCTTGCATTGACGGTGCTACTGCCCAGGTAGGCCGCTTAGTCCGAGGCTTTCGAAGATGACTTCTAGCCCGCAATCCGACCTCCTCCTTCGAAACTCGCCCTGCCGGGTCGTTCTGAAGCCGGCCCACGCCAAGACCGGCGGGGTCCGCGGCAGGAGGAACGTCCATTGAAAGCCCAGCTATCTGACGTCTTCTCTTGCCCGCGGTCGACTGCCGGAGACCCCGCCCGATGGCCCCGAAGAGGCCCGATGACCCGATTTTCGAAGATGGAGAATCCGCGCAGAACAGGGGGTCGCCTTCGAAAAATCCAGCCCTTTCTCCCAGATAGTCCCAGACCTCGAGCCCCGATATGAAGTTTTCAAGGTGCAAGGCCTAAGGCCCCGGAGCGGAGAGTCCCCCTATCTCCGGGAGCGTCCCTTGTCACGCGCGCCCTTCCGCCGCGACAAGGCCGGGTGGTCAGGCCAGGCGAAGTTGAGGGTCCCGCCGTGCGAGTAGACGACCAGGTCGGTCTCCTCGCCCAGGGCGACGTCCTGCGGAGTGCCGCCGGGAAGCACGACGCCCTCTGCGTCCGGGTCTCCGACGACCTTGAACCAGAGCCGGCCCCTGCCTTTCGGATCCTCCACCCGTACGACCCGGACGACCTCTCCCCGCCTGTACTCCCGGCGGGCACGTCCACCTGAGGAGACTCCGCCGGCACCGGGCCCCTCACCCCCCACCCCCGACTTCACAGCCTCTTCCGGCCGCTCACCGGGGGCGGCGAGGGCCTCAAGCGCCTCCCGCGACACCAGCCGTCCGTACCCCGCGTTGGTCTTCGCCCCGGCTCCCCACTCGGCGAGGGCCTCCTTGAGGAGAGCCATGGCCAGCTCGGCCCACCTCGCCCCGTCCGGGCCCTTCACGTCGCACTCTACGGCGACCAGGAAGGTCCCCTTCACACTCAGGAACGGCACCGGGACAGGGTCGTCGTAGTCGGTGGGCGGCTCCGTGCCCGCGTGCGTGTAGTATCCGCGATGGTGCACGGTCATCACGTCGAGCTCCAGCGACCCGGCGACACACTCCGGCAGTATCCAGGCGTCGTGGAAGATGATGTGCCCGGCGTCCTCCTGCGACCCGAACAGGACCTGATAACTCGGACCGGGAGGTCCCTCCTGCCCGCGGCGGGTCAGGCCTCTGAACTCGGTGTCCCTCTGGGCCCATACGTTGTGGCAGTAGTGCGCCGCCAGCCCCTTGAGGGCGGAGCCGGGGATGACGGGCACACCGTAGACATGGTGAAGGCGCAGCCCCACCTCCAGGGCCGACGCGGCGCCCAAACCGACCGCCAGGCGCCCGAGGACGGTGAGTTCAGCCGTGACCGCGGCGGTCAGAGAGCGGCGGAAGCGCTCGAAGGCCATGCGGTAGACCCGGACCAGGTCGTCCGACCCGGTGGAGCGGCCGGCCGCACGCAGGAGGTAGTCCCTCACCCTCTCCGAATCATCCCCCGGCCGATAGAGGCCGAGCACAAGGGCCGGATGCGCCAGGCCCCGAAGAGCCTCTTCTACCAAGTCCTCCTTGAGCCGTTTGGCCTCTTCGCCTTCTTCGCCTCTGAGCGGCAGCAGAACCCGGTGGCGCAGGGCGGCCCTGCGTTCCGATGGTGTCACGGTCCGTCGCCACCTCCCGACCCGGCGGAGTCATCCGGCAGCAGGGCCTCGCTGTAGCGGCAGAGCCAGGTGGCCGCCTCGAGGGCCTCGCGGCTGAGTCTCAGGTAAGACCCGAGGGGCGCCCGACGGCTCTTCTCCTCCAAAGCGGCCCTGTCGTCTAGACCCATAACCGCGGCCAGGTCCTCAAGGTAGGTCCTGAAGACGGCCTTGTCCTGAGCCTTCTTCTGTACGAAGGCCACGGCCTGGCACAGCCCGCTGCCGTGCAGAAGGGCCGGGAAGCGCTTCGCCAGCACCTTGTAATCGGCGGGCTCACCCCGCCTTCCGCGGTCCCTTACGGCGAGCACCTTGCTCCAAGCCGTCTCGGCCCTCCTCTGCGTCCTGGTCAGCCTTCTCTTCTTCTTTCCCGCCTCGCCCGCGGTCACCGGCCCTCACCTCCGGAGAAGACCAGGCGCACCAGGCCCTTCCCCACCGTCGCCTTGCCTCCGAGCTGGCACCTCAAGGGACGGGCGCAGAAGGCCCTGATGAGGTCTCCCGCGCTGGGCCCGTTCTGTCCGTAGACCCGGTCGCACCAGACGGTCCCGGCCATCAGCGTCTCGGCCGGAAGGCTTTCCTCGTACCACAGGGCTCCTCCCTCCACCGTCCGGCATACAGGGTCGATGCGGATCCTGGCCGCCACCTCGGTCCCCGTCTCGGCCAGGAAGCCGAAGACGTCGTCCGACACGACCGCCATGCGCTCTCTGAACAGAGAGACCCATTCGGGATCGTCTGGGAAGACCTGGCGGGAGAGGAAATCCGCCCACTCGTCCGCGCCTTCCTCGCGCCGGAAATCGAGGTCTTCCAGGTAGACCTCGCCGTCCTTCGCCAGGACCGTCCCCGGGGTGAGGATTGTTCTGTCGTCCACAGGTGAAGGCACCGCCGGGGCCTCGAGCCCCGCGTAGCGCAAATCCCTTCGCAGAAGCTCGAGGGCCAGACGACACGTCACCCAGGCGAACGTCCCGTAGACACTCCTCACGGGCAGCAGGACGAGGCGGGCGTCGGTGTAGACGAGGGAACCGGCCTGGTCCTGGCGGTCCTCCTGGCCCCCACGGCCGAAGGCCGTGTCGATGAGGTGGTTGTCCACCCTGGGGCCGGCCCCCTCACCGCTGCCTCCCCGCCGCGCCGAGTCCTCGAACAAGCCCCTCATGACTCCCTTGACCGTCGAGCCGGGCACAATCGGCCACCCGGTCGCCTTCTCCCGCATGACGGGGAGGTCGATGAAACCGACCCCCTGCCCTGCCCCCACGTGGAGAGGGGTGAGGGCGTGTATCCAGAAAACCCTGCTGGCCGTGGTCATGACCCTGTCGCCTCCTCACGACTCGGACTCGAGTTGTCGACATCCCACACACCCCACATGGCCAGGCCGAAGCCGTCCCGCCTGTCCTGTGGGTCGTCGCACACGGACCGCAGCCAAAGCCTCTCGGCCAGCACCCTGGCCCGGCCGCCGGCGACCTCGAAGAAGTAGACGCCTCCGGCCGGCACCAGACGTCTGACCGGCTTGGCCCGCCCCTTCGCGAGGTCCCACCCTGACACCGGCCTCCACCGCTCCAGGCAGGCCCCTCTCAGCACCAGGGTCAGCTCTTCCCCGGCCCCCGGGGGGCGTCCCCGGAGAGTCCCAGGGTCTATCCAGCCCGGCAGCCAGCCCCTCTCGAACACGGCCGGGGTCGCCAGCACGAGCCGTACCCCCATGGCCCGGTCCATAGCCTCGGGCAGACCCGCGGGCGGCTGGAAGAGTCCGTCCTCGCCGTCCGCCGAGAACTCGGCGAGGCGCCTTTCGCCGCCCATGGGATGGAGCTCCCGGAGACCGTCCAGCGCCTTCCGTAGGGAGTCATCGTCCGTCTCCACACGGACGGCGATGGCCTCGCCCGGAGGGAAGACCAACCCTTCGGTGGTGAAGAGGTGATGGTCGCGTGCGGTCCCGAGGGTGCGGTCGATGCTCACATGAACCCGCGTCTCCCTCTCGGGAGAGAGGCAGAAGTGGGACTCGTCTTTGCCAACCCGGAAGCCGGAGGGGCCGTCCTCCTCGAGCCATTCACCCACCTTCTCCTGTGACCACCAGGTGGGCACCTTCGGAGGCGGCTTGGCCTCCACCACGCCGGCGGTCGGCCACAGCCCCTCCAGAGGCAGGTCGCATCCGCATCCCGGCCGCGGCGGACGGGGCCTCAACAGGGCCAGCTTGAACAGGTTCTCAGTCCCGTACACCTGAGCGTCCCGCGGGGCAGGGAAGAACACCCGACGCCGGCCGTCCTCCGAGCACCGGAGGAGGAAGGGACCACCCACCTCCACCTCCTTGAGCCTCTCGAGGAAGCTCGGGTCCCCGAACGGCGGCGGGTCCGGCCGGCAGGCACACTTGGCCAGCACCGTCCTCACCGCCCCGGCGGTGACCGAAGGGTAGGGCCAGTCCAACGAACGGGCCCGGTTCCCCGCCCCCGGGGAGAAGGGCCGTCCGTCCCGCACCACCAACGGTGCGAGCGGCGCGATCTTGACCAGAGCCATCAGTCTCCTCCACCTCCCCTGTCCCCGGACGAGCCCGGCCGCCGTGGGCCGCGGTCCGCCTGCCGAACGGTCCGGGCGATGTGGCGGGCCAGGACCAGGGTCGCGGCGAGGTCCCGCAGGCGGAGCGGCCCCAGGGCCGTCCCTTGGGCCGGACCGAGGATGCGGTCGACCATCTCGGGCGCAAGCTTCCCCGCCTGACCCGACTTACGGCTCAGGACCCGTCGGGCGTCGGCCCGGACGACCTCGAGGAGATCCGCTGGGAGTTCGGAGTCATCCTCGAATTCCGGCTGATGTCTCCTGGCGAGGCCCTCGTAGTGCTCGGCCATCAACCGCAGCTCGAAGGCCGCCCGGGCGGGCAGCCTGTCTTCCAGGAACCATCGAGAGAAGAGTTCGAGGTCGTCCGCGAGGTTCGACTGCCGTCCGTCGCCGGAAGAGTCCGCCGGAGACCACCGCCCACGCACGCGGACCTCAGAGGTCTGCCCCCTCGTCCTGAGCCAGACGTAGAGGCCGTTGCGGTCGGGCCGCTTCGCATCCCTGAGGGCCTCCTCGGCCAGGTCCAGCAGGTCATCCAAGGGGTCCAGGAAATGCCCCACGGCGATACCCACCGAGAGGGTCGGCCCGGCCGCGCCGCCGGTGTCCGGCTTCCTCCCGAGGGCGTCGTCCATCCGCCGGCCGAACTTCTCGTGGAGCTCACGGGCCGCCTTGAGGCACGTGTCGAGCGGGACGAACGCGAGCACGTCGTCGCCGCCGCTGTAAACGAGGACCCCGCGGTTCCGCTTCAGAATTCCACCCGCCTCCTCGGCGAAGGAGGCGAGGGCCCGGGACAACCTCTGGTGGGCGTCCTCGGAGCCGAGGCCCGAGAGCACCTCTCCCATCCGGTCGCCGTCCGCCGCGAGGACGGCGAGATAGGGGAGGGGCTCTCCGAACCCCTTCTCCCGGAGGACTCCCAGCCGCTCTTCTATGTCCCTCAACATCTCGTGGAGGGGACCGCTGCCTGTCTCCTCCAGCTTCTTCGCCTCCTCGAGGAAGGCCGGGTGCCGCCAGGTGAAGAGGACCTCCCCCTCGAAGGGGAAGTTCTTGTACACGGGGGCGTGTACCGGTGAGACGAGGCCCTCGAGGCCCTCGCACCGCTCCCTTATCTCTTTCAAGAGGACCTCGGCTTCGCCGCCGGCCGCCTGGACACCCCTGACCCACGGGTCGGCGGCAACGCGGCACACCGAGGCCACGCCCCTGTTCCGGAGCTGGCCCGGCGCGCCCAGGCGCTTCACCAGCCCGACGGCGTCGAGGTGCTCGCCCTCCTTTATGCCGCGACGGGTGAGCCGCTTGGGGTCCGCCCGGTTGCGAAGGAGCACGCTCTCCCGCGCCCCGTCGAGCGAGGACTTCGGCACGCCCTCCCGGCCCAACGCGGGCGCGAAGTCCCGGAGGGCCTTCCTGCCGTCGAGAAGCCTCTCGACCTCCCGGCGGGCGGCCGCGTAGTCCCCGTCGAGGGGCACCCAAGCGGCGTAGAACTCGATGACATCGCCGACCTGCTCCTTCCAGAGAGCCCTGTCGACAAAGCCGGAGACCTCGTCGTAGACCTCGCGGGCCAGGTCGGCCCACCGGTCCTCCGCCGCCTTCCGCGCCGCCTCCACGGCCCGCTCGGGCTCCAGGCCCTCAGGGAGCACGGCCAGGACCTTGTTGGGCACCGTCAGAGGGGAATCGGGCTCAAGGTCTCGGGTCTCGCTCCCCGGTTCGCCGTCTCGTCCGGGTGCCGGGAAGACGAGCCGGGCACCCTGCTCCAGGAGGGCTCTGGCGGCGGCCTTGCTCACCTCCGAGAGGGCGTAGGAGCCGAACCACAGGTCCCGCGTCCGCCGCGCGGCGGTGATGAAGCCCTTGACCGGTCCCAGGCCCAACGACACGAGATGCCGGCTCATGAGCGCTTACCCCCCTTCTCGAGCCGCTCCCTGGCGAAGACCATGAAGGCCTCTAGAGCCGACCCGGTCTTCGTGCGTCCGTGGAGCGGTGACCGGGCGTCCCTCGCGAAGGCCGGGTTCCGGATGGACTCCGGCCCGTACTCGGTCTCCCCCAGGCGCACCCCGTCCAGGCTCTCCGTCCTGAGCCTCAGGGCGATGGGCAGAGCCTTGCCCGACGAGAGCACGAGGGGCTTGAGGATGACGGGGCTCGCCATCCGCTTCCTCCCGCCGCCCGGCTCCAGGGTCTTGGGGCGCTCACCGCCCCTCAGCACGATGGGGAGTCCCAGCTCGGCCCGCGGGAAGCCCGGTGGGAGGTCCTCGGCCCGGCCCGACTTCGGGCGACCTCCCAGGCGGCCGGCCCGCAGGGCGCGGCCTTCAGGCCAGAGCGGCCGCCGTCCGGAAGACCCGACGGAGCGCCCCTGGCGCCTCCCACGCCTGTCGGGCGCACCTCCCTGCCTGAACTCCTGGAGGACGCGCACGACCTCGGCCCAGGCCCTCTCTGGCTCGCGGCCGCCCCCCGACCCCACGACAAGCCAGTCGGGCGGCGGAAGAGTGGGCCAGGCGGCAGGCTCGGCCGGCGGCTCCCAGCCGTACTCCCCCTGGCTTGACGCATACCAATCACGGACATCCTGAGGAACCGCTGCCGCCGGAGCAGACAGGGCTTCGCAGAAGAGAGCCCCGCACCCGAGCCGCGTGCGCGCCCCGATGCCCCCGAAGTTCACCCAGGCCCACAGGGCCGCCATCACGTCCTCTCGGAGTCCCTCCTTGTACTCCAGCGTGAGGTCGAAGACGACACCGACGTGGCCCTGCGTGCCCCGCATCTCCTGCTGGAGGAACGGGAAGAGCACGTAGGCGCACGGATGCCCCCGGCTGACGGGCACCCTGCGCCCTTCGTCGAGAACCTTCACCTGGACCGTCACCCTGCTCGGCGTCTTGGTCGTCCCCCATATGGCGCCCTCGCGCTCGTACAGGGCCTTCGCATCCCTGTACCCCGCCCCGCGCGTCGCCCGCCACCAGAAGCGCAGGTGCCCCCTCACACTGGCCCCGCGGACGAGGGTGACCGGGTCGTTCTCCCCCGGCCGCGGTCCGCCCCCGAACATGGGTGTCACCACCCGCACGGCGAACGACTCGCGCCTCCAGCCGGGCCTCAGAGGCGGCCCGCTCGGCACCGGGGGACACCGAGCCGGAACGGTCCTCCGCTTCTCCTGCCGTCCCTTCTCGTTCTCGGTCATCTGCGGCTCCACACCCACCCTCTTTCAGCCTTCAGGCAAGGCTTCTCTCAAGAGCCGCCCCCGCCGGCGTCGGGCCCGGCAGGCGCAGCTCCGTCGAGCAGGATGATCTCGCCCATCACGTACGGGTCAGCCTGCTGCTCTTCAGCCGACCGCGTGTCGACAGCGGCCACCTTGGTGGTCGAGACGCCGAGGCGTCTGGCGCAGGCGGCGAGCCTCTCCACCACGTACTCCATCACCGTCGTGCCCCCGGTGAGGCTGACGACGACCTCCTCCGAGGAGACGAACCACCGGTGGAGCTCATCATCCAGCAGACCCTGAACCTCTCTGAAACCGCGGTGTGGGTCGTCGAGTCTGAGAAGCTTCAGGCGGTCCCGTAGATGCGTCATCCCCGCCCGCTCGAGCACCTCCGGAACCCGTCCCTCCGTCTCACGCGAGACCACGACGGCGAGCCGGTGGGGCTCCATAGCACGGAGGGCCGTGTAAAGCGCGCCCGGCTTCAGCCCCAGGGGAGCCACCAGGAGCCGCCCGGTGCCCCGCGCCGGGGCCGGGAAATCCTTGAGGAGGTCCCGGCAGTCCTTCAGGAAAGTCCGGGCCCTGTCGATGGCACTTCCGGCGTCCACGTTCTCCGTCCTGAAACCCGCATGGGCGTACTCGTTGCGGCATCTGCTGAGCTGGTCCCACAGGCGACCCAGCCGGTCCTGCCCTGCATCGGCGAGATGGAGCTTGTGGCGCTGGGCCGCGGCGTTCAGAGCCGCCTCTGCCTCCCGCCGGGTCCGTCCTACGGCCAGCCAGTCCTTCCCCCCACCGCACGCGAGCACGACAGCGCTCACAAGGGTCTCCCGCATGACGAGTAACCCCGCCGGAGCGTTCCCCCGCTCGATGTACCACTCCGCCAGGCCCAGCAGATGCTCGAGGAGTTCCCTGCTCAGCCTGACGGCCTTCTTGCCCCACCTCCTCGGAGGGGGCTCCGGCAAAGCGACACGTTCCACTGCACTGCGCAGGGGCTGAACGGCCATCCGCACGACGGCCGGGACGTCCCGGTGTTCTTCCAGCGTCGCCAGTTTCTTCAAGAGCGGCTCGGCGACGATACCGGCTTCGAGAGGAAGCCCAGAAGCGAGGGATCTTGCAAGAGGCCCAAGCTTCTGCCGCACGTCCTTGAGGGCACCGCCGACAGGCGGGAAATCCGGACCTAGGCCTCCCGGCTCCCCGTGCCGGTCCCCCGCTACCGGCCGGACCCACCTGTCCTCCGCCAAAGCCTCTTCGAGCAGGCGGAAGTCTCCTGTCCGCCGCGAGGTCTCGACCGCCTGATAGAGGCGCAAAAGGTTGAACAGAGAGGTCAGGTCGATGAGAGGGACGGGGGGTGAGACCAATTCGGCCGGCCAGTAGTAGATGCCGGCGATATCGATGCCCTTCAGCGCCGTCATGTAGACCAGGGCCACCAGGTAGACGAACGGGAGATGGCGCAGGCCGTGGGTGACGTCCACGACCACCTCCTCGCCGTCTTCCACGGCATCGCTCAGGATGCGGAGCATCTCGAATATCTCTTCCCTGGTCCGGCCGTCGGGGACGAGCAGCGCCTGGGGCTCGAGGCCGGCCCTCCTCAACTCCTCCGCCAACTCCCTGTAGGGGCCTTCATAGGCCTCCCGGGTCGCGACGACGAGAGCCCGCGAGCCGCAAAGGTCGGGCTCGCGCAGGACGGCCGTGGCCACCGGGGCGAAGCGGGTGACACACCGCTTCCCGCCGAACTCGTAGCACATCTCACGCGTGCGGAGTCCCACACTGCACACGAAACACCTGCGAAGAACCGAGCCTGACAGATGCCTCATCCTCTCGACAGGAACATCCCTAAGGGACAGGCGAGGAGCAAGACCGGAACCACGGAGTCATCTTCAGAAGGTGCGGAAGTGCCGCCGACCCAGCCGTCCAGCCTTCTGACAAGGGTAGCATAAGGGCACCGTCATTAGCCGTCGGAGTAGCCAATCCTTGGGGTGAGAACCGCATCCCGGCAGGTCCGAGAATTCGAAAAACGACCCCCTCCTTCCTTCCTGTTGCCACCATCCTTGCCACCCTTCAAAGGATTGGGTCAAGGGATGTCGAAGCCTGCGTCCACCAGCAGGGGGTGGCTCGTGTTGCAGGACCGTCCCTGGTACGCCCGGTGGCCGGCGGGCCTCCCGGTGTCGCTCGACTACCCGTCGGTCCCCGTGTACAAGCTCCTGGAGAGTTCGGCCCGGAAGTATCCGGACCGGGAGGCGCTCGTCTTTCCCGTCTACGGGACATCCATGACATATGCCGAGCTGTGGGAGAAGGCCCGGCGTTTCGCCGCGGCCCTCTCCCGGCTCGGCGTGCGCCGGGGCGACGTCGTGTGCATCCAGCTTTCCAACAGCCCCCACTACGCCATCGCCTACTACGGCCTCATGCTGGCGGGCGCGGTCTTCACGCCCTCGCACCCCATGCAGAGCCCTTTGGAACTGAGGCGTCAGCTCGTCGACTCCGGAGCCGAGACCCTCATCGTCCCCGACACCTTCATGCCGACCGTGACCGGGGTGCGGGGTCAGACGAGGGTCAAGAACGTGATCGTCAGCGGGGAGCAGGAACTCGTTCCGCCGTTCACGCCCGTCCACGTCGTCTCCTGGGGACCGAGGACCTACAGCTTCCAGCAGCTCCTCCTCGGTTCGCCGCCCAAGCCGCCCCCGCTCAGGCTGAACCCCGAGCGCGACATCGCCCACCTGGCCTACACCGGAGGCACGACAGGGGTGTCCAAGGGCGTCGTCCTGACCCACAAGGCCGTCGTCACGAACACCCTCCAGTTCGCCCACTGGACAGCCGGCGGAAGACCCTACCTCGACCGGAGCGGCGTCCTGCAGATAGTCGACCACCCCGGACCCCACCCCGGGGGAGACTGGGAGCTGCCGGTGACCCCCGGGGAGAGCACCATGCTCGTGGCCGTCCCCTGGTCGCACGCGATGGGCACCGTGGGCTACCTCAACGTCCCTGTCTACCTCGGGACGACCATCGTCTGCCACCCGCGTTTCGACGCCGGCGCCTACCTCGCCGACATCGAGAAGTACCGGGTCGACGTCTTCGGCGGCGCCCCCGCCCTCCTCAAGAGCATCCTCGACCCCCCCGACGCCGCGACGGCGGACCTCTCCTCAGTGAAACAGGTCCGCTGCGGCGCCGCCCCCCTGCCGCGAGACGTCTACGAGGGAATCCGGTCCCTCATCCCCTGGGCCGTCCTGACCGAGGGCTACGGGCTCACCGAGGTCGCCATGGGAGCCACGGCCAACCCGGCCTGCCGTTCGGGGACGCGGAAGCCCGGCTCGGTGGGCATCCCGGTCTTCGACACGGACGTGAAGATAGTGGACCTTGACGACCCGAGCATAGAGATAGGGTTCGACGAGCTGGGGGAGGTCTGCATCTCCGGTCCCCAGGTCATGCGCGGCTACCACGGCCGCCCCGACGACACGGCCGCGGTCCTGCGGGGCGGGTGGGTCCACACGGGCGACATCGGCCGGCTAGACGAGGACGGCTACCTCTACATCGTGGACCGGAAGAAGGACATGCTAATCTACAACGGCTACAACGTCTACCCCCGGGAACTCGAGGAGCACCTGAGGAGCCATCCCGCTGTCGCCGACTGCGTCGTCGTGGGCAAGCCCGACCCGACGGCCGGGGAGATTCCCAAGGCGTTCGTGGTGCTGAAGCCGGGGGCCGAGGCGGACCCTCAGGACATCATGACCTCGGTCGCCGAGAGGGTCTCCCCTTACAAGAAGGTCCGGGAGGTCGAGTTCATCGAGGCCATCCCGGTGAACCTGGCCGGAAAGCCCCTCCGGCGTGAACTGCGCGAGTTGGAGCGGGAAAGGGCCCGGGCGGCGGCAGAGACCGCGACCGGCGACGAGGACGGCGAGGCCGGCAGAGGCGGCGACACCTAGCCGCGGCTCCGAAGCCCCGCAGCAAGTCAGGTTGTCGAACAAGGCAGGGCATGGAGGATAAAGGACCTCAAGGGAACGCGCACCGAGGCCGACCTCAAGGCCGCCTTCGCGGCCAAGCGCATCCTCAAGTTCCTGGGCGAAATCAAGGACACGCCGGCGAACCTCCTGGCCGTGGCCAGCGACTCTTGCGGTCGGAAGAAGGCCTTAGGCCGTCTAGAGTCTGACCGTACGGCTCCCACGCACCTCTTGCATGAAGTGTTCAGGGGTAAGCACTCGAATTGGTTGGCCGTCTTTGGACTTAATCTTCCCGTCAAGGTCCAGCAGGTGGGTATTCTTCGAGATGACAACCGCACCGGCTTCATAGGCGCAGTCTATGAACTTGTTGTCATCAGAGTGGTCGGTGCAAGCTTCCAAGGAAACGGTAGGCTCGAAGTGATCAAAGCCGCGCCTGAGAAACCATAGGAAGTCCCGCAAGGCATCCTCCATGAGAGCCCCGTGCTTTGCACTGCCAATCTTCCAGATGACTCGGCTGAGTTCGAAACTAATGTCAGTGGACATACAGAGGCGAAGGCGCCCCTGCTTTATCTGGGCGAGAACGGCAAAGGCGCCGGTCTCCTCCTTAGGCTTGAAGAGACCGGCGAGCCAGACATTTGTGTCTACGACGACTCTTGGGGCTTTAGTCCTTACTTGGGCACCCGCCCTCACCGAAAAACGCGAGCGGCCACGCCTGGCGTGGCCGCTCACAAGCATTCCCGCTGCTAGGCGGGGCGATCTCTGGTGGGCCATCAGGGAATCGAACCCCGAACCGTCCGATTAAGAGTCGGATGCTCTACCAGTTGAGCTAATGGCCCGAACGTGAACCTCACAAACCTTCGCGGGCCGCACAGCCCTATGCAATCCCAATCCTATCACAAAAGCAATGGTAGCGGCGACTGGATTCGAACCAGTGACACTGCGGGTATGAACCGCATGCTCTAACCACTGAGCTACGCCGCCACCAAACCCAAGCTCATCCGCTGCCGCGTCGTGCCGACTATCGACCGAAGTTACGGCCTCCGCCGCGGCCGCCGCGTCGCGCCTCAGTGTTGCGGCGGAGATCGGTCAGCTTCTCGTCCGCGGCCTTCATGAACCTCGCCAGCTTGTCCTCGAAGGACTGCTGGCTCTGCTGGCGAAGCCGCCTCTCGCTGGGCGACAGCGCCCGCTTTATCGAGAGCCCGATCCGGTTCGCCTTCGGGTCGTAGGACAGGACCTTGACCCGGACCTTGTCGTTCTCCTGCAGATAGTCTCTGACATCCCTGACGTAAGTATCGGCTATCTCGGAGATGTGAACAAGACCGGTTTCGCCCGACGGCAGGAGGACGAACGCCCCGAAATGCGTTATCCCCGTCACCGTACCCTCGACGATGCTGCCGACCGTGACCGCCACTCCGTCCCGCGTCCTCCTGAAACCCTTGTTCCGCAAGCAAAGATTATAGGTTAGACCTCCCGGGGTGTCAAGGCAATCAAAGACCTGCTAGGGCCCTGAACCACCGCCGGTCGTGTACGGGATCTCGTTGGGCCACACCAGACCGAGCTTCTCCCGGGCGACCTCGATGATGTACTCGTCCGTCTTGGCGTGCTCGATCTGGGCCCGGAGCTGCTCGTTGAACTCCCTTATCTCTTCCGCCCGTCTCTCCAGCTCCCTCACCTGGTCGGCAAGGCGGAACACCACCACCTGCTGGAAGGCGAAGCCGACGATGAGATAGATGAAGACGAGAGTGAAGACAAGGCGCACCGTCCTCGGCAGGCCGTGCTTCCTCGGGCTCGGCGCCCCGCGCCCCGGACGCGGCACAGGGCGGGGCCGCAGCGTCCGGGCCGGCTGATGACGATGGAGCCGACGAGGTTCGATCAAATCGGACCACCCGACTCCGCCTATTCCCCGCTCCTCCTCCTGAATCCTGCCAAAATCAGGCTGACGATTCGCCGAAGCCGCCTCGCTGCCCGGCGCCGGCCTTCCTGCCACCGGCCCGCCAGCCGCCGTCCCGCCGCGGTGAACCCGGCCCCCGCCCGGCGGAGCCGTCCGCCCAAGAACCGCACGGGACGCAGCGCCAGCCGCCGGCCGGCGGCCGCCACCCTGGAGATCGGAAGAGCACACG
>ENA-OSAI01000433-OSAI01000433.1-marine-sediment-metagenome-genome-assembly--contig:-NODE-433-length-16363-cov-12.451496_pt1 | contig 16363 bp, 16 predicted proteins | sample MGYA00237871_ERZ529316 | MGnify/ENA primary metagenome ERZ529316 (study PRJEB26369, sample SAMN03142814) | marine sediment metagenome | biome: marine; feature: borehole; material: sediment...
CTGTGAGAGCAAAGAAGTCGGGAAACTACTCCCGACTTCTAGCTACTCGATTAAACAATTTTTGTCCATGGAAGGAGAGCTTGAGAATGCTTGGGAAGATTAAACACATTACAGTAGGAATAATTATAGGTATTCTTGTATCTGGAACCGGTTTTGCTGATAATGATTGTGCAAAAGCATGTTTTACCAGACATGTAAAGGTAGTAATTGACGGTGTAAAACAGGATGTCGAAGTTGCCATTATAAACGGTAAAAGCTATCTGCCCATCAGAGAGCTCGGTAAAATCATGGGAATTCAGGTTGCCTGGAACAGTAAAAAAAGGCACATTGAAATCAGCCGAAATCTCATAAGGGCAGAGGTGAAAAGGGTGGTGGATGGCGATACTTTTGTTGCTCTTGTTAATGGCGAAGAGATAAAAGTAAGGTTGATTGGAGTAGATACCCCGGAAAGCGTAGAACCCAATCATCCCGTTGAACCATACGGCAAACAGGCGGGAGAGTTTACCAGAAAACACCTGGAAGGGAAAACGGTTTTTCTGGAGTATGATGTGGAAAAAAGGGATAAATACGGTAGACATCTTTGCTACGTGTATATTGATGGAAAGATGTTCAATAGGATGCTGCTTGAAGAGGGATATGCTACGAACGTAACCATTCCTCCAAATGTGAGGTATGCGGATGAATTCAAAAAACTAGTAGAGAAAGCAAGAATACAGAGAAAGGGTTTATGGAAGCTGCAACAAAAGTAACAAAAGGGCGATTCTCTATGTTTCAGCGTATAGATATACATGCTGCTAACAGCACCATCAGAAGGATAAAAATTCATTGAAGGAGATGACCTATTCCGGTGTAGTGACTTGATTCGCACGAATAACCAGGGTTAGCGAAGCCCGACACTCAATTTGGTGCGGTGTTATCGCAAGTAGAAAGGACCAGACTACTTTAGGGGAACATATGATGTTTGTAGCTTTGCTTTACTGAATTGAGTGTCGGGTTATCCGCTCGAATCAAGTCGCTGCGCCGGAATAGGTTATCTCCCTCAATGAATTTTCATTCTTCTGATGATGCTGCAGCTGTAGCTCGTATGTCTTGCCACCACAAGGAAGATTGATACAATTTTTGAAGCAACGATCACCTGCTAAAGCAGGTGAGTTTATTTTTCCCGCTGCTGTTAATGCTAAAAGCTACTCACCTAAAGGCAAAAGTTTGAAATCTAGCATATTGTTATCAATTAAAAACAATAAATCGAACTATATCAGCCACACATATTTATAGGCTATATACACATAAAAAACTTCGATAAACTGTTTCGAAAAAAATAAAACCTTCATAGAAGGTTTCTAATAATATCCCATTATCCTTTTTAGAAAATGATATTTTAATTTAATGGTGCCGAAGGGGGGATTCGAACCCCCACGACCCTTTCGGTCACAACGCCCTCAACGTTGCGTGTCTGCCTATTCCACCACTTCGGCAATATGATTTTAAATAGCAATATTAATTATACAACCGAAATTTACTCATGTCAACCCAAAGTTCTAGTTTGATTTTTGTAGAAAGACCAGTATTACGACTTTAGATTGCAAATTTTGCATCATACCCTTTTTCATTTAAAAGCTTATAAATTTTTCTTGAGTGTTCCTCATCCCGAGTCTCGAGGTCAAGTTCAACCTCTGCAAGCCCCAATTCAACACCTGCTTTGTGCCGGTCATGGTAAATACTGATTACATTGGCTCCTGCTTGAGCAATTAATCCGAGTAGTTGATAAAGCTGGCCAGGTCTATCTTCAATCTTAGTTTTAATCTTGATTTTGCGTCCGGCTTTGACCAGACCCCTCTCTATTATCTGAGCAATAATGTTCACATCTATATTACCTCCACTTAAAACCGCAACAACTTTTTTCCCCTGTATATTGATTTTTTTATTAATAAGTGCAGCAATGGGCACTGCTCCTGCCCCTTCTACAATTAACTTAGTTCTCTCAAGAAACATCAAAATGGCATTTGCTATTTCTTCTTCCGTCACTGTAACTATATCATCCACATATTTGTTAACTATTCTGTAAGTAAGATCTCCTGGAGTTTTTACTGCAATCCCATCAGCGAGGGTTTTGGCTGAACTTATTGTCGTAATAGCTCCTCTATCAATTGATGCTTTCATGGATGCTGCATTCGCTGCCTGAACTCCAATAACCTTGATGGAAGGTTTTAATTCCTTCAGTGCAGTTGCTATACCCGATATTAACCCTCCCCCGCCAATCGCTGCTACAACTACCTCAACATCCTCCAAATCTTCTAAGATCTCAAGGCCTATTGTGCCCTGCCCCGCAATTACATGGGGGTCATTAAAGGGATGTATGAAGGTGGCTCCGGTTTCTCTTTGAAGTTCTCTGGCGCGACGAGCACACTCATCAAACACGCTACCATATAGTTCAACTCTGGCACCATAATTTTTTGTAGCAACGACCTTAGCTATTGGTGCAAGTTCAGGCATTACTATAATCGATTTAATCCCTGCTTTTGTTGCACTAAGGGCAACCCCCTGGGCATGGTTGCCCGCAGAAATAGCAATTACTCCTCTGGCTTTTTCCTCATCTGTTAAGTGGTGGATCTTGTTTAATGCCCCTCTTATTTTGAATGATCCGGTCTTTTGTAAGTTTTCAGCTTTTAAATACACTTTGTTACCACTCATTTGACTAAATGTATTAGAAAAAGCAAGAGAAGTATGGTGCACATCACCCTTTATGATCCCGGCAGCTTCTTTAATTAGCTCTAGTGAAACCTCCATTTTGTACCTCCCAACAGCAAAATTAGTGCTGTAATTTTTCTATAAAAAGTTAAAAACTCCTTCTCTCAATACTAAATTTCTCATATTTTAACGACATTTTGCATCCTTTAATATTTTTTTGTCCATATCCGGTCAATTGCCAGCAGCTAAAAAGCTTTCAGATGAGTTCTGTCAAGAGCCCATACTTTGCCCATACAAAATAACGAAGAGCCAGATATTTTATAGCAATCCTAAAAGATGTATCAGCTGATTCATGACAAAACATACAGTTACTGCGGTTGCTGTTGTAATTATAACCGCCAAAACCAGCCATTTTATGCTTTTTGTTTCTTTTCTAATCGTTAACAATGTCGTACCACACGGAAAATGCAGAAGGGAAAACAACATAGTGCAAAGGGCTGTTCCCCAGGTCCATCCCTCCATTATAAGTAGTTTCTGCAAGGCCTCTAAGCTATCAAGTTCAATCATTGTAGCTGCTGATAAATAAGTCATAATCATAATTGGTAAAACAATTTCATTTGCAGGTAAACCCAGTATGAATGCTAGAAGAATCACGCCGTCCAGGCCGATGGAGTTTGCTAATGGATCCAACCACCTGCTCAAAACCACTATAATGCTCTGCTTCCCAATCATTGTGTTGGCTAGAATCCATATTATTGCTCCCGCCGGTGCAGCAATAACCACTGCCCTGCTTAACACAAACAGAGTTCGGTCTATCAATGACCTGATAAGAATCTGCCCAACCAGCGGCTTACGATAGGGTGGAAGTTCTAAGATAAAAGAAGAAGGAATTCCTTTCAACAGTGTTTTTGATAATATCCATGAAACCATCAAAGTTATACCTATGCCCAGCACAACTAAGAGAACAACCATAAAAGCTGCTTTTATACCACCGGCTTCTGACACAACCAGGCCTCCGAAAAAAATCGAAGCAAGGGTAATGAGAGTGGGAAACCTGCCATTACATGGTACAAAATTGTTTGTAAGCATTGCAACAAGCCTCTCTCTGGGAGATTGAATGATTCTACATGCTATCACCCCCGCTGCATTGCAACCAAATCCCATACACATTGTCAGTGCTTGTTTGCCATGAGCCCCAGCTTTTTTAAAAAAATAGTCCAGATTAAAAGCCACTCTGGGAAGATATCCTAGATCTTCCATCAACGTAAATAAAGGAAAAAAAATGGCCATAGGCGGTAACATCACTGATACTACCCATGCAAGACATCTATACATCCCCTTAACCAATATGCCGTGCACCCAAGAAGGAGCCTCCAAGCCAAATATAAGAACGGTAAGTTTGCCTTCTACCCAGAACAATACATCCGCAAGAAGTGTCGATGGATAATTAGCTCCCACCAGAGTAATCCAAAAAACAACTCCTAATAAAAGCAGCATTATTGGAATACTCAACCATTTTGAAGTCAGGATGTTGTCTATTTTTTGATCCATTTCACGGAGCTTTTTATCCATTTGTTTTTTTGCATATTTAGAAGTGATTTCCTCTGCTTTTGAATAAATCGTGCTAACGATCCTATCACCACAATCTGTACCGAAGCTTAATTTCTTAGCTTCTTCTGCAATTTCTTTAAGCCTGTCTGTTGAAAGTTTGTTAGCCACAAGACATCTATACCTCCTGATTTCTACCCATATTATAAAAGCAAAGCAACATACTTTTATACTATTAAAACTCCATAAAAAATGTGAAACATTGAATAAAAAATTTCAGTAGCCACATCTATCCAACAAACCGGTCTGCCATAGTTCTGCCATAAATTGTTTTATACTTGATTCCCATTATTGTGTTATAATTTAATATGTAAACCTCAGCAAAAAGGAGTTTTTACTGTATGGAACCCATAACTCACATGATATTCGGATTAGGAATAGCTACCCTTTCTGGTCATGATCTCACATTAACAAATCCCGTCTATATCGCTTCTATTGCAGGTGCTATTGCTCCTGATCTGGATATATTATTCAGGGTCGGTGGAGAATTAACTTACCTCAAGCACCACCGCAAAACAACTCATTCTTTTCTAAGCGTATTGTTCATTACAGCAATAATACCTCTTTGCATAAATATGTTTATCCCTCTGGAAAGCTTTTGGGAGACGTTTTTTGGGGCTTTTGGAGGTTGTATTTCCCATGTATTTCTGGATTTACTGAATTCTTATGGAGTAAAACTTTTGTGGCCTTTTTCTAGAAAAAGTTTTTCTTTAAATCTGCTGTTATTATATGACCCTGTAATCATCATACTTTCCTTAACCATGTTTTTCGCAAGAAATCTAGGCAATTCCATTATGTATACTACAACTGCTATTTTTGTTATTTATTTAGGAATGCGGTATTATTTTCGTCAAAGAATTCATCGATACCTAACCTGTAAATACAGACACAAAAAAACCATAAAAATAGTAATTATGCCTTCTTTAATAAGCTTATTTGATTGGGATTTTTTGATAGAAACACAAAAACAGGTTTTTGTAGGCAGTATTAAAACTTTATCAAAAGAATTTAATCTCAAGCGGAAACTAAAAAAGCATTCCAAGAATATGCTTATCAAACTGGCTATGAAAACCAGGCTTGCTTCCATTTTTAAACGCACATTTCGCACCCTTAGATATTTTCTTTTCTGTATTTTTAAGGATTAATCATTCCAGCAGACGAAGCAGCGACTTTCGCGTTACAACATAAACATCACGGGTAAGACCCAACAACCCAAGAATTCTATCAAGAGACTCTTCATTGGGTATGTCAGGAATAACACGATACTTTTTACCACCCTCATTAATGACTGCAACCTGAAAGGGACTCAAAAGCTCAAGTATCCTGTTGCCTGTAGGTTTTTGTATCTTTATTCTACCGGGTGCTGTGACAAAGCTTTTTTCAGCCTCTAAAGCTTCCCTTGCTCTTTTTTCAATAATTTTGTAGAGCAAAAGGGCAATGATCATTACATACGTTAAAGCCTCAATCCTTTTTGGTTTTTTCAGGTATATTGCATCAAGAAAAACCGGACTTTTTAAGAACCTAAAGGATGTTTCTACTGCACTCTGGCGTTTGTATTCTCTTAAAATCTCTTCACCGGGTTTATCGAGCTTGTTTGTTATCAATACAAAACAGCTGGCCTGCTCCAGGGCTTTTTGTTTAGCCGCTTCGTTTATGCTGCCGATACCACACTTTACTTTGTAAACGGTCTCCATCTGAGGTTTATAGTCTTTGGAAGGTCTGCCGGGGCCCTTCTTTTTGGGTCTGGTTATTTTAACAACTTCAAAATCAAGGGAATAAAAGGGGTTTTGATGCTGTTTTTCGAATATGCTGCATGCTTTGACAGCATCAGCTTCACAGGCAAACTCCCTTTTGTTTAAGGCTTTAACGGCTTTTTTGAGCCGTTTTCCCAGAGAATCAATCCTCTTTTCAACACTTTTTGTTTTTCTTCTGTCAAGTTTTGATGAGTGCACTACTACAAACTTATAGGGATTGTTATCAATGGTCCTTACAAAACACTGAATTTTGTATTCTGCGGCATGCTTTTGATCGGATACTCTGCCTATGTGTTCCCATTTATCCTTCTTCCATGAAAGCTCGATTAAATCTTTTTCTAATGCAAAGGTTGATGGAAACCTGGATATGAAAAACAGTTTATCCTCAAGCTTTTTCAGATTGGTTTTGGTGATCAAAGATGAATCTGCCACATATATGATTGTTTCCAGTTCAATTTTATTAAAATGGGATAATAAAGTTGATATAAACTCATTGTTCCACGTTTTATCATCCTTGTTGCCGCTCAGTGCTTCACCTATAACAGGCAGCCCATCCTGATTGACTCCAAGACCGACTTTTAACTGCTTAAGGTCAGGTCGGCGGTCTTTGCTGTGACCATAAACAAGCTGTATAAAACCATCATCCTCTTCATTCTCATATCTGCCGTATACCGATATGGAGGTGGTATCACCGTGAATATGGGTAATGTCTGCCCCCTCAATGCCTAAAGCCTGTAGAATAACACTTGATACTACCTTTTTGGGATTGGCTGATGCAAGCTTATCCAATGCTCTGGCAAGACAATCATCATTCAAATCTTCCCAGTTTACACCTTCACCAAAAAGATTGCCTAAATCCTGATACCTGAAGAATCTTTGCACTGATACTAGAGGTGTTCTACCGGCTAAAATGTTTATCACAATGGCTTTCAATCTCAATGCCGTGATAGCTTGCATTGTTTGGGATCCCATTTTAATACTGAATCAAGTATTCTACCTATACCTAGTTGTTCCCATATTGCTGAAATTGCAGGAACAGGGCCTAGATTGTATACTTTCACCGATTTTATCATAGTATCACCCAATTAATATGATAAACCATAAAGGGCTAAAGTACAAATTAAAAAATACCAAATATGAATATTATTTCCTGAAAACTAAACTTTTTTTTAAAATTACATTTTTGTGTTGTAAAGGGTGCGAAATGTGCGATATAGTACGAAAACTTGCTCATTTTGGTGTTTATTTTGTGCTGGGAGTATTGATGATGAATGCACAGAGTATAAGCGGCATGAGGGACCGTAAGGCATTCATCTTGTCTATCGTGTTTTGTGTTCTTTGTGCAGTAATTGATGAAGCGCATCAGTTATTTGTGCCAGGTAGAGGTGTGCAGGTGATGGATGTTTTGATTGATAGTGCCGGGGCTATTGCTGGGATTTGGTTGTATGGAATCTGGTTCTAATCTGACTGAAGAAAAACAGGCGCAGGTGATAGATGTCATTATTAGTTGCATTAGAAACAGATAGAATATTGGTTTAAAAGAAGGAATTTTGATAAATATGTTGAAATAAGAAAAAAATGGTATTGTATTAGTTGTTTAGGGGATGATTGTATTGGGGGCTAGAGTAAGGAGAATACTGCTGGTAGTAATTGATGTTTTTTTGATTAATGCAGCCTTTGTTGCGGCATTGGATATACGATTTGATGGGAATGTTCCGGAACAGTATTTTAACGGTTATATCGATGTAGCTTTATACTTTACAGTAATTTTTATTTTGAGTTATTTTGCATTTGGTTTGTATAAAAAGATTTGGCAATATGCAAGCATAGATGAACTTCTGGCTATTGTGTATGCTGTTACGGTGGGAACCGCTGCTAGTATAGCTTTTATTTATTTTATAGAAATAAGACTCCCCAGGAGTATTTTTGTTCTGGGGTGGATATTAAATATAGTATTTATCGGCAGTTCTCGTTTGGGATGGAGGTTGTTTAGGGAGAGATTTTTCAGGAAAAACGTTTTTCGGGGCGGAAAACCGCTGCTTATTGTTGGTGCCGGTGATGCCGGAGCCCTTTTAATGAGAGAGCTTAAAAACGGTAATGGATACGGGTATAATCCTGTAGGTTTTGTGGATGATGATGCTGAAAAACAGAAGAAGGAATTGATGGGTTTGCCGGTACTTGGGACAAGGGAGGATATACCTGATCTTGTAGAGGAATATTCTATACAGGAGATCATTATTGCTATGCCTTCGGTACCAGGGGCTGTTATTAGAAAAATTGTAAATATATGTAGATCAACGGGGGTAAAAGTCAGTATATTGCCTGCAATCCATTCTCTGATGGATGGAAAAGTAAATTTTAGTGAAATCAGAGAAGTTCAGGTTGAGGACTTGTTAAGAAGAGAACCTGTAAAAATAAACCTGGAAGAAGTAAGTGGTTATCTTAAGGGAAAAGTTGCACTGGTTACCGGGGCAGGAGGTTCTATAGGATCAGAGCTTTGCAGGCAGATTATCAGGTTTTCACCCAAAAGCATTATTCTTATGGGCCATGATGAAAACCCTATTTTCGAGATAGAACAGGAACTGAAGAAAAGTTTTCCTGATAAGTTGATAAAAAGTGTTATAACAAACATTAGAGAAAAAGAAAAAGTAAATTATGTATTTGACATGTACAGGCCCCAGGTGGTTTTCCATGCTGCAGCTCACAAACATGTTCCTCTTATGGAACTCAATCCTGAAGAGGCAGTAAAAAACAATGTTTTGGGGACAAAAAATGTAGCAGAGGCTGCTGATAAGGTGGGAACCGAAACATTTATTTTGATTTCAACGGATAAAGCTGTAAATCCTACAAATGTGATGGGGGCTACAAAACGGGTTGCAGAAATGATTATACAGAGCATGGACAAAAGGAGTGATACCAAATTTGTGGCGGTTCGCTTCGGTAATGTTCTGGGCAGCCGGGGAAGTGTGCTGCCTGTATTCAAAAAGCAGATTGCAGAAGGTGGCCCGGTTACCATTACCCATCCTGACATGACTCGTTATTTTATGACCATCCCGGAGGCAGTTCAGCTTGTAATTCAGGCAGGAGCCATGGCAGAGGGAGGAGAGATATTTGTGCTTGATATGGGTAAGCCTGTCAAGATAGAGGATATGGCAAGGGATTTGATAACTCTATCGGGCCTGGAACCGGATAAGGATATTGAAATAGTGTATACGGGAATAAGACCAGGGGAAAAGTTGTATGAGGAGCTATTAACGGCTGAAGAAGGCACAACAGCGACAAAACACAAGCGTATTTTTGTAGCAAAGCCTTTGGATATAAATACAAGTGAGCTTAATAAGCTGATAAATCAACTGGAAAGGCTGAGTTTATCATGTAGAAGAGAAGATATACTACATACTTTAAAACGGCTTGTTCCTACATATAGAGCTTATGAAAACCAAGAACTGAAGCAGCAGGTGGGATGAATATGTTTTTATTCATATCAAAACTCATAGCTGCATTTGTTCTCCCGCCTGGATTGTTTGTTGTCCTTGTAATTGTTGCCTTTGTGCTGAATATGAGGAACAGAAGGAAAGGTCTAACTTTATGTTTGGCCTTTTTGTTTGTTTTTGTTTATCTGGTGAGCTCCTATCCGGGAGAGGCAATTTTTACCAGAACGCTTGAGGATGATTATAAACCTCTACAGGGCGATGAGTTAGCTGCTGATGGCATCAGGAGCGTCATTGTTGTGCTGGGAGGTGGAGCAGTAAGGGGGTCTCCCATGGGTGATGCTGAAATTGGAAAAGCGAGTCTAAAAAGGTTGTATGAAGGATATAGGTTACATAAACAGACGGGTTTTGATGTTTGTGTGAGCGGTGGGAAGGTTTTCGGCCATAAGGGTGATTCAGAAGCTGAGGTTATGAGGGATGTATTGATTGATTGGGGGGGGTTGAGGAAGACAGTATTATTGCTGAGGTACGTTCGAACAACACGTGGGAGAATGCGGTCAATACCTGTTCTGTTTTAAAAGATGTGGGATACAGAAGGATTATACTGGTTACCAGCGCCAACCGGGCGAAGAATTTCAAGAATCTTTCTAGAATACTGTAGAGCGAAAGTGCCTCTAACCGATCCTTTTTCTGTATATACAAAGGCCCGACATAAAAAGGATTCTTAATAAACTTGAACTTGTTTTATACTATAGATTGATGTTTATATTCCCTAAGGATATCTACAGTAGAATATAAAGAGTTAAGGCGTTTTTCTCTTTCTCCAATCTTTTATCAAGGCTTTTTGCTTTGCGTTTATCTAAATGAGAAGAGTGTATTACTATAAAACGGTATCTATGGCCATAAACCGAAGGTGATAAGAAGCTTTAGAAAGAGATCAGTTTTTAGATGATGAAATTCCTGAGGAAAGAGCTGCGGGAATGGAGACGGGAATACAGTTGATTTCAAAATGTGATGAACTTTGGGTTTTTGGAGGTAGAATATCCGAAGGAATGGCAGCAGAAATATTAGTCGCTGAAAAAATGGGACTTAAAGTTAGAAGGTTTAACGAGAAATGTGAACCTTTGAAGGTGGATTGATGAATGCAAAGGAATATTTATCCCAGGCCTTTTGGCTTGATCAAAGAATAGATAGCAAGCTTCAGCAACTAGATTCTTTAAAAAGCCTGGCCATGAAGGTAACAACCACATATGGACAGGAGAGAGTGAGTGGAACGAAGGAAAAGAGTCCAATGGAAAATACTATTGTGAAACTCATAGATTTAGAGCGTGAAATTGATAAAGATATTGATAAACTAGTGGATTTAAAGCGTGAGATTATAGATATTATCAATCAGGTTGAAAATCCAACTTACAGGCTTCTTTTAGAACTTCGATATATTAGTGGTAATACTTGGGAAGATATTGCTGAAAAAATGCAGTATGATTTGAGATAGGTCTATCGCTTACATGGGAAGGCTTTAAAAGAAATAATAATAAAAAGCCATGAAAAGCCATTAAAAGACACAAAGAAATTTGATACACTTTAAAATGTAAAGGTATAGAAAAATATCAGGACAAAAGATATGGCGTAGAATGGTCTAGTTTACACAGGTGCAATGTTCCTAGACAACATGCCATTAAAATGCACACGAGTCTTTGATATACTTTAAAATGAGAAGTAGCCCTTGAAGAAGAGCTTTAAGGGCTTTTTCTATGCCTAAAAAAGGAGATGCTATACGACCATTTATCAAATTTGAAATTAATTAATACACATTTAACAAAAAATGTATCAATTAATACAATTTTTTGTTGTGTTTTTGGTATATTTAGTGTATAATTTGATTATAATAGAAGAAGGTGAGTGACTAGAATTTGAGCCCGTTCGAAAGAAAAATCAACAAATATACAGATTTTACTTCTGATGATATAAAAAAGTACCTTGATAAGTTCAGAAAAACAGTATTAGATGGAAAGTATATTGTTTCTAAAAACCAGAATAGACAAGAAAATATAGAGTTTATTGAAGACTATAAAATTGATACAAAAAAGGAAAAAGAAATACTATTAGGGATTCAGTACGATGATTTTTGTTATGCTGTAGATAACGAGAAAGAAGAATTTGCCCATGAGAAATGTACATATTCTAAGTGCCAAGAGTTAGATCATTGGGGCACTTTAGAATCTGTTGATATATATATTAAAATCAATATGACCCAGACAAAAAAAGGAGATGATTTTACTATAGTGGTCTCTTTTCATAAAAGAAATAAGCCTATTAAATATCTGTTTAAATAAATTACTTGATTACACCAAATTGAAGTTTAATAATGATAAATAAAAAGGAGGCGGCCTAGATGTTAGGGTTTTGTGAAAAATGCCATGAAATGGTCGAATACTCTATTAAAGAAGAGAAAAAACAAAAAAACATAAAAGGTAAGACTGTTGAATATATAGGGAAAGAAGCTTATTGCAATGAATGTGGAAGTGAAATATTTGTACCTGATATTCGTGATTATAATTTAGCTATGTTGGATAAGGCATATAGAGAAAAAGAAGGGTTGATTTCAGTACCAGAAATTGAATTGATATTAGAGAAATATGATGTGGGAAAAAGACCTTTATCCCTATTATTAGGTTGGGGAGAAGGCACTTTAACTAGGTATTTAGATGGAGATATTCCTACAAAACAATACTCTGATATATTAAAAAGAATTCTTAGCGATTCCAATTACATGAAAGAAATATTGGAGCAGAATAAAGATAAGATTACAGAGGTAGCATATAGACGCATAAGTAATGCTTTAGAAAAAAATAAAACTGCAGTAGATACTACTGTTGAACCAGAAGATAAAATAGATTATGTTGTTAAATATTTGTTAGCAAAGTCTGTAGATATAACACCATTAGCTCTACAAAAGCTATTGTATTATTCCCAGGGATTCTATAAAGCCTTTACGGGAGAGTATTTGTTCCACAATAACTGTGAAGCTTGGGTACATGGCCCTGTATATAGAAGCATCTATTATAAATACAAAGACTATGGATATAATCCAATTGAAGAGAAGAATTATGAATATGGGGATATAAAACTAACAACAGTAGAAAAAGAGCTTCTAGATAGCATTATCAGAAATTTCGGTTGTTATAGTGGTAAGGTTTTAGAAAAAATGACCCACGCAGAGGAACCATGGCGAGCTACTAGAAAGGGCTTAAGTGACAATGAAGGTTCAGATCGGATTATAGATAAAGAATTAATTGCTAAGTACTTTAACGAGATTAAATCAAAATACGGTATGCTTAATATCTCTGATATTAGGGATTACAGTACGGACCTTTTTAATAAACTTTATAACTAGAAGTATGGGATAGAAAAATTTATAGCTTACACAAGCTCTGGAGCGTTTGCTTTTCAGGGCTTTTTTTATACTTAAATTTTGGAGATGACAAAAATGAAAAAATGTAAAAGATGTCCTTGGGGAACATGGCTTACACGAAATAAAGTGTACTGCATGTTCCCTGTTTGTTTTAAAGAAAAAATGAAAAAAGGAGAAAAGCTATGCCCAGAAAACCAAAGCGCATGTGCAGCTACCCAGGCTGCCCAGAACTGACGGAAGGAAGGTACTGCGAGAAACATCAGAAGGAAGAGACAAAGAAATACAACAGAAGTAGAAAATATAAAAAACTTTATAACAGTATTAGATGGAAAAGGTTAAGAAAAAAGGTGTTATTAAGGCAGCCTCTTTGTGTAGAGTGTCAAAAAGCTGGAAGGCTTACTCCAGCAACTGTAGTGGATCATATCAAACCCCATAGAGGTAATGAAGATTTGTTCTGGGATGAAAAGGATGGTCGATGGGGCAGAAAGGGAACTGTCTATACAGCTCCCTATTCATAAAATCTTATATTTTTTGTATGGCCATTAATAATTTTTGTAGTTCAGTGAAGTGAATTTGAATAACCTTTGTATTCATTGGTACATTCAATAATTGGCAAAGCTTTGTATAATGCACATATTTTGCTGATACTCTAAATTGTTGTAAATTGCTTATGAAAATATATTCATCCTTTGGTTGAGCTGAAGGACCTAAAATAAAGGGAACATTACCTGATGAGTATACGCGATCATAAACCAAGGGGACGGTTCCTGTGGTTGTATAAGGTTATCGTTCGGAAATTTTAATACTAATAGCGATCGATATAATTGATGAGGGGTGTTAAAATAATGGATAAAAAAGTTGATGTTACTAATAAGTATAATCATGAAATACTGGATGTTAAGAATAAGCTTAGACAGCCTATGTCGATTAGTTGTCGTATTAGGAATGTTTATTGCATAATAAAAATGGACAAAGTTGCAAAAGGAATTCCCCACTTTTGCAACTATGAATTCCCCAATATTGCAAAAGCCATTGCAGGCACCCACTAAATCCATTACCCTTGTAGGTAAGAACAAATCTGCAAGGGAGGAATTAAGGAGGATGCTTACAATGGCTGATATTAATTCTATCAGAGAAATGTTCTTTTTAAAAGGGATGAATAAGCCGGAAATAGCAAGAGAAACCGGAATAGACAGAAAAACCATACGTAAATATATAAATCAGGATGATTGGAATATGGTACCCAGGTTAAAGGCTGAGAATACCGGGAAATTCCCCAAACTTGGTGAAATAGGCATGGGACGCCTAGTAAAATAACTGGTTTTCCCATGCCCTTTCCCGAACCCGGCGTGCCACTTTCATGGCACCGGGCTCTCCGCTACAAAACCAACTTTGGTCAAAGACTGTATGGATTTTGTTGATTATGGATTTTTGCATATTGCACCGGAATAAATGATAAACAGGTAATATTCATGCACCGATACTTCTTTTTATCTTTCTGTGTTTCCATTAGTCTAATACCGATACCTCTTTGGGTATACATTTTATGTTGGGGATTGATATCGAATGAATAGGGATGTGTATATTCAAGGAAATGCTTACGCCAGCTTCGATACTTTCTTCCTTTGTGTCGTTTGTATAAAGCTTTAAAATACAAATTCCATATCCACCAATCCAGTTTATTAAATTGTTGTTTGACAGGACCGATTCTAAAATAATATCCCCATCCTCTCAGAATTTGGTTTGTTCTAGTAATAATATACTTTAGATCGGTTCCATTCTGAATAAGTTTCTTTAGTTTACGAATTTTGTGCTTAAGTTTCTCTATAGATTTCTTGGATGGCTTGATATGAACAACATATCGGTTTTTATCCATCTGCCGTCTGTCCTGGAACCTTCTAACATTGAAGCCCAGAAAATCAAAACCCTGGTCTATATGTGTAATCAGTGTTTTTTCCTGAGAGAGGTTCATATGTAGTTCTTCAGATAGAAATCGGGACAAGTTTTCCTTGATTTTCTGTGCTTCTTTTAAGGACCCACGAACAAGCACGACAAAATCATCAGCGTATCTAACTATTGTTCTTGGTGTTGGTGGAATTTGCTTTTTCCTTTTTCTTCTTTTATGATACGGCAATTTGTCATATTGTTGATAAACATACTGGTCAAGTTCGTTGAGGTAGATATTAGCTAACAATGGGGAAATAACTCCGCCCTGGGGTGTTCCCTGGGTTGTTTTGTAATGAGTCCGATTTTCGAGATATCCAGCTTTTAACATGCTACGGATTAAATATAGGATTTTACGGTCTTTAATTGTTCTTCTAATTATTCGCATAAGTATACTGTGTTTAATGGTTCCAAAACAGTCAGAAATATCTCCTTCGATTATCCAGTTATATCCGATTCTGGGGTTAGCAGTAAGATAATGTATTCGTGACATAGCATGATGTGTATTTCGTTCAGGTCGAAATCCGTAGCTGTGAGCATAAAACTTCGCCTCATATATCGGTTCCAGAATCATACGTATGGCTTCCTGGACAACTCTATCTTTAATTGTAGGGATACCCAGAGGGCGTTGCTTACCGTTTGACTTTTTGATGTAGGTTCGTCTTACCGGTAGTGGTTTATATCTTTTATTGCGGAGTTCATCTACAATTTCCTGGATTAATTGTTTCTTTTGTTCTTGTGTGCTGTAATTTTCACTTGTTTGTTTATCTATTCCGGCTGTTTGGTTGCCCTTATTTTTTAGAACGTTATCAAGGGCCTTAGAAATCCATACAGGCATTTCGAGGAGTTGATATAAGTTGTGAAACGTGCATCCTTGACGACTAAATTGGTTGAGTCTGCCCTGTTTTCGACTCACAAAATCAAGAGATAAAGATTGGTTTTGTGTGCTCATACACCGAGCTCCTTTCGGTCTACTTTAGAGACGACTCTTTTGCAACTGTCCTCCTTTGCCAGGTAAATGGTTTTCCCATTTCTCAGACTACTACGAGGACTCCGCCAGTTCCCCATCTCATCAGACGCAGCTATCCCAGGCACTAAGACCCGATGGGTGAACCTTCTCCGGTGTCCGATTCGATACTCCTTTAGCAATAACCTTTAGGCTTCCACTCTATGCCGGAGAAACAGATTCAATTACTTTTACCTCTATAGTAATTGAATATCCTAACCAGGCACACAAATTACCTGGTATCTTTTACGACACATTAAACATGGATTCCTTGCGTAGCCATGGGTTATGGAGGATAGCCCCGCCTAAAGGGAAGCCAGGATATTCCCCAACGGGTACATTTCAGGTGGGCTTCATACAATGGGATGCTCGATCCATCGCATGCCACCCTATCCGATTCGGGTTGAGGTAGCCCGAATGCCCTATTGGCCTATATTGAATGGCTTTCAACCGGACGCACTTAATGGTAAAATAAAAATACCCACTTATGGGAACAAAAATTCCCCACCTGCTATTC
>ENA-OSAI01000434-OSAI01000434.1-marine-sediment-metagenome-genome-assembly--contig:-NODE-434-length-16174-cov-8.970532_pt1 | contig 16174 bp, 16 predicted proteins | sample MGYA00237871_ERZ529316 | MGnify/ENA primary metagenome ERZ529316 (study PRJEB26369, sample SAMN03142814) | marine sediment metagenome | biome: marine; feature: borehole; material: sediment...
ACCCCGGTCTGCGCCGGTCGTTCTTCTGGGTCCCGTGGTACCCGCTCTTCTTCTTCGTCATGGGGGCCTTCCTCGCCGTCTGGTCTGCCCCGAGGGGCCTTCTGGGGCCGCTCGAGGGGATGGGCCGGTGGATGAGTCCCGGGCGCGCGGCCAAGGATGCGCCCGGGCGCGCGGCCAAGGACGCGCAACGGCCTCGCTGAAGCCACCACGGCATCAATCTTGCCCCTTCGACCACCAAACCTCCAGGATTCCTCCGCGACGTCGGGAAGTGGATGATGGTGGACGAGCCGTACGCCGGCGGGGCAGACACGCTGGGCGGCGGGGCGAACACGCGGGCTGTTCCCCGGGCACGGGCGGCAGGGTGCCTGAGAAGGAGGAGGACTTGAGTTGCTGGACCCACACTCTTCCTCTCGAGTGACGACGGGATCCGTGGTCGGTCCGCATGGGCGGGGGGCGTCGCGGGCGAAGGCGGCCCCGAGGCGGCTGGTCGTCGGCATCTCGGGGGCCAGCGGGGCCGTCTACGGTGTGGAGCTCCTGCGCGCCCTGCGGAGGGCCCGGGAGGAGGGGCGGGCCGCCGTGGAGACCCACGTCATCGTCTCGGAGGCCGCCCGTGAGACCATAAAGCTCGAGCTCGGTCTCGAGCCGGCCGAGGTGGAGGCCCTCGCCGACCGGGCGCACGACGTCTGCGACCTCACCGCGCCCCTTTCGAGCGGGTCCTTTCTCACCGAGGGGATGGTCATCGCTCCCTGCAGCATCAAGACGCTGTCGGGCATCGTCGGCTCCTTCAGCGCGAACCTCCTCCTCCGCGCCGCCGACGTCACCCTGAAAGAGGGCAGGAAGCTCATCCTCCTGGTGCGGGAGACCCCGCTGCACAAGGGCCATCTGCGCCTCATGGCCGAGGCGGCTGACCTCGGCGCGGTGATCATGCCGCCGGTTCCCGCGTTCTACCACCGGCCCAGGACCATCGAAGACCTTGTCGGCTTCACGGTCGGGCGGGTCCTCGACCACCTGGGAATCGAACACGGCCTCTACCGACGTTGGGGGACGGCCACCGACGTGGAGTGATCGAGAGCATGGAGAGCATGGAACTCGAGAGGACGAGAGTGGGCCTTGTCCAGGGCGGCACCTGGGAGGAGACCTTCAAGGCCGCGGTCGGGACGCTCCTGTGCGAGGTGCGCTGCCGGTGAAGGAGAAGGTGCGGGCCGCTCTCTGCCAGCTCAGGGTTGTGGACGACAAGACGGCCAACCTCGAGCGGGCGCGGCGGGCCGTGGTCGAGGCGGCGCGGCGGGGGGCCGAGCTGGTCGTCCTGCCGGAGATGTTCAACTGTCCCTACGCCCACGGCTACTTCCGGCGTTACGCCGAGCCGTACCCCGAGCTCCCGGGTGAGGGCGCGGTCCTGAGTGAGGGCGCGCCTGCGGGTGAGGGAACGGTCTCGGACGGGCGTGCGATGCCGGCGGAGAACGGCGAACCGGCCGGCGGCTCGGCCGGGCCGACCTGGGAAACGGTGAGCGGCGCGGCGCGGGAAACGGGCGTGCATCTGGTCGCCGGGACGGTGCCCGAGCTGGACGACCAGGGGCGGGTCTACAACACGGCCCTCTTCGTCGGTCCGGACGGGCGGCTCCTGGCCAAGCACCGCAAGGTCCACCTTTTCGATGTCGACATCCCGGGCGGGATAACCTTCCGCGAGTCGGACACGCTGTCGGCTGGCGACGCGGTCACGGTGGTGAAGACCCCGCTCGGGGTCGTCGGGTTGGCCGTTTGCTACGACCTCCGGTTCCCTGAGCTGGCCCGGGCCATGGTCGACCGCGAGGCCGAGATCCTCGTCTACCCCGCCGCGTTCAACACCACCACCGGCCCGATGCACTGGCACCTGCTCCTCAGGGCGCGGGCGGTGGACTACCAGGTCTTCGTCTTGGGCGTCTCCCCGGCCAGGCACCGTGAGAGCCCCTACCAGGCCTACGGGCACTCCCTGGCCGTCGACCCCTGGGGCCGTATCGCGGTCGAGGCGGGGACCGGAGAAGAGCTCTTGATTGTGGAGCTCGAGCGGGAGGGGCTCGTGGGCGCGCGCCGGCAGATTCCCGTGCTGAGGCAGAGGCGGCCGGACGTGTACGGGTAGCGGCAGGGCGGACCGGTAGCTGTGCCAGCGGCGGTCGGCTACGTGTCTATCCGCCCGTTGGCGGTAAACTCTACCGTCGGTGACGGTATTGTTTAAGGTATGCTCCACCCCGCTGAATTCCCGCGGCCAGTTGCCGGGCCGCTGGCAACGTTGGCGTTCACGCCACTCAGAAAACTACACCGCGATTGACGGTATTCTTTCTCGAGGACATACCCTCCCGTCGGCGCCTACACGGTTCGACACGCCCGCGGGCCGGCCCCCAGGGTCGCGGCGGCGATGACGAGTCCGGTGACCCCGGCCAGACTCCCGGCCCAGAAGACCCCCCGGTATCCCGCCGACGCGAACACGAGGCCCATCAGGACCGGCCCCAGGGTCTGCCCGACCCTGAGCATGGTCCCGTTGAGCGACATGAAGATGGCCCGGTGCTCGAGCGGGGCCAACTCGGCGAGGATGGTCTGGAGGCTGGGGACGATCACGCCGTGCCCCGTGCCGAAGATGAGGACGGGGACCACCAGGAGCCACATCTCCCGGACGAGGGGGACCACGGCCAGCGAAACGGTGTAGGCGAGGAAGCCGGCCTTCACCAGGGTGGGTTTCGCAAACCTCCGGGCCAGGGCTCCGAGCTGTGACGATGCCGCGGCGGTGGTGATGGACATGATGAACATCATTGCCCCGATGACGTGGGGCGGGGCCTCGAAGACCCGGCCGAGGAGGAGCGTGAAATAGGTCAGGTAGCTACCGTAGAGGATGATGAAGATGAGCGTTCCCGAGGCGAAGACCCCCAGCACGCGCGCGTCCTGCAGGCCCCTCCAGGCGCCCTTGAGATAATCGCGGAGGTCGCCCTGTCCGTCGGGTTGGGGGCTCTCCAGGCGCCGGGCCACGATGACTCCGAACGGTAGGGCCAGCCACGGCAGGAGGAAAGGCCAGTTCCAGCCGACGACGGCCAGTCCGCCCCCGACGAGCGGGTAGACCGCTGTGCCCAGGCTGAGGACGCTGGCGTTCAGCCCCATGGCCCGCGCTCTGGCCGGTCCCTCCCAGAGGTCTCCGATGAGGGTGGTGCTGAGGGAGCCGAGAGCCGCCGCCCCGGTGCCCTGGACCACGCGCAGGGCCAAGAGCACGTCGAGCCTCCGGGTGAAGGCGCAGAGCCCCCCGGCCAGCCCGAAGAGGAACAGGGAGGGAACGAGCACCCGCTTCCGGCCGAGGCGGTCGGCGACGACCCCGGCGAAGGGGGTCAGCAGGACCCCCGGGAGGGTGAAGGCGGTTATGAGAAGGCCCACTTCGGCTTCTTCGAACCCGAAGGCCTCGACGACCTTCGGCAGGGCGGGGGCGATGCTGGACACGCCCATCACCGCGAAGAGGGTGACGCCGAAGACCATGAGGAGTTCAGCTCGGAGGTCTCGGAGTCGGTCCATGTCGCCATCCTGTTCTGTTCATGGTTGAGGCGCCTGGCCTTCTGGGGGACGGACAAGTCAATCGTATCAAAACCATGCCCGATGGACCAATCGTGATGGAGGCTCAATCGGCTGAGGCAGGCGGGTCGTCGTTCACTTTTCGACGTTTCTTGCGAGCAGTCACCGACTCGTCGACGACCTTCATTCAAGAAGGAATCCGTCGAGACACGTCGAAACTGCTGGGCGGTAGCGTTTACATGAGACCGGCCCGGACCTTGGAGACGTTTACAGCCAACCCGGTCGGTCTCCCCTTGCCGGCCTGCCCGGCCGCCAACCAGGTGAGATGAGCGGAGGTGCCCCGGCCCCTTGTCCAGGACGACGATGCGAGACGTGGCCAGAGAGGCCGGCGTGTCCATCGCCACGGTTTCACGGGTCGTCAACGGTGTGGGTCCGGTGGCCGAGCCCACCCGGCGCCGCGTCCTGGAGGCCATCCGCCGTCTGAACTACAGCCCGAACCTCGTCGCCAAGAGCCTGGTCCATCGGGGCACGAAGAATCTGGCTCTCTTCGTTCCCGACATCATGAACCCGTTCTTCCCCGCCATCGCCCGGGGGGTGGCCGACGCCGTGGCGTCAGAGGGGTACACGGTGGTGCTCTGCAACACCGACGACTCCACAGAGATGGGACCCCACTTCGAGCGCCTTCTCCGGGGGAACTTCGTGGACGGGGCCATTCTCTGCGGCACGGCCTGGGACGCGGCGTTACTGTCGCGGCTCATGCCGGCGGACCTGCCGCTCGTGGTGATGGACCGGCGGGTGCCCGGTCTCCGGGCGGACAGCGTGGAGGTCGACAACAGGCTGGGCGGCTTGATGGCCACGCGCCATCTTCTGGACGTGGGGTGCAGGCGCATCCTGCATCTCGGCGGGCCGGTCGGCGTGAGCACGGCCGAAGGACGTCTGGCCGGCTACCTTGAGGCGCTGTGCTCCGGTGCCGCGGACGAACGCGACGCCGCGGAGGCGGACAGCGACCTCATCACCCGCGGCCCGTTCCGGGCCGAGAGCGGGTACTCCAGGACGCGGGCCGCTCTGGAGAGCGGTCTCTCCTTCGACGGCATCTTCGCGGCCAACGACCTTCTCGCCCTCGGGGCCCTGCAAGCCCTCAGGCAGTTCGGGCGGCGGGTCCCCGAGGACGTGGCCGTGATCGGCTTCGACGACATATACATGGCGGCCCTGGCCCTGCCGCCTCTCAGCACCGTGGCCCAGCCGACCTACCGCCTGGGCACCATCGCCGGCAGGATGCTCATGGCCCGTCTGGACCGCTCGGCGTGCCCGGCTCATCCCCAGCCTGAGCCCAAGCGTGTGGTGCTTGAGCCGTCCCTGCGGATAAGGGAGTCGACGCGGCGCGGGAGGGTCCGAGGGTCTGAGGAGGAGTGACGTTGCAGTCTAGGCCTGTCCTCGTGGTCGGCAGCCTGAACATGGACCTGGTGGTGTTCTGTCCCCGCCGTCCTCGGCCGGGGGAGACGGTCACCGGAACGGGCTTTGCGACCTTTCCCGGAGGGAAAGGGGCCAACCAGGCCTTCAGCGCCGGCCGGCTCGGCGGGCGGGTGAGCATGGTCGGCCGTGTCGGCGACGATGACTTCGGCCGCAGGCTCACGGCCAGCCTGGCGGGAGCGGGGGTGGACACGGGGCGCGTTCTGCGGACCCCGGACGTCCCCACCGGTGTGGCCTGCATCACCGTCGAGGAGGACGGCGAGAACAGCATCGTCATCGTCCCGGGCGCCAACGGCCGTCTGACCCCGGACGACGTCGAGCGGAGCCGCGACCTCTTCGAGCGGGCCGGAGTCGTGCTCCTCCAGCTCGAGGTGCCCCTCGAGACGGTCGTGGCGGCGGCCCGCCTGGCCCATTCTTCCGGTGCGACCGTCCTGCTCGACCCGGCCCCCGTCGCGTCCGGGCCCCTGCCCGGGGAGCTTCTCGCGGCCGTCGACGTGCTTCTGCCGAACCAGCATGAGGCGGCCGTTCTTGCCGGACGCCCCGCTCCCGACCTGACCACGGCCAGGGTGGTGGCCGCCGACCTCTTGGGTCTCGGGCCGCGGGTGGTCGTCCTCAAGCTCGGAGCGCAGGGTGCCCTCATCAGCACCGGCAGTCAGTGCGACCACATCAGAGGCATCGAGGTCCCGGTCGCGGACACGACGGCGGCCGGCGACGCCTTCGCCGGGGCCCTGGCGGTGGCCCTTTCCGAGGGTCGCGAGCTCGCTTCCGCGGTGGCCTTCGCCAACCGGGCCGCAGCCCTGTCGGTGACCAGGCGCGGTGCCCAGCCCTCGATGCCCCTGCGCCGCGAGGTGGAACGGCTGGCCGCCGCGGGGGACCGCTATGCTGATATCCGGGCGGCCGAACGTCGCTTTCAGTCGGCTCCCGACGAGCAGTCGGCTCCCGACGAGCAGTCGGCTCCCGACGAGCAGTCGGTTCCCGACGAGCAGTCGGTTCCCGACGAGCAGTCGGTTCCCGACGGAACGCGCCAGCCGGCGTCTGTTCCGTCGGTTGCGACCGAGACGACCGAGCAGGAAGGAGGTGACAGCAAGACATGAGGAAGTGGTTCGCTCTTCTGGTGGCCGTAGCCCTCATGGGGTCGGTCCTCACGGCCGGATGCCTCGGGGGCGGTGCGGACGAGGACAAGGTCAAGGTCGTGCTTCTCCTCAACGGCAACCTCGGGGACAAGTCGTTCTTCGACTCGGCCAACGCCGGCGTCCTGCGGGCCGAGGAGGAGCTGGGTGTCGAGGTCAAGGTCATCGAGATGGGGCTCGACCAGTCCAAGTGGGAGCCGGCCCTGGCCGACGTGTCCACGCAGGACTACGACCTCATCATCGTCGGCACCTGGCAGATGACCGAGTACCTCGAGAAGATCGCACCGCAGCACCCCGACAAGAGGTACATCATCTTCGACACGGCCGTGGACTACACCAAGGCCGACCTCTCCAACGTCTACTCGATTCTCTACAAGCAGAACGAGGGTTCCTTCCTGGCTGGAGCCCTCGCGGCCATGGTGACGACCTCGGACATGCCGCTCGCCAACCCGGAGAAGCTCATCGGCTTCCTCGGCGGCATGGACATCCCGGTCATCAATGACTTCCTGGTCGGCTATATCGAAGGCGCGAAGTACGTCGAGCCTGACATCAAGGTCGCCATCTCCTACGTCGGCAGCTTCGGCGACCCGGCCAAGGGCAAGGAGATGGCCCTCGCCCAGTACCAGATGGGCGTGGACATCGGGTTCAACGTGGCCGGTGAGACGGGCCTCGGTCAGCTCGACGCGGCCAAGGAGATGAACCGCTACGCCCTCGGAGTCGACTCCGACCAGGCGTTGCTGTTCAAGGACTCCGACCCGGAGAAGGCCGGGCTCATCGTCACCTCCATGCTGAAGCGGGTCGACAACTCGCTCTACCGGGCCATCGACCTCTATCTCAAGGGTGAGCTTCCGTTCGGTGAGGCTGAGTCCCTCGGGCTCGCCGAAGAGGCCGTGGGCCTGGCGGACAACGAGTACTACCGGCAGCTCACGACGGAAGAGATGAGGCAGACCCTCGCCGAGATCGAGGCGAAGATCCTGAGCGGTGAGATCACCGTCAGCACCGCCTTCGGCATGGACAGCGCCGAACTCGACGCTCTGCGCAACTCGGTCAGGCCCGGAAGCTAGGTCCTGAAGCCTGGAAAGACCTGGGCCTGGCAGGTCGAGCAGGAGGGCAGGCCGGGGCCGGGCCCGGTGCGCGGCCCCGGCCTGCAGAAGTGGAGCGAGCGGACGTGACGGGACGGCCGGCGCGAGAGCGCCGCGGAGGAGGGGCACTGATGAACGCACTCCTCGAGATGAAACGGATAACGAAGGTCTACCCCAACGGGGTCGTGGCCAATCAGTCGGTCGACTTCTCCGTCGCCCGGGGGGAGATACACGCCCTGGTCGGTGAGAACGGCGCCGGAAAGACCACGCTGATGAAGGTCCTCTTCGGCCTGGAGCGGGCTGACGAGGGTGAGGTCTTCTACAAGGGCGAGAAGGTCGACATCACCTCCCCGTCCGTGGCCATCAGCCACGGGATAGGGATGGTCCACCAGCACTTCATGCTCGTCCCCTCGCTGACCGTGGCCGAGAACGTCGTCCTGGGCCTGGAGCCGCGCCGCGGGATTTTCCTCGACGTCAAGGCCGCCGTCCGCCGGACGGAGGAGCTGGCCGAGGAGTACAATCTCCCGGTCGACGCCGCGGCCCGGGTCGAGGACATCCCTGTCGGGATGCGCCAGAAGGTCGAGATCCTCAAGGCCCTCCTCCGCGGGGCCGAGCTTCTCGTCCTCGACGAGCCGACGGCGGTCCTCACCCCGCAGGAGACGGTGGAGCTCTTCGCCGCCCTCCGCAATCTCAGGGAGCGCGGGCACACCATCATCTTCATCTCCCACAAGCTCCGGGAGGTGAAGGAGATCTCCGACCGGGTCACGGTGATGAGGAACGGACGCGTGGTCGGTGTCGTGCGCACCGCCGAGGCCACCGAGGCCGACATCTCCCGGATGATGGTCGGGCGCGAAGTGGTCTTCCGTGTGGAGAAGCCTCCGGCAACCCCCGGCCGGCCGGTGATGCGGGTCGAGGACCTCCGCCTGGTGGCGGACTCCGGCAAGGAGGTCCTGAAGGGCGTCAGTTTCACGGTCAGGACGGGGGAGATTCTGGGCGTGGCCGGGGTCGAAGGCAACGGCCAGGCGGAACTCGTGGAGATCCTCACCGGCCTGCGTCAGCCGTCGGGGGGACGCGTGCTGGTCGACGGTGAGGACGTCACCGGGGCCGACCCCGGCACCATCCGCCGCCGCGGGGTCTCCCACATCCCTGAGGACCGGATGACCTACGGCGCGGCAGCTCAGGCGACCATCCGGGAGAACCTCATCGCCGACCGATGCTGGAGCAAGAGGTTCAACCCGCGTGTGCTCATGAGCCTGAAGGCCGTGGCCGAGCACGGGGAGGCCCTGGTCCGCGAGTACGATATCCGCACCCGGTCGTCGGCCACCCCGGTCAAGATGCTCTCCGGAGGGAACATCCAGAAGGTCGTCGTCGCCCGGGAGCTCTCGGCCGACCCCAAGGTCATCGTCGCCAACCAGCCCAACCGTGGCATCGACGTGGGGGCCACGGAGTTCATCCACCGGAAGCTCATCGAGAAGCGCTCGAGCGGCGTCGGCATCCTTCTCGTCTCCGCCGACCTCAACGAGGTCATGACCCTCTCGGACCGCCTGCTCGTGCTCTACGGGGGCGAGGTCGTGGCGCTCTTCCCGGACGCCTCCGAGGTGACAGAGGAGGAGCTCGGCCTCTACATGCTGGGAGTGAAGCGGATGACCCCTGAAGAGATGGCCGGGGCCGAGGCCGCCGCGGCAGGAGGGCGGGCCGGCCCGTCCGACGCGGAGGCACGCTCTCCGGCGGTCGGAGGTGGGGCGCGGTGAACGGCACGACCAGGACCACCGATTACCTCTTCCAGGTCTACCGCACGCTCATAGCCGTCTTCCTGGCCCTCGTCCTGGGCTTCGTCATCACCTGCTTCGTCAGCGAGATGCCGCTGGAGGCTTTCGGGAACTTCCTCCTCGGACCGCTGACTTCCGTCAGGCGCTTCGGCAACGTCATCGAGGCGGCCATCCCGTTGGTGTTCACCGGTCTGGCCGTCTCCATCGTCTTCCAGGCGAGCCAGTTCAACATCGGGGCCGAGGGCCAGTTCTTCATGGGGGCGGTGGCCGCGGTCATCGTCGGCATCGTCCTCCCGTTGCCCGGCGTCATCCACGTCCTGGTGTGCCTGGCCGCGGCGATGGCCGCCGGCGCCCTTTGCGGCTGGATCCCGGGTGTCCTCAAGGCCAGGTTGGGGGCGAGCGAGCTCGTCTCCTCGCTGATGCTGAATTATGTCTACTTCCGGCTCGGCGTCTACGTCATCAACTACCACTTCCGGGACAAGGAAGCCGGGGCCCTCGTGTCCTGGCCCATCCGCGAGACCTCGTGGCTGGACCAGTTCCTTCAGCCCACGCGCATCCACTGGGGCATCCTGGTCGTCGCCGCCGCCGTGGTCTTCGTCTACCTGTTCCTGTACCGCACGAGGTGGGGCTACGCCCTGCGCATGACCGGTCTCAACATCAATTTCGCCAGGTACGCCGGGATAAGCACGGCTTCGGTCATCGTCTACTCCCAGGTCCTCGGCGGGGCCATCGCCGGTCTCGGCGGGGCGGTGGAGATGCTCGGCATCCACCGGCGCTTCATCTGGATGATGATGCCCGGCTACGGCTGGGACGGCATCATCGTGGCCATCCTGGCCCGGAACAACCCCCTGGGCGTGGTGCTCGGGGCTCTCTTCCTGGCCTACATGCGCACGGGGGCCGACATCATGGCCCGGATGACCGACGTGTCGGCCGAGATGGTCACGGTCATCCAGGGGGTCATGATCCTCCTGGTCACGGCCCAGGCGTTCCTGGCCGGCTGGAGGCACCGCATCGTCGTCAGGGAGGCCACCCGGAGGAAGGAGGTGCCCCAGAGTGAAGGAGCTGCTTGAGACCATCCTCTCGCCCGCGTTCGGCTACGCGATACTCAGGGTCACGACCCCCATCCTCTTCGCGGGTCTCGGGGCGGCCGTCACCGAACTGGCCGGGGTCATCAACATCGGCATGGAGGGCATCATGCTCACCGCGGCCCTGGCCGGGGTCGTCGTGGGCGCTCTCTGTGAGAGCGCCGCGGCCGGCCTGGCGGCGGCGGTGGCGGCGGGGGTCCTGATGGCCCTCGTCATGGCCTACTTCTCCCTGAACCTCAAGACCGACATCATCCTCGCCGGTATCGCCCTCAACCTCATGGCCAGCGGCGGGACGGTGTTCCTCCTCTACGTGGTCGCCCATGACAAGGGCGTGTCGAGCTCCCTCGCCAGTCCGGTCCTGCCGCAGGTCCGCATCCCGGTCATCGACCAGATACCGGTCCTAGGGGAGATACTGTCGAACCACAACGTCATGGTCTACGTCGCCCTCCTGTCCGTCCTCGTCGTGTCGTACTTCCTCTACCGCACCCCGTACGGCCTGAGGCTGCGGGCGGTGGGCGAGAACCCCGACGCGGCCGATTCGGTCGGCATAAGCGTCCATCAGGTGCGGTACGTCGCCCTCATCATCTCCGGCATCCTGGGCGGCTTCGGCGGGGCGCACCTCTCGATGGGCTACGTCTCCTGGTTCGCACGGGACATGACCGCCGGACGCGGCTTCATCGGCATCGCGGCCCAGGCCCTGGGCGGCCAGACGCCGATAGGGACCCTCCTGGCCTCGCTGTTCTTCGGGATGACCGACGCCCTGTCGAACTTCATGCACTTCATCGGCATCCCGTCGGAGTTCGTCCAGATGCTCCCTTACCTGGCGACAGTGCTGGCCCTGGCCCTGTACGCCCGGCGCCAGGTGACCCGCCGCGCCCGCCTGGCGCGCGTGAACCGGCCGGTCGAGGCCGGCACCGGCGCGGCCGCGGAAGGAGACTGACGTCTGATGCGCATCCCTGTCATCATCGACTGCGACCCCGGGCACGACGACGCCATCGCCCTGCTCCTGGCCTTCGCCTCCGACCGCCTGGAGGTGAAGGCCGTCACCGTGGTCGCCGGGAACCAGACCCTGCCGAAGACCCTCAACAACGCCCTCCGCGTCCTGAGCTTCGCCGGTGTGGAGTGCGAGGTGGCGGCCGGAGCGGCGGCCCCGCTCGTCCGTCCCCTGGTGACCGCGCCGCAGGTTCACGGTGAGAGCGGCCTCGACGGCCCGGCGCTCCCTGAACCCGCCTTCGGGCCGAGCCGCCGTCCGGCCTGGGAGGCCATCATCGACATCGTCCGCAAGAGCCCGCGGAAGGTGACCCTCATCCCGGTCGGCCCGCTGACGAACATCGCCCTCGCGCTCCTCACCGCGCCGGACATAAAGGCGAACCTGGAGCGCATCACCCTGATGGGCGGCGCGGCCCGGGGCGGCAACTGGACCCCCGCGGCGGAGTTCAACATCCTGGTCGACCCCGAGGCGGCGCGCGTGGTGTTCGAGAGCGGTGTGCCCATCACCATGGTGGGGCTTGACGTCACCCACGAGGCCCAGCTCTACCCCGAGGAGAACGAGGTCCTGCGCGCGGGGGGCCGGGTCGGGCGCATGGTCGCCGAGCTCGTCGACTTCTACGCCCGGTTCCATCCCAGGTTCGGGTTCAAGGGGAGCCCCATGCACGACCCCCTCGCCGTGGCCGCCGTCATCGACCCGACCCTCGTCCGGACCAGGGCCCTGCGCGTCGACATCGAGACCCAGGGCCTTCACACCACGGGACAGACGGTGGTCGACTTCTTCGGGGTCACCGAAAGACCCCCGAACGCGGACGTGGCTCTGGAGGTCGACCGGGAGAGGTTCATCAGGATGCTCATCGAGGCGATAAAGAGCTATGGCTGAGCTGGTTCTCGCCGGCGCCCTCGTTCTCGACGCCGACGGCCGTCTTCTCGACGGGCCGCGGGACATCGTCATCCGCGGCGGGAAGATCGCCGCGGTCCGGCCCGCAGGCTCCGACGTGGCGCGCGGCAACTCCGGTGCGTCCGGCGGCCCCCAGGCGCCCGAGGTCGTCGACTGCTCCGGGTGTGTCGTCACCCCGGGGCTGGTCATCCTGCACACCCACGCCCCGATGGTCCTCTTCCGGGGCTTCGCCGAGGACATGTCCATAGACGACTGGTTCAACAAGCGCATCTGGCCGTATGAGAGCCGGCTGACCCCCGACCATATCGAGGCCGGAGCCCGGCTGGCCGTGGTGGAGATGGTCGAGCACGGGGTGACGGCCTTCGCCGACCACTACTTCGAGGCGGACCGCATCGCCGACGTCGTCCTCGACACCGGCATCCGGGCCGACCTCGCCCCGACCGTGTTCGGACTCGGCGAAGGGGTCGCGGAGCGGGTGGACGCCGCCGCGGAGCTCATCGCCCGGAGACGGGACGACGACCCGCGCCTGACCTTCCGGATGGGGCCCCACGCGCCCTACACGTGTCCGCTGCCGGCGATGGAGCACATCGTCCGGCGCGCGAGGGAGCTCGGCGTCGGGCTCCACCTCCACGTCTCGGAGACCCGGACGCAGGTCGAGGAGTCGCGCCGGAGGGAGGGCAGGACCCCCTTCGCCGCCGTGGCCGCCGCGGGAGGGTTCGAACTCCCCGTCATCGTCGCCCACGGCCTCTGGGTCGAGGAGGAGGACCTCACCCTGGTCGGCCCTGACACCTGGTTCGCCGTGAGCCCCAAGACGTACCTGAAGCTCGCCATGGGCGAAGGGAGCCTCTGGCGGCTGTGGGGCGACCCGCGCCTCAGGGTGGCCGCGGGAACCGACGGTGCGGCCAGCTCGAACACTTTGAACCCTCTCGAGCAGGTGCGCCTGTGGGCCCTGCTCGGAAAGCATGCGTCGGGACGTGCCGACCGCTTCACCCTCGAGGACGCTTGGCGGGTCCTGATGAGCGGCCACCGGGCCTTTGGCCGAGGCACCGGGGCCGTCCAGCCCGGCTGGGAGGCCGACCTCGTCGTCTGGGACCTCGAGCAGCCGAACACCGCCCCGGTCCACGACGTCCTCGCGGCCATCATCTACAGCGCCGACGCGCGGAACGTGCGGGACGTGCTCGTGTCCGGGCGCTTCCTCAAGCGGGACTTCAAGGTCGTCGCCGTCGACGTGGCCGAGGCCCTGCGTCAGGTCGAGGAGGCGGCTCGGGCCGTCGTGGCCCGCGGGCCCGGCCGGGCCACCGTCACTTACTGACCTCGAGGCTTTCGAAGAGCGGGCACGGACCTTCGACGCGATGCCCACGGCCCTTGCCTTCGTCCGGCCGCGGGACGCCTACCCGGACGCGGCCGCGGAAGGCGGTCCGGCACCGTTTGGCTGAGCGGACACACACCCGAAAGAGAAGGAGGACCAGACATGCCTATCCTGAACCCCGAGCACGCTTACAGGGAGTTCACCGTGGAGCTCGAGCCGGGCGAGGCCTTCACCGAGCACCACCTCAAGGTGAGGAAGAAAGATCTCTCCCGGTACGTCTTCGTCCCGGGGTCGCATCTCCGGGGCCGGCGCATCGCCGAAAGGCTCGACGACTGCCGGGTCGTCGCGGCCACGCGCGGCTATTACGTCTACAGCGGCACGTACAAGGGACACTTCATGTCGGTCTGCTCGACAGGGATGGGCGGCCCCCAGGCGGCCATCGCCTTCGAGGAACTGGGCCGCCTGGGAGCCGACACTTTCATCCGGGTGGGGTCGGCGGGGGCTGTCCGGCCGGACCTCGGGGTGGGGGACATCGCCGTGGCCACCGCGGCCTGCCGCTTCGGCGGGACCTCCCACAACTACCTGCCTGCTCCCTACCCGGCCGTGGCCCACTTCGAACTGACGCAGGACCTGCTCGAGGCCGCCAGGGACCTGGGAGTCACCGTCCACCCCGGGGTGTGTGCCACCGGTGACGCCTTCTACGGCCCGCGGGTTGCGGACGACCTCGCCCTCATGAGGAAGGCCGGGGTCGTGGCCGTGGAGATGGAGACAGACACCCTCTTCATCCTCGGGCTCTACCACGGCTGGCGCTGTGCCGCGGCCTGCGTCCTGGACAGCGGGGAGGGCAAGGAGATCGAGGAGTCGAGCTCGGCGGAGATGGAGATTGCCAGCCACGGGGCGAACCCCCTGTTCCTGAAGGGTGAGGACGACCTCATCACCGTCGCCCTGGAGGCCATGGTGCGCTGTATCGAGAGGGACAACACGGGCGGCTGAGGCGGCCTGCCGGCACCATAGACCGGCCCGCCCGTCCTTTCCCGGGGAGCGCCGGGGCGATACAATGTCCGGGGAGACGGTCCGGCTTCCCCGTTGAGGGGGCGGCGTTCATGTCGCTGAGGGACATCGAGGCGAGAAGGAAGGGACGGGCGGCCAGGCTCCGGGCCTCGCTCCACTCCACCGTCCGGCAGCTCGGCGCGTTGGGGGCCTTGAAGGTCATCCTGTTCGGGTCCCTGGCCGCCGGCGAGACCGACACCACCAGCGACGTGGACCTGCTCGTCATCATGCCGAACACCCGGACCAGCAAGGAGTGGCGGAGGACGGTCTACGAGCGGGTCGCCCCTGAGGTCGCCACCGACCTGCTGGTGTTCTGCGAGGAAGACTGGGAGAGAGAGCTGCCCGTCAGCTCGCTTCTGAGGCACATCACCAGCCATGGGAGGGTCGTATATGAGAAGACCCTACCGTGAGGAAGCCTTGAGGTGGCTCACCCACGCTCAGGACGAGTTCCGCGACGCTGATGAGCTCCGCAGGCGCGGCCGCTTTCTACCTGGCTCTCTTCCACTTCCAGCAGGCGGCGGAGAAGGCGCTGAAGGCGTATGTCCCCACCCGCTACCCTAACGGCCTTCCGGGCGGTGTCCCGTCGCGGTATTACGACGACCCGGAGGAGGCCGCCGAAGCGGCGGAGCTTGCCCGCCAGGTTGTGGAACTGGCCGCCGCGAAGAGCGGATTCGCCGTCTGGAAGCCGCCATCCATGGGCAGGAGGAGGCGAGCAGGCGAGCTCCGGTCATCAAGGCCCTTCAGGCCCTCCGCGGCGTGGCCGAGGTGACCGCCGTTAGCAAGGCGGCCTGGCTCCCACGTCTGACGGATCGTGGTGGAAACAGCTTGGTCTTGCCTGTACCCTCCAGCGGTCAATGGGGCCATCCGCCGGTGCCTGAAGCCTGTCCTCCTATGCGCTAAGGCCAGGTCGAACGCGCACTCCTAGTCCGAGGTCATGGGCCATGCGGTAGCCAACCCTGGAAGGCCTTTGCTTTGCGTTGGTTCGTGCCGCTCTGGCCTCGTCAGCGGTAGAGCCATCCTTTTGGGGCCCGAGACGATGAGTGTCATGAAGACTCCGATGGCCACCCGTCCCAGGCCGCGACACTCGGCCGGGCCATACGGGGGGAAGCCGTCCTTCTGGAGAGGACCACGGCCGATGGCCCTTCTGCCCGCCGGACAGATCAGGGCCTCGCGCCTCGGGTAATACAAGCCCATCCTCTACTGGTCTTGGTCATGCAGGTACGGTAGGTCCTGTCCGCTATCGCCCACTTGTCTCGGACAAGCCCCTTGTCCCTCGCCCGGTAAGGTCGGCCGCCCGTTGTGCCCTGAGGCACATGGATGTCTGATGAGGCAAATACGGAGAGTGGACAGCCTACGTATGGCAGTATATAGTAGTGCCGGTGAGACGACCCAGGTCGAAGGAAAGGAGGGGAGTGCGATGCGGAGCGTACTGCTGGCTCTCTGCATGGTAGTGGTCTTGGCAGGGGTGGCGGGCCCGGCGGGGGCCGCGGTCACGGAGTACGAGACGCATTCATCCACGCTCCTCACGAGTACCAGTGTGGAGGACAAGTTCATAAGGGAGCTAGAAGGGTGGGCGCCTGGTGGTCCTTACGGTGGCGAAATGGGCATCAGCCGAACCATCACTGCCGGGTGGTCCGTATCGTGCACCTGCGGGTGGGATTTCAAGAGCGTGGTTGCGGCGTCAGTCGGCATCAGTATCAATTACAGCACAAGCAATACGGTTGAAAGATCGTGGGTTATTCCCCCCAATCTGTGGGGACGCATCGTCCAACTGGCAGGTTAGAGTCTCAGGTAGTGGTGTAAATCGGGCTTGAAGGAGCAGGAAGGCCACCGCGTGGTTCCTAAAGCGTTGAGCGTCACCAACAA
>ENA-OSAI01000435-OSAI01000435.1-marine-sediment-metagenome-genome-assembly--contig:-NODE-435-length-16127-cov-15.316264_pt1 | contig 16127 bp, 20 predicted proteins | sample MGYA00237871_ERZ529316 | MGnify/ENA primary metagenome ERZ529316 (study PRJEB26369, sample SAMN03142814) | marine sediment metagenome | biome: marine; feature: borehole; material: sediment...
TCATTTTTTTAAAACAATTTCTTATCTAAAACTTCTCCAAAAAAGATTTTAAAGTATCTCCACTAATCGTGCAAGTTCCTATTTCACCATGCTTGGAATCATTCACAATCCCGTGATAATCACTTCCAGCTGTTACCAAAAGTCCTCTTTCACTGGCCAGTTTCTTATAAAACGCGGTATCCTCATCTCTGTTTTGATAATAGATTGCTTCTATTCCATCATAGTTCCTACTCAACACATCGTTCTTAATATGATTCTTAACCAACACTGGATGTGCAAGTACTTTAACACAAGAAAAACGTTCTAAAAACGCAAGACCATCATCCAATGATAACTCTACACTTGGCAAATATGCCTTACAATTGTCACCAATCATTTGATCAAAAATCTCATTATGTGTAAATCTTGGATACTTTCTCATGATTGCCTTTGCGATATGCGGTCTTGCAATAATCCCATATGCTTCTTTTTTCACATCGTCGTAAGTAATTTCTATATCAAAATGTTTCTTCAACAAATCAATCATGTTTCTCGCACGCACTTCTCGATCATGTTTGATTTGCTTGGTGTATGCTAATAAATCTTCATCAAGATAGGATTGATCTGTAAAATATCCAAGAACATGGACACTTTTACCCTGATAGATCGTCGAAAGTTCAATCCCAGGAATATAGCGAATACCAATCTTTTCAGCATAAGAACTTAATGCATCCACATCACGAATGGTATCATGATCGGTGATACTAATCACGTCCACACCATTCTCCTTTGCCATATCCATCACTTCTTGATAAGTTTTACGTCCATCACTAAACGTTGTATGCATATGTAAATCTGCCTTCATAATCCACCAACTCTCAAGTCCATTATACTAAAAAAAAGCACATTTGATAATCAAAGTGCTTATAAGAAATAGGTCACCAAATATTGAATAACCCCAATCATTGCTCCTAAAAATAACCCAATGATTTCCACATGTTTTAATTCTTTTTTCATCAATCCAAAAATAATTTCCTCAAACTCGACAAAATCAAGTTCATCAATACGCGTTTGGATCAACTGTTTCACATTGACAGAAGACATGCCGTTTTCTTTGATGACATCCATCAACTGATCAAACAACGCATCTTGATGTTTCAACAAATAATCTTTGATCGTTTCTTCAATGTTTTCCCCTAAGAGCATCTTTGCCATTGGTGGAATTTTGCCTTTGATTGCGCCAAGCAATATCTCCGTCAATTGCGCTTTTATTTCAGCTTGACTATTCGGCCCAAACATCGAATTCAATAGATTCTCTTTACTCAATAATTCACTCTCAATCGTCGCCGCTAGTTTTTCCGCCATGACATCTTTCCGCTTCGGAAAAACACCTTGAAACGTAAAAAACAATATCTTTTTAGGATTGACTGGGCGAAACAACATCTTAATCGCAATTTTATTGGTCATCCAACCAATCATTCCGCCAATGAGAACAATCACAACCAATTTTATGATTTCTTCCACCTAAATCACCTCGTTCATTATTATATCATTTAATTTAAAAAAAGTTGCCTTTAAAAAGCAACTTTTTTTCAATTCACTCAACCAAACTTCTATGCGTTCCGTCACAATACGGAGGTGTCGATGTCTTTTTACACATACACAATGGTTTTTTTCCCGTACGTTTTGCCTCAAACTCAACAGGTTCAATTCCTGTACCTTCATGAGAACCATCACAATACGGTTGTGTTTCACTTCGTCCACAAGCACACCACTTGTACGTCTTTCCTTTATCAAGGTCTTCCATTACAGGTAGTTTCGCGGCAATCTTAGATTCCTCTGCCATATAATCTCCTCCTTCAAGGTTATTATAACATGCGTCAGTAAAAATAAAACATCGAATTTTAATCCGTTTTTCGTCTTCTTAAATTCTTATTTTTCGCCTTATCTTCATACATTTTATTATCTGCCTCAACAATAATATCGTTGACTGATTTATCTTCCTCATCAAAACTATATCCATAACTAAACGCGATTTTATCAAAAGAAAATCGTTCCATATCTTTACCAATGGTCTGTTGAATCAAGTCTTTTTTCTGATTCAAATACTGTTCATCGACCCCTTTTAAAACGATCAAAAACTCATCACCACCAAATCGAACAACCATCCCATCATCCCCAAATACTTTCAATAAACCTCGCGCAAACACTCTCAACACTTCATCCCCAACAATATGTCCAAACGTATCATTGACATCTTTATAATTGTCCAAATCAATCATCACAACCGCAAAATCTTCCCCATCATCCTTCAAATGACGGATGTATTGATCCGCTTTCAAACGGGTATACAATTTTGTGACATAATCACGATTATTCGTAGTCGTTTCTAAAAAGATATAGACAATCGAAGTCGCAAGTGCCATCACTGGCCAAATCAACAAAACACCATAAAACATTGTCTGAAAAATTCCCGCAATAAAGACAATACCCAAAAACAAGTAAATCGTCCAAATGACATCTCTTATTTCCTCTAAATGCTCTTTGTAAATTGTCATGATGATACTATAAACAAACAACAACACAAATAAGAAATAATACAACTCAAAAAAGAATCCACGGACATAGATATTCTCTTCATTAATATTAAAAAGAATTGGTACAAATAAGTTCACAATCGTAAACAAGGTCGTAATGAGTGCTACCCACAAATAATATCGTTTCTGCTGTAAACGTTCCTTAGAACGATACATCACATAATCCACATAAGAAAGCCAAAAAGATACAATAAATCCAACAGAAATAAACAATAAACTATTCACAAGATACGATAAATAGTAATACAAATCTCCTTCTAACCCATCAACAACCCAAGAAAAAACCTCCATCAATAAAATCCATATATTCGACGCAATAATATATAGAATTAACTTACTAGAAACTGAGTATATCTCCCTACGCAACACAATTAATACAAACAACATCCCCAAATAAAGTATGGCATAAATACTAATATCAAAATGTAAGAATGTGCCCATATCCATGATGAGCCCTCCAATCTAATACTTTTCTCTTAAAATACGCAAAATACTCATTTGGCTATGATCAAGCTTAATCAAATATGTCTCTTTCCCAACACTTAATGTTAAGTCCCTTCTTAAGGTTAATGTTGGATTCATTACATCAGAAAACAAAAACTCTTTTTCAATTGGCCCTGAAATCTTCATCAAACCATCCTCCAAAACCAAATCCACATGGCCAATAGAAATGCGCTGTCCATTTTTATATAAAATCTCAAACATCTCACCACTCGAACAAATACGCTCTTCTAAGAGTAAACTACGATGGTCCTTTTGAAAATGATTCCAATCAACCAAATTATCATATGCAAATCCATGTAAGAACCCATAGTCATCCATATACCCTTCTGTCTCACATTCTTTACATCTAAATTGATGTTTCTCACTCTCAAAAGAATTGATCGCATGACACTTAGGACAAATATATAACACATCTTCAATCCCCTCAGCCAATGCCCTAGAAGGATGCTTAATCATATGCTCACGTTGAAACACATAATCATTATTATAAAGTTCTTTTTGAATCTTTAAAGAGACTTCCTTCACACTCATCTTCTTCAAATCTTCTTTTTTTATCGCAATTTGATAATCCAAAAAAGCTTTTCTATTTCTTCTTTTTACCCTAGCCCATCTAGGACGTGACAAATAACCACCTTTCACATTGGCAGTCACCACATCCACATTAAGCTTCTTAATCAGTTTAAATGTCGCCTCTTCAATATAATTCGTCTCACCATAAAACGTCGTATCTCCCTCAGGAAAAATCAAAATAGGATACCCTCTTTTCACCGCACCAATCAAACCACGAACCGTTCTTACATCACTTGATCCCTTAGATTTCGCTATCGTTCTAGCAACATGCGTTAACAAAAACTTTGTCGGTTGTTTGGTATATAAATTCTCACTCGCAACAATATAAGGAATTTTCCATAAAGGCATCGGTACATGAACCACATCAAACAAAAAAGTATGATTGCTTACAATCACATAAGGTTCTCTTCTAGAAAACTTAAATTCCCCATGCGCAGTTTTCCTAGTCTTCATATCAAACTTCATCCAAATCCAAGCAATCGGACGAATGATGTTCAACAACACCGCATGCACAATCTCTTTGACTTTACTTTTTTTCATTTTGACCACCTCGGTAATGTAATAAATAATGCTGCAACAAAAGCGCAGTTTTCACATCTGTAATCTCACCAGCATTAAGCATCTCTTCACACGCATCCACCGAATAGACCACACGTTCAATAAACTCATCCTCATCTGCCAATGCCGCATCCTCTTTATATTCACAATCAAACGCAATATACAAATCTATCGCTTCATTCGAATACCCTAAACAATTATAAATCGTTTGTACAAAACGAATATCATCACTCACATAACTCGTCTCTTCTTCAAGTTCACGAATTGCACATTCTTTACTATCTTCATTCGCCTCATCTTTCTTACCCGCAGGTACTTCCAAAGAAACCATCCCAATCGGATAACGATATTGTCTTGTCAATACAATATCACCATTCACCGTCACAGGCAACACAGCCGCCGCACCCAAATGTTCAATATATACTCGAGAAGTAATCTTTCCATTAGGCAACACTACTTCGTCTTCATAAAGATCCAAAAATGAACAATGATACTTCAATGTATGTGACTTTCTTTTTTCCTCAAACTTCATTTCATCAGCCCACTTTCTATCTTCATTATACCAATAAAATCAAAAAAAAGCATTTTAACCATGCTTTTTATTTTTATAAAATATATAATAACTCGCACTAAAAATCATCACATATCCAACCAAACTGACCAGATCAGGTATCTCAGAGAAAAATAACCATCCTAAAATCCCCGCAAATAACACATTAAAATAATTAAAAATACTGATTTCCCGCGCAGCCGCATATTTATAAGCAAGCGTAATCCCAAACTGCCCTACCGTCGCAAATAAGCCAGCAAGCAACAAATAAACAACCTGAATCCAACTCATTACCTCATACTGAAACAACACAAAAGGCAATAAAAATAACACACTAAAACTAGAAAAGAACAACACCACCGTATAAGTAGATTCCTTATTACCTAGTACTCTAAGCATTGTATAAGCTGCCCCCGCAAACATCGCCGCACTGACACTGGTGATATAAGGAATAATCTCCACATTAAAGGCTGGTTTTATAATCAAAATTGTCCCTAAAAAAGCAACCACAATTGCGAGTACTTGATAACGTTTCACATGCTCTTTTAAAAACAAAGCACTAAACATAATCAAGAAAAATGTACTCAATTTATTCAACATATTTGCGTCACTAATGACCAACCGATCGATCGAATAAAAGAACAACACCATTCCAACTGTCCCAAACAAACTACGCCAAAGTAAATACTTACGATGTTCTCTCTTACCAAACAAAGAAAGTCCATTTCTCTTCACCATATAAAATGCCAACCCCGCAGAAATCACATTCCGAAACAACACCTTTTGTGTTGCCGGTAAATCACCCGCAAGTTTGACAAATATACTCATAAACGCAAAACCAAGCGCACTAAATATTAAAAATATCGCACCTTTTTTTAAATCACTAAACTTTTCCATCTCATCACCAAAACTTATTTTACCTTAAAACAAATAAAGCAGCAAATAATAAACAATCGGCACCAACACCGCCGGCAACAAATCACCAACATGTATTCTTTTAATCTCTAAAATATTAATCCCTATCGCCATAATCAACACACTACCAACCGCGCTCATTTCAACAATCAACATATCAGGCATATAATTCCCAAGCAAAATGCCCAACACAACAATCACACCTTGATACAAAAACACACTCACACTCGAAAAAAGCACACCAAAACCAAGTGTCGCCGCAAACACAATTGCGGTCACACCATCAAGCAAACTCTTCACATAAAGCGTATCATAATTACCACTTACACCCGCTTCAATCGATCCAACAATCGCCATCGCACCAACACAATATACAAGCGACGCTGTTACAAACCCTTTTGCGAATGACCCTTCTTCTTTTCCTTTGAATCGCTTTTCTATTTTTAAGCCAAGCAAATCTAACCGATATTCTATTTGCAGCAAACTACCAACAAGCCCACCAATCGCCAGACTCATCACCAGCAACAACGTCGAATTACTCTTCAATGCTCCAGCCAAACCAATCACAATCACACTAAGTCCAATCCCCTGCATCACCACAACTTTTAATCGTTCACTCAAGCCATGTTTTAATACCAGTCCAATCAAACCACCAATGACAATTGCCAAGCTATTCACCACTACGCCAACCATCTGAATCACCTCTTTTATTTATTATACAATAGTTCATTAGAATTGAAGTAACTTTCTTTTTTTAGTATAATATATATAGGAGGAGATACAATGGATATTAAACAAGGAAACAATAAATTTTATATCGGTGAAAGCGAAGACGATTTTACCGCAGAAATCACTTTTGTCTATATCAATAAAGAAACAATCAACGTTAATCATACCTTCGTAGACCCATCTCTTAGAGGTGGTGGCGTCGCTAGAAAACTCATGGACAAAGTCGTTGAATTCGCCATAGAAAACAATTTAAAAATCAAACCAACTTGCTCATACGCAGTCAAAGTATTTCCAAGATACCCAGAATACGAGCAATTAATTTACAAAAGTTAAACTCAATACCTTTCACAGTTTTGTGAAAGGTATTTTTTTCTTTTTAAAACACGTAAATCTTGTTATAATAGTCTTCGAGGTGAACAAAATGAACTACAATGACATCCTAAGAACCAAACTAACAAAAAACATCAAAATATCTCTCATACTATTTATATTCACGTTTCTTTTTTTTCTATGGAAACTTTACCAAATCCTTTTCACTGATCTCTTAGAAGTTCAGTATGTCCTAATAATGAAAGATTATATCCCCATCTTTTTCGCAATTCACGGACTCTTAGCGTTATTATCTTCCGTCATCATCAAACATAAATTTGATTCCTTATATCCCCATCATCAACTCGCTTTATTCTTACTACTAGGATTATTGTTCTTTCCTTTTAATGCCTATCTAATCTATCTAGGTATCGAAAAATACAAAGAACAACACAAATACAAAAAGACACTCGTTTTATCAATTTTGATAGGCTTAACACTCATTATTTCCCTTTACACCCTATCAATATCACAAACAAAAGATATAAAACCAATCTATCTAAACGAATACATCATCGAAGGTATCTATAGGTTAGATGATGAAAACTTTGTCACATTAACGGTTACTGGATTAGCCCGTGGTAAAGAACTTAAAAACATCACATACGACGCTCAATTCACCTTTGACGCACCTGATTTATCCTTAGTTGGGACTGAATTTGTTCAAATCTCGATGAACGTCAAACAAACATGTATTGTCTATGCTTTTACCGAAGCACAAGAAAATGAAGAAATGACTTGCACGATTGATCAATTTACTGAAGCAAGTAATCGCCTATATACGATTGATGACTTCACCCAATTTGAAGATTTATATGTGGAAATAGGACAAATTGATGTAGACTTCGTCATGTCTCGAACACACGCTGGCGCAATGACGATAACCAACAGAACATTCAAAGAGAATGTTTATGATCAATACAATTAAAAAATACTCGTTCATCATTGAACGAGTATTTTTTTTTAATATAATTCAGGTCTTCTATTCTTTAAAATCGGTATCGCATTTCGCACTTCTTTGGTTTTTTCCCAATCAAGTTTCACCGTGAAATACGATGCTGCCTCACCAAGTTCAACCAATACTTCACCATAAGGATCAACCGCCATACTATGTCCATAAGGTTCATAGTTTCCATAAGAATCTCTCGCTGTTGAAGCCGCAATCACATACATCTGGTGATCAATCGCACGTGCTCGCATTGTCACTTTCCAATGAAGTGGTCCAGTAAATGTGTTGAATTGTGCTGGTACAAATAATGCCTTCACATCATGACTCGCAAGATAACTCACAGCCTCAGGAAAACGAATATCAAAACAAATCAAAATCCCTGCTCGCCCATAAGACGTATCAAACATCGCAAAGCGACTACCCGCACTTAAGACTTCACTCTCATCATAACTAGTCCCATCAGGATACGTTACTTTAAATAAGTGCGTTTTATCATAATGTGTGAGTTCTCTTCCATACTCATCAAAAATATAACTTCTGTTATAAATATGACGTTTGTCTTTCACTGGCATACTACCCGCAATCAAATATATATTATTGCTTTTGGCAAGATCTTTTAACCAATCAAAGATTTTGTCTTTTTCTTTAACTTTGTAATCCTCAAACGATTCATTATCATAAGGACATAAAAACATCTCAGGAAACATCAATAAATCCGTTTTCGTTAAATCAATCTCACTAAGCAACTCTTCAATATGTTTTTTCGTATCCTCTACATCTTTATAGACTTTATTTTGAATCACCGTTACATTCATTTACTTCACCCTTTTTCAACTTCATTATCTATCGCTTTAAGGTAACAACTCAACAATCACACTATTTTGTGAACGGAAAGAAATGTTGTCTCCTACTTCTTTTTCAATGAAATACTGCATATCAGGAATATCAAAATTACTGACATCTAACACATAAAATACTCCCTCAACTTCAATCCAATATAAAGTGTTTCCTTCATTGACATAACTTCTAATTGACTCAATCACACCAACTACTTCAGTTAATGCAGACTCATCGGCTGCGCCTAAACGACGTAAATAATCATTGTAAGCACCACGTTTGGTCTCATTCATACCCAAAACTTCAAGCTCTTGGACATTGATATATACATGTCGTAAGATACGTCCATCTTCCCCTTTAATCAAAATGTAATAGGTTGGAGACTCTTCAATGTTAACAGGAATCGGAAAAGACGTTGTAATATTATTTTGTGGCAACAATGTCAACACTTTATTCATCGCTGCTGATTCTGTCGCTCCAGGGAACTCATAAAGTGTTGTTTCTTTGGTTTTTGCATCCATATAAACAAACCCAATCGTAGATTCATCACTACCAGCACTAGTTAAACCAGTAAATACATTTAAACGTCCATCTTTTAATACAGTTCTTGTACCACGAGAAGATGCCAAAACACCACGTTGAGCAAACACACTATTTAACCAACCATCTTGGAGCGCACCATAATAGTTTAAATGTTTCACAAATATACTTGAATTATACACACTTTCTACCCAGTCAGGTACATCTAGGGGATCATATACAGAAACTTCACCAGTCACCGCATCAACCACTGCGATTTTGACAATATCATCTCCACCATTGATAAAAATCGTTGGCAATGAATACTGCATCACATAGTATGGATGTCCACTATCATCAATTTCAAAGAAAGAATCTTCTAATTGATATTTATGTAACCCATTATAATACGCATGACGTGTTAAATTCGTATTAAAATAACTACTCTCAACATAGGTCAAACCTTCTTCACCACGAGCAATCAAATTCACAAGTTCAGCTTCCGCCGTTACTTTGTTGATTAAGATATAACCAGGCGTACCTGTTTTTCGATTGTTGATGTATTTAAACAATCCACGATATTCAAGCGGCGCAACCAAATACTGTTCACCTTGATACAAAATATCACTATATCTTCCAGGTTCAAACTCACTACCTAGCGCTGGGAATTCACCCATTTTTAAAGTACCTAACTTCGCACCGTACTCTTTGTCGACAATTGGCAACGTATCAACATTGACCGTATTAACATCATCAGTAAATGTCTTCGTCTGTACATCGATTAGCGTCGCATATTCTTCCGCATGCAAATACACACGTCCACCAAACAATCCATAAAAGACTGTTAAAACAACCAAAGATCCAATGACCAATGTATAAAAACGTAAACGTATTTTATCACTAAATTTTTGATAATAATTCACCACAATAAAACTCGCAATTAAGAAAATGGCCACATAATACACAATTCCTAAATAGCGTAAATTAATTTTAAACATCCAAATATAATTCGCTAAGATAAACACAATCGCCATCACTACTGGCGCTACATACATCAACCATGAAGGTCCCGTACTAAACTGACGTTGTTTGACCTCACGTATCACTCCATGACTCGCTAAGCCCTTCACCATATCTTCACTCACTTCAGCTTGTCTTAAGATATCGTATAAAGATGCTTTTTCTTGTGCAAACAAATATTCCACAACACGAGATTGTTCTGTTGTTAAGTTGTGATCACTTGATGGATTCAACTCATAAAAAATCATCTGATTTTTCGTCTTACCGCTACTATATTTGCTATTTTGCATGTTTGATGTAAACAACATAATTAAAAATCCAAACAGCAATAATTCAACAATAAATGCCAATATACCTAAAAATGCCATAAAAATCCCTCCAAGAATTTATCTTTTTCATACTTATATTATAGCACAGAAAATATAAACATCGTATTAATCGACTCAATACAAAAGGAAACAAAATCTTATCATAAATCAAAACAATATTTCACATAGTTTTGCTACAATAGAATATCTTTAAAACTCCTAAAAACATATAAAGCAAAAAAAACAACATCGACGTCCTGATGTTGTTTTTTATGTTTACTGATTAAAAGGACCCATATTTCCAATTCGATCAATGATCCCAAATCCAAATCCAAAGAAAAACATTAAGATAAACAAAATAAAGAATGGTAATACAATCGCAAGTAAATAATTCTTCAAAGACTTATTCGTAGAACTTGAAAGCAACAATACAAAAAACAATACAAAATTCACGACTGGTATCACCATTAAAATAAAGAATGCCCACCAACTACCAATCGTCATATGGTTCTTAGAAAACATCAAATTCCTCCTATCTATTATTCAATTCTTCAATCACACGTATTAATAATGCTGGATCATCTGTAATTATCCCATCTGCACCAGCTTCAATTAATCGAATCATTTCTGCTTCATCATTGATTGTCCAATAATGCATCGCCATATTGTGTTTATGAGTAAATCTTAACAATCTAGCCCCAGTCAAATCCAATTCATTGATTACTGGAAACCCAAATGATGCAGGAAGCTGTAACGCAGTATACACCGTTGGTTGATAAAAAATACTTCGATATGTCAATGCTTTTAACACCATATCTCTTGCTTCTGTTTCTGAAGTAGATAAATAAATCTCTGGATAGTTTATCGCAATATGTTCACTAATATCATGAAACGCCGTGGCGACCAACACGTGACCTTCTAAATCAAAATCTTTGATCATTCCAATCAATCTTTCTGCGATTTCAATTCTCTTCGCTTCTCCATCTGCCTTGATTTCTATATTGTACAGAATATCATCATTAAAGGCAGTAAATACCTCTTCAAGTGTCGTCAAATAGACACCTTCATTCACCCAATCTTCAAATGTTAAATCACGAAAAGGATATTCTCCATCTTCATTTTGAAAATGATAACCAAAATTACAATTCTCATACACTTCTTGATAATTCATTTCATATAATAACCCATCACAATTACTACGGTCTTTGATATTCCCAGTATCATTTTCACCATGACGCAGAACCAACACATCATCTTTCGTCATTTGAATATCGATTTCTAAAACATCAACACCAAGATCAAAACTATATGTCAAAGCACGCATCGTATTCCCAGGATTTTTTAATCTCCCACCAGCGTGTGCCATCACCAACGTATCTCCATCATTTGCTTCTTTTCTCCAAGGATTGTCTCGTTCATATTTCGGTACTGGCACAATCTCCAAAATAAGAATCAAAAGCACAAAAAATCCAACAAACATCAATCCTCTTTTTAACCATTTCATATTTTTACCTCATAAGCATCGATGATATCATCGATTTCTTTTAACAATTTTTCCATTGATTCCTTCATCTTCACCAACCCTATTTGCTCAAAATACAAAACACCCTCAACACTTACTTCAAGTTGATGTTCATTTGACCCAACAATCGTAAGGTTCTTTATCTCCTCATTATAAGGAAATGCATCATACATCGCAACTTTCTCTACGGTTGATCCATTGATAAAAAGCGTCAACACATGTCCCACAAAATTCTTTGTACCTTCCATTTTTACTTCTTTATACTCGAACGCTACTTCACGGTAAATGCCACCAAATTCCTTTTTGATTTTACATGTATCAAATTGATAAAACTTTTCCATCAATAGTGCTTTATTTAACTCTTCTTCAATCAATGATAATTTTGCTTTATTTATATCCAACGTTGCCGCAATATCAAGGACATTATCAGTCAACACTTTACGTTCTTTTGCGGCATGAATTTCATCGAAATACCACCAAAGAATTATCGATATAATCAATAATATCGCCAATACAACCAACCAAGATTGATTTTGATCAAGCGCAACTATTAATGTAAATAAACTCAACGGTAACACAATAATTCTTAACCACAACATTTGTTTTTTTTCCATATGACCACCCTCAGTAAAATTATCTTTATTATACCTCATATAGCGAAGAAATCAAAACAATCATCCTTCGATCTTGCACTTCTAAATAAGAAAACCATTTTCTTTCAACAAATACACTCTAAAGCGCTAAACAAAAAACCATTAAGAGTTTCTAAAAAAGTATTGACAACGCTTACATATTCATATAGAATAATCTTGATAAACAAACAGAGGAGCACGCCGATTGGTATTTCTTAAGACATCGCATGGACGCGACTTAAGAAAGAAGGAATGGCTTGCCGAAAGTCTGATTGGGTCCATCCAATTATACTTGATGAATAAGGGCACACTTTATTCATTGTCAGATCAATGATGAGCTGTTTAGATGAAAATCTAAATTGCTCTTTTTATTTTAAAAAAAAATCAAAGAGGTGAGTCACTTGAAAAAAGGAAAAACAATTCATGAACTGACAATTGGTGAACAAGCTTTTATCACCAAAACAATCAAAGAAAAAGACGTAGAAACATTCGGTCACATTACAGGAGATTACAATCCTGCTCATTTTGATGAAGTATACGCAGCCACTACAATGTTTAAAAAACGCATCGCTCATGGAATGTTGATTGGTTCATTGTTTAGTCCTATTTTAGGATTACAACTGCCTGGACCAGGTGTGATTTATGTCACGCAATCATTAAAGTTTACTCGTCCAGTGTATTTTGAAGATACCATCACCGCGACCGTCACGGTGAGTGAAATAGACATCGAGAAAAACCGTGTTACATTGTCATGTGAAGCAACCAATCAAGATGGTCAAGTGGTCGTCAAAGGGGAAGCTGTGATGATGCCAAGAAAGGCGGATAAACAGTGAAAACAATCGAACCAGTAAACCAAATCACCAAATATGTCAAAGATGGAATGTCAGTGATGGTAGGTGGGTTCATGGGATGTGGAACACCTGAAGCATTCATCGATGAACTTTTGAAGGCAAACATCAAGGACTTAACAATTATATGTAATGACGCAGGATACCCAAATAAAGGTGTTGGGAAACTGATTGTCAACGGACAAGTATCGCACCTTATTGCTTCTCACATCGGCTTAAATCCTGAAGCGGGAAAACGTATGGGTGAAGGAACAATGAAAGTTACATTGGTTCCACAAGGAACACTTGCTGAACAAATCCGCGCAGCTGGTGCGGGTCTCGGAGGAATCTTAACACCGACCGGTGTTGGAACCATCGTTGAAGAAGGAAAAAAAGTCATCAACGTCGATGGAAAACCTTACTTACTAGAAAAAGCACTTCACGCAGATATCGCATTAATATACGCTACTGCGAGTGATCAATATGGGAACCTAATTCATGAAAAAACAACAAGAAACTTCAATCCAGTGATGGCTTTAGCCGCAAAAAAAGTGATTGCTTTAACAAGAACAATAAAACCAATTGATCCAAACTGTATCACCACACCTCATGTACTAGTAAACCATCTTATGAAGGAGGGAAACTGATGGACGCAAAAGAAATCATCGCAAGACGAGTCGCAATGGAATTAGAAGATCAAGACTTAGTCAATTTAGGCATCGGTTTACCGACCATGGTTGCGAACTATATTGAAGGAAAAGAAATCTACTTACAAAGTGAAAATGGTCTCATTGGTTTAGGACCAACACCAGATGAACAAAATATAGATATGGATTTAACCAACGCGGGAGGTCAAGCAGTCACCTTAAAAGAAGGTGGGATGTATTTCGACTCACTCTTAAGTTTTTCTATTATTCGTGGTGGACATGTTGATAAAACCATTCTAGGAAGTTTGCAAGTAGACGAACAAGGAAACTTAGCGAACTGGATCATTCCTGGGAAAATGGTTCCTGGTATGGGTGGCGCAATGGATTTAGTCACAGGTGCTAAAAAAGTCATCATCGCAATGACACACACCAACAAAGGAAAACCAAAAATATTAAAAGAATGTACTCTTCCACTCACCGCCAAAGGTGAAGTCGATTTAATCGTCACCGAAATGGGTGTCATAGAAGTCAAAGAAGATGGACTACATTTAATTGAGTACAATGCACCACATACCGTGCAAGATGTCATCAATGCCACAGAAGCATATTTACATACCAATGAAGCAAAGGAGAATACATTATGGAACAAGTGATGATTCGTTTAAGATTATCAATGCACCAAGCACATTACGGAGGAAACTTAGTTGACGGCGCATTTGCCCTACAATTATTCGGTGATGTCGCTACCGAACTGCTGATTCGTCACGATGGTGATGAAGGTCTTTTTAGAGCATATGACAATGTTGAATTTCTCGCACCGATGTATGCAGGTGATTACATTGAAGCTGTTGGTCATATTACAAAGGTTGGAAATACCTCAAGAACAATGAAATTTGAAGCCTATAAAGTCATCCAATCAAGAAGTGATATCAACGCCTCAGCCGCAGAAGTATTGCAAGAAAAAATCTTAGTCGCACGTGCAAGTGGAACGTGTGTTGTCCCAAAAGATAAACAACGATACAAAGATGCATAAACTCATCATAACTTGCGCGATATCAGGCGCAGAAGTCAACAAAGAACAAAATCCAAGTGTTCCTTACACCGTCAGTGAAATGGTGAGAGAAGCAAAAAAAGCCAAAGAAGCTGGCGCAAGCATAATCCACTTACACGTCCGTCAGGACGATGGAACACCAACACAAGATAAATCACGCTACAAAGAAGTCATTGACGCGATAAAAAAAGAACTAGGCGATATCATCATTCAACCTTCTACAGGTGGAGCAGTTGGTATGAGCAAAGAAGAACGCATCGATGTTGTGTCGCTTCATCCAGAAATGTCGACGCTTGATTGTGGTAGTGTCAATTTTGGTGGGGATGAAGTATTCATCAACAGCGAAAATGACATCATCTATTTTGCCAATGAAATTTACAAACACGGGGTTTACCCAGAACTAGAATGCTTTGGTAAAATGCACATCGATCAAGTATTAAGACTTTATCAAAAAGGCATCATTAAAGATCCAATGCATTTCAGTTTTGTCTTAGGTATTCCAGGTGGAATGACCGCAACAGAAAGAGATTTTCTGTTCTTAAAGGACTCACTTCCAGAAAATGCTACCTATAGTGTTGCGGGTATAGGACGACATGAGTTCCCACTCGCAGAACTTTCCATCAAGCACGGCGGACATGTTCGCGTTGGATTAGAAGACAACCTATATATTGAAAAAGGTGTGCTCGCAAAAGACAACGGAGAACTCGTAAAAAAAGTTGTTGAGATAGCCAAAAAATATCAGCGAGAAATCGCTACAGTTAAAGAAACAAGAGAAATACTACAACTAGGAGGTCACCAACATGAACACATGTAAATACGGCACCAACCGTGTCATATCACCAAACAATGTATTACCACAAGCCGCAACCAAAATCAATCCTGCTTTACCGATCTATGACAATGAACTACTGATTGAAGTTGATATCTTAAATATTGATAGCGCATCATTTACACAGATTAAACACGCTTGTCAAAATGATGTAAATAAAATGAAAGAAATGATTTTTTCTATCGTCAAAGAAAAAGGGAAAATGCAAAACCCAG
>ENA-OSAI01000437-OSAI01000437.1-marine-sediment-metagenome-genome-assembly--contig:-NODE-437-length-15961-cov-8.935622_pt1 | contig 15961 bp, 11 predicted proteins | sample MGYA00237871_ERZ529316 | MGnify/ENA primary metagenome ERZ529316 (study PRJEB26369, sample SAMN03142814) | marine sediment metagenome | biome: marine; feature: borehole; material: sediment...
TGATAATTTCATAAAAAAATACCCCCAAATCAGATTTGTCTGAAATGGAGATACTCTTCTCGCAGATGTGACAGTTCAATGGCAGCAGTAAAGAGAACGGATTTGTACATCCATTTCAATTTACAGGCCACTCCTCGTAATGGATTGAACTGCAATATGTATTTGATTTGTGTTTTTACGAACGTCCAGCCTAGAATTGGACAAACACGAAATCAAATTTTTAGTTTGTGAAAGAAAATTTAAAATTCGCATAAAATTGTAAACATATCATTAATTTGATATAATTAAGTGAGTAAATTAATTAAACTTCTGATAACACGATTATATATTTTTTTTATTTTTCATATGAGAGTCATACGGAGGTATATTTCAACTCCGTTTTACAGGAGGTGCAAGTTTAATGAAACTAAATCAATTTTTATCAATAATGGAACAATATTTTAGTCATAAAGTCTTAAGCGGTTCTGGTTCTGGAAGGGTTACCAAAGCAGATAAACTTAAGGCATATTTGAATGCGTTTGTATCGACAATGGATTCAGATAATCCTATTGAAAAAAGAAAAGATGGTTTCTTACTTAAGGTCTACAACGGAGTAGAGTCTTTACCAGTAGATTGCGCATCTTACATAAAAGAAAATTTGGATTATTATACATTTGAACTATTCTCAGAAGATCTCTCAGAGGATGCTAGAAATGGAATAATTTCACAATTTGCAACTTATAATTTCACCATAACTTTTGATAATTTTGAAAAAGATATTAGCCGGGTCTTAGATACCATACTCTATTACGTTATAAACGTGAAGCCTTCAGCTTCAATCCGTGATGCAGTTTTTATTGGTCACAACCAAGTTAAAATCGGAGGTAAGACAGTAAATTTATTAGATAAGCTTGTCCCTACAGAAGCTATAATTAAAAATGAAATACGATATGTTGATGCCTTACTACGTGTCTATGCACAATCACAAAAATTCGGTTCAATATCATTAACTGATTTAAAGTCAATGCATCCAAGATATGAAAAACATTTTAAATTGCAAAGAGAAAATTATTTTAACGCTGAGAGTGTTCTTCATCAAATCAGAGATGTATTTCCAGATGGAGAATACGAGTTTAACGAAGCGAAAGCAGATTTACTTTCCGGTATTGAAATTACTATCATGAAAGAGTATAAGAATGCTCTCGAAAGAGTTGATAGTACAATGCAAAAAGTCGTTGATATTACTTTTAGCAAGAACATTTTAACCAGAGACAATAATGGCATTATTGGAAACCCTGAAAAGCAAGGAATGGTTCATATGCTAGTTAATGATGGGAAGATTGAGTGGGTGGTTGATTATGACACAGATATTTAATTCTGAACTTGAAATATCATTAAGAATTCTCGTTATAACAAATATGATGAGAAATCCAATATCAGTTGATCACATTACAACTGTCGATTTGTTTTCAAGTTATGGAAAAAACTACGGTTTTTTGGAATTTAATCTTCACGGAGACAGTTCCTATAGCTTTAGCGAAATTGCATCACGAAGATATCAGGTTTCTCAGGCAATAAACACTCTTGTTTTATCCGGATTACTAAAGCCACTTCAAAACGCTTATGGATTTACATATATTATCAGTGATGATGGTCGTAAGGCTTGTGAAAAAATGGAAACTGATTACTTTAAAAAGTATGTTGATAGTGTCAGATTGATTCTTCAAAAAACGCAAAATTGGACCGAAGAGAAATTAATCAATTACGCTACAAAAGAATCTGTTAGGAGGGAATAACTCATATGGGAAAATTTCACATAAATAAACTTACTTTTACTGGAACTAAAGGAATCTCAGAAATTAAATTTGGTGAAAACCTAACGTTGATTTTTGGTCCTTCTGATACCGGTAAAACATATGTGTTTAAGTCAATTTATTATCTTTTAGGCTCTAGCAATAAGAACGCACCTTTTGATATTTCAATTGGATACGATACCATTACTATGGAAGTAAGGAAGAATAACTCACATATTACATTAACAAGAAAAATTAGTGAAAATAAGATTCTCGTTAATGATGGTATAAAAAATAAGATTTATAAAGTTAGTGGTAAAAAAGATAACATTAGAGAAGTCTTTTCTGAGATACTAGATATACCGATATCTTTGCAAGTACCCAAAAATGAAGATGGTCAAACTGAGACCTTTTCATTGCGAACTCTAAAACCACTACTGTTTGTACATGAAGATAATACCGAATTGGAAAAACCTATCTTGATTCCTGATATCATTCAAAACACAACTGCATTTTTATCATGCTTATTGTATATCTTATATGAACAAGATTATTCAGAATTTGATGCTGAGGAAAACAAAAGAACAAAAGCTGCTAAAAGAGCTGCTGTTCAAAAATATATCATCAGTAATAAAGAGAAGTTTCTGAAGCAAAAAGACTCACTTGAAAAATTCTTGTCTGAGAAAAATGAAGATAATACTTATCTTGAGAGTTTAATTGAAGAACTCCAGAACGAGCTTGACAAGACAAATTTACTCATTTCATCAACAATAAACGATATCAGAAATGTAAGCTCTGAGATTACGAAGAAAGAAGATTTAATTAGAACAAGAAAGATAACTCAGAACAGATATAAAGCACTCGAATCTCAATATATTGCTGACATTGAGAGGTTAGGTTTTATTATTCAAGGTGAGGATATAATTCACAAGCATGAATCTCCACATAACTGCCCGTTCTGCAACGGGGAATTAGAAAAAGAACAAGAAGCTTCTTATTTGGAATCTTCTAGAGCTGAAGTTGTTAAAATACTAAATAACAGTATGTCTTTATCTCAAACATTAATAGATATAGATTCTGAAGTTTCTAATTATATAGATGCGCTTGAAGACTTGAAAAAGAAAAAGAAATCTATCGACGATCTGCTAAGTACCGAACTAAAACCACAAAAAGTATCTATTACTCAAAAGATCAGTCAATACTCAGCCTATGTAAAGGCATCAAACGATTTAGAATTAATCAATTCTTTGCTTGATAACTTTGAGAGTGATTTATCCCATCTTGACTCTACAGTTAGTGAAAAACGTGCATATAAACCAAAAGAGTTATTTGCAGATGATTTCATCTCTACTATAAACAAGACATACCTAGCAATACTAAAGAGCTGCAATTATACTCCAGCAAATTCAGCAGAATTTGATTTATCTAAACTCGATATAATTATTAATGGAGATGATAAAAAGACACATGGAAAAGGTGTAAGAGCATTACTCAATTCGATAATGATTCTCTCTATGCGTGAATACATCAATGAAGTTGCTATCAAGAATCCACACTTCTATTTATTAGATTCACCTTTGCATGGCATACAGATGCCAGAAGGGGTTCAACAAGATGAAAACGTTAGAAAAGGATTTTTTAACTACGTTATTAATAATTATGGAGATGATCAAATTATTATTATGGAAAACATTGTTCCTGGTGATTTTTCAAAAGATATTAGCACCGATCCGAATATTAGTATTATAGAATTTACTAAAAATGAGAACAAGGGTAGATATGGATTACTAAAAGGCATTAGAAAAAATTAGGAGGATAATCTAATGGTTAGTTATAATAAATTATGGAAATTACTAATCGATAAGAACCTAAACAAAAAAGAGCTAATTAAGCTCTCGAGTGTTAGTTCTTCTTCCATTGCAAAATTGACAAAAGGTCAGAATGTTACAACGGATGTTCTGTGTAAAATCTGCAAAGCATTAGAATGTGACTTTAAAGACATCATGGAATATATAGGCAAATAAAAAAGGCGACTCAACTCAATTAAGAGCTGGGTCGCTATTCTTTTACTTATATTCTTTTTTTAATTTCTGTATAAACACTTCTGCGGAATATTCAAGTTCTGGAAATAAAAATGATTTGTCTATTCCTAATAAAGATAAGTCATGCAAGATGTCTTTTTTATACTCATTAGGTATGATTATACTATTGAATTTACTCTCTAAATTACTTGGTGTAAGTATAGTGTTGTCAAATACATTCTTTGCAAGCTTTATATCCCAACCGGGCTGCATCATCGCTTCACTCAAATCGATTGGGTTTCCATCTGCTGGATTTACAATATTATCAGGGAATATTAAGAAAGAACTTTTTTGTGCTTTCTGTCTATCGGATATTCGATACGGCATAGTAACTATACCACTTCTCCCAAAATTGTAAATAATGTCTAAGAACTTATGAATGCCTTGATCTTCTTTTAGTTGTGGTAAATTTACTAAACCTTTAACGAACTCATCAAACTCTTCTATATTGTTTTCATATAATGCATACGAATACTTATCAATTAACTCAAACAATGCATTTACAAATGGAATATCAAAGTGAAGATCCAAATATCCTTCATTTACAATTACTCTTCCATCATCCCTCTCGTTAGGTTGACATGCAAAATATAAAGCAACTAAAGGATTTTCTGTAAAATCAACAAGCCTTGTAGGATAGCCATAGTGTTGCATCTTTGCTACAATATCAAGTGAGCTCATAGACGAGTTATACTCTTCAGTTTTTTCCACTTTAAACAAATCAATTATTTCTTTTTCATGTTTTTCTAACCCTAGTCTTTTAATAATAGGTGTTAAATTCCAGTGCGTAGAAGCATGTCCTCTAAAGGTAATTATATGTTTCAATCCATTTTCTTTCATTTTTGCAATTTTTGTAACTACATCAACAAATTCTGACAGAGAAGTTACCATAAGAGTATCATGGTTAAACTTTTCACCTATTGAACTAATAATAAATTCATCTAAGTCAGACTGTTTTAAATCCATTAATAACACTCCCTTCTAGTTATTCTCTATTGTACTTCATTTTCACAAATCAACTCAGTTTGTTCCATAATCAACTTAACTGATTTGTCATAATTATTCGGATCATTAGGATCATCTGGTGGATAGTTATACTTTTTAAGTAATACTTTAATTTCAAATCTTATCTTTGCACGTACTGAATCTCTAATATTCCAATCTACTGTTGTACTTGATTTTACTTTTTTAGTTAGTTCTTTTGCGATTTCTTTTAATACATCTATTCCCATTACTTCTTGGGCAGTAATATTAGAAGCAAGCGCTTGGTAGAAAGCATACTCATCTTCTGATAAGCCTGATTCTTTTCCTTCTTCTGCGGCTTTCGTAATATCTTTAGCGAGTGCAATTAACTCTTGAATCACTACAGTTGAGTCAATCAATCGCTTGTGATATTTTGCTAATGAACTTTCAAGTAATTCTGAGAATTGTTTTGATTGTACAATAGTTTTTCTTGAGAATGCTCGTATCTTACCTTGTATTAATCTTTTCAATAGTTCAACTGCAACATTTTTGTGTTCCATGTTTTTAAACTCTTCTAGGAACTCATCAGATAAAATTGAGATATCTGGTTTTGCTAATCCTATTTCAGACATGATATCTATTACTTCATCTGACTTCAATGACTTAGAGATCAATTGGTTTAACTCTTTATCCAGTTGATCTTTTGTTTTTTTACCAGGATTATCTTCACTTTGTAGTTTAATAATTCCAGATCTTACTGTTTTGAAGAAACCAATTTCTACATTATATTGTTCTGCTTCTTTAGTTGTGGCGCATAATGAATAAGCCTTTGTTAATTCTGAGGTAAGTTTAATGTAATCATCTTTTCGTTTCACTGATAATCCAACAATGTAATCAATAGTTGCCATGATTGTTTGTAGTTTTTCAGTATGTTTACCTGTGAAGTATAAAGAATAATCAAAACCGTGTAATACTTCTCTTACAAGTTCTAGTTTTTCCATCATAATAGAAACAGCAAGTTCAGTATCTACTCCTGTTTGATCTCGATCATTTTCAGTGTATTCAGATAATGCTTTTTTAAGGTTCTCTGCAATACCGATATAATCAACAATTAATCCACCTTGCTTTTCTCTAAAGACACGGTTAACACGAGCAATTGCTTGCATTAAGTTATGTCCTTGCATTGGTTTATCAATATACATTGTGTGCATACTTGGTACATCAAACCCTGTAAGCCACATATCTCTAACAATAACAAGTTCTAATTCATCATCATTATCCTTCATTCTTCTTGATAATGTTTCTCTTGTTGTTTTGTTTCCTATATGTTGTTCCCATTCATTTGGATCTGAGGAAGAACCTGTCATTACAACTTTAATTTTACCTTTCATTAAATCATCACTATGCCACTCAGGTCTTAGCTTAACTATTTCATCGTATAGTTCAACTGCAATTCTTCTTGACATCGCAACAATCATACCTTTACCAACATTGGTAGTCATTGCTTCTTGTCGTTTTTCAAAATGCTCTACAATGTCTTTCGCAACAGTCTTTACTCTAGGTTCTGCTCCAACAATCGCTTCAAGTCGAGCCCATTTGCGTTTTAATCCTTCTTTTTGGACATCTTCTTGATACTCAGTAATTTCATCATAGTTATCATCTAATAATGTATACTCGTCAGTAAAATCAATTCGAGCAATACGACTTTCATAAAAGATTTTAACGGTTGTTCCATCTTCTACGGCTCTAGTCATATCGTATACATCGATATAATCACCGAATACTGCTCTTGTATTTTTATCTGTTGTTTCTATTGGAGTTCCAGTAAACCCAATATAAGATGCATTTGGTAAACTGTCTCTCATATATTTAGCATATCCATATTTCTCATACGCTTCGTCTTCTGTTTTTACAACTTGTGCTTTAAAACCGTATTGGCTTCTATGTGCTTCATCAGCCATTACGATGACATTTTTACGTTCTGTTAAAGGATCAACTGTTCCATCTTCATTTGGAGAGAACTTGTGAATTGTTGTAAAGATAATTCCACCTGAATCACGACCATCTAGTAGTTCTTTTAAATGGTCTCTTGATTCTGCTTGTTGTGGGATAGAACGTAATAAGTCTTTTGATTTAGCAAATGTTAAATATAGTTGATCATCTAAATCATTTCTATCTGTAATAACTACAATAGTAGGGTTGGATAATTCTTGTGAAATTACCATCTTACCTGCATAGAAAACCATAGATAGTGATTTACCACTACCTTGTGTATGCCATACAACACCAATACGTCTATCTCCAGCTTCACTGGTAGCATTAATTGTACTATGTAAGGCTGTATTAACTGCGTGATATTGATGATATCCAGCTAGTATTTTTATATAGTCATTATCTTTCTCTTGGAATAAAATAAACTGTTTTAATAAATCCATAAAGATACGTTTATCAAACATACCTTTAATCAATGTTTCCAATTGTGGTAATGATTTGGGAGCAATCGTTTCACCATCAATTGTTCTCCATGTCATATATCTATCTTCTAATGAAGTTAGTGTTCCAGCTTTCGCATGTAGACCATCACTAAGTACATTAAAGGCATTATATACAAATAGATTACTTATCTTACTTTGATAGTTTTTAATTTGTCTATATGCATGTTTTAACGTCACTTCATCATCAGAAGCTGTTTTTAATTCAAAGACTACTAAAGGTAATCCATTCACAAATATAACAACATCAGGTCTTTTTTCTACTCTGTTTTCTATTACTGTAAATTGATTAACAGCAAAGAAATCGTTGTTCTCAGGATTCTCAAAATCAAATATTTGAACATTATCATATACTAGTTCTTTATTCTTATTATGATATCTTACACTCACACCATCTGTGATCATTTTATGGAAAGTATGGTTATTCGAAATTAATGATACTTGTTTAGGAATAGCTATTTCTCTAAAAGCGTCATCCAGCACTTGTCTTGGAACATGTTTATTTAAGCGAAAAAGCGCTTCTTTTAAACGCTCATTTAGTATTACTTCTTCATATCCTTCTCGTTCAGGACAATCACCTTCAGATGCGATATTAGGTCCAAACTCAGTAGAATAGCCTAATTCTTCAAGCCACTGTAATGTCGCTTCTTCTACATCTGACTCATAAAATACTTTTACTCCCATTTAATCACCCCTCAATTGGTACTTCTATTTCCCCACTCATTAGTTTTGGTAATAATGTATCTCTTAATCTTGACAAACGTCTATTTTCTCTTGTTTTAATTATCATTTCGTCTAGCATTGGTAATACCAATTCATTAAAAGTTTTACGTATTTCATTACTAGGAAATGCTATTTCCATCTCACCCAATCCATTTTCCCAGATTGCATAAGGCATTGTAGAACCTCTTGATGTTCCATTCGCATACTCGATAGTTGAATCCTGATTTAATGTAAGAAGATTAAAAGAAACATCGCATTTTTCTTTACCGCGAATAACAAAAGTTGTTGTTCTTGTAATACCATTAAATGGCGCAAGATTTACCCTGTGAAAATAGACTCTCATTGCACCTATCAAAATGTCATATTTCTGATAGAGTAACAAACTACTTTTAGCTTCTTCGTATGACTTATAATCATCAATAATCAATTGTTTTCTTGGTAGTACGTCGATAGGTGTATATACTCTATTTTTTAAAGTCTCTCCAGGTTTGGTACTTTCTTTAACAATATCTATTACAACTTTTAATTTATTTACTTCCCAACCTTTAGGAATTAATCCTAATTCACTTTCTATCATTTCTCCACCACTAGATTTATATGGCTCTCCATCTTCATTAGGAAACTCAAAATCAACAAACCATTGTTTATATAATGCTTGTGCCATTTCTTCTAGGTTCTTATTGATTTTGTTGTTAAGTTCTATTTTGTCGTCAAGTGATGATAAGATGTTTGCTATTGCTTTTTGTTCACTTAAAGGCGGCATTTCTATATCTATTTTTCTAAACTCAGACTGTTTAATTCCAGTAACTGTAGATCCAGATTCCCTTGCTTTTAATTTTGCCTGCCCTTTAGGCGATTGCAAATAATACAAAAGGTAATCATTGTATAATATTTTAGGGTTTGGTCTCAAAGTTAGAAGCCTCTGTGCAATTGCAATCCCATTTCTGTTCAACTTAGCAACTTGCCCCATTGGTGCTTCTGTAGTAATAAGAATGTCACCTTTAAACGGGATTCCTCTTACCATAAATTTTTTATACTCATCAGAAGATATTCTATACGCTAAAGAATAATCAATATTACTATTTTTTACTGATTTAGCGCTTAATGTAAGAATTCCCTCTTCAGATTTTTTTGGTGTTTTTCCCCTATAATCTATTAACTTATCCAAACACTCCATGATATTACGTTTTTCCCAAGTATCATAACTCATAACCTATACCTCTTAAACTCTCTTTGATCTTTTCCTCAAGAGATTTAGATTCTTCAAATAGGTCTGATAACTCAGTTGTAAGTCTATCCATTTTTTCTTCAAACGGAATACCATCATCTTCCTCTTCTTCAATACCTACGTATCTACCAGGAGTTAAGACATAGTCATGCGATTTGATTTCTTCTATAGTAGAAGATTTACAGAATCCATCAATATCTTCATAGTTTTCTTCGTTTTTCCAATTATGGTAAGTTGAATAGATTTGTTCGATTTCTTCATTTTTTAATTCTCTATGTTTTCTAGTTTCCATGAATCCCATTTTACGGGCATCAATAAATAACACTTTGTCTTTTCTACGATTCTTGTTTTTGGATACGAACCATAAAGATACTGGAATAGATACATCATAAAATAACTGTGAAGGCATAGCTACGATACAATCTACTAATCCTTCTTCTAAAATTGATTTACGAATATCATATTCCTCACTTCTAGATGTAGATAAAGAACCATTTGCTAAAACAAATCCAGCTGTACCTCTTGGACTTAGTTTGCTTATCATATGTGATATCCATGCATAGTTCGCGTTTGTTTTAGGTGGTACTCCCCATTTCCATCTTGGATCATCTAATAAGCGAGGTTGTCCCCAGTCTTTAATATTAAATGGAGGATTGGCTAAAATGTAATCTGCTCGCAATGTTTTATGTTGATCGTTTGTAAAAGTATCAGCGTCTCTATCTCCAAGATTCGCATCCAATCCTCTAATCGCTAGATTCATTTTTGCAAGTCTCCACGTAGTCGCTACATACTCTTGTCCATAAATAGAAATATCACCAAGTCTTCCCTGATGCTCTTCAACAAATTTAGCAGATTGTACAAACATACCCCCACTACCACAACATGGATCATATACTCTGCCTTTATAAGGTTTTATCATATTAACTAATAACTTAACGATGCTAGGTGGTGTATAAAACTCACCTTCAGTCGTTCCAAATTTCTTTAAGAAGTATTCATAGACTCTACCAAGAACATCTTTTGCTCTTGCTTCTTTACTACCTACATTAAAAGAGAATAAATCAATTAGTTCTCCTAAACGTGTTTTATCTAACGCAGGTCTTGCATAGTTTTTTGGTAGTACATTTTTAAGTGGTGCATTTTCTCTTTCTATCAACACCATTGCATTATCTATTACTTGACCTATCGTTGGTTGTTTCGCTTGTGATTTAATAAAATCCCATCTTGCTTCTTTTGGAACGAAGAATACATTCTCTGCTTCATAAGCATCACGATCTTCTTCCATACCAGGATATTCTTCTTTAACTTGGTTATATCTCTCTTCAAATGAATCAGAAATATACTTCAAAAAAACAAGCCCCAATATAACGTGTTTATATTCGGAGCTTTCAATGTTACCCCTTAGCTTATCTGCCATTTCCCATAGTTTATTTTCAAATCCTAATTGAACTGTTGCCAAAATAATCATCCTCCCTAATTAGTGCTATTTCCATTATACACTTTTTACGGTTGAAAATAAATGTAATTTTATCAAGTTATACCACTTAAATGGCTTGTTTACTGAAATCGTGTAAATACACGTTTTAATCGTGTAAATCAAAATGTAATCGTGTAGATTTTTTATGGAAACTTCCAAAAATCAGTAAAATTAGTGCACTTTTTAGGATCGATAAATATGAGCAAATAGAGAAACGGCCCTATATAGCGCAAAAAAAGGCCTGATACAATTGTATCAAACCTATGCTTTCAATATGGGTTGTATGACCTATTTTGCTACAATTTTACACCCCTAGTCAAAATTTTTACACCCCCACCCAAAAAATTACACCCCTAAATTATGGCTTAGTTTAGAGGTTTTATTTTTTGGATTTTTTTATTGAGAATTTCTTTGTGTCAAAATAGGTTATTTCACTATCTACTTATTGTGGGGTATCAAACCCTTTATTTGCAACTTAAATTGTTTTACATTTCTATAAGCTATATCTATGTAGTTGTAAAAAATTATTTAGAAATGGCAATATACTACTTACATACTCAAGAGATCTAACTGAACAATATAGTTATATGTTAAAACAATCGAAAATGTTAAAAATATTGAATATGATAATACTAGCCTCAATTTCATCATATACCAACTCCTCGTATAATATGTAGTGTAGATTTAGGTTGATACCTTACTACATATCATTATTTATAAGTTTGAAGTCCTAGTGTTATAATTAAGTCAAGATGTAACCAGAAGAATCTGCTTCCGCTCCTTGCACATCATGGTGCTATTAAAGCGTGCAAACCTGCTTGATTGACTTATCTGCTAACCGGTTGTTGTTACCTGTTGGACTCAACTCAACATTAGATCCTACAGTGGTTTCTTATTGGCGAGGCTGCAGTTGTCTTTCAAGGCTAGGACTTCTCTTATATCTAATTTTCCTTGAAAGAAGGTGTTCTTTTGAATCATACTTTATGTGTTGGTATTGACGTTGCTAAATTGTCCAATCACGTTTATGCACTTAACTTTAATCGTAATAAACTTTTATCTGTCAATATTCCTAATACCCAAGATGGTGCGAACTTAATTGAAACGCATATTTTAAAACTTCTTGATAAACATCATCTCTCTAAAGTCATTGTCATATTAGAGTCAACTGGTGTTTACTCCGGTCATCTTGCAACCTACTTATCAGCTTCTAAGTTTTTAAGTGTTTTTGATATCAGAGTTTATCTCATCAATCCTAAAATTTCTAAAAATTATAGGAAGAGTTTTGCTGATATGGATAAAACTGATCCTAAAGATGCTTACATCTTAGCTGAGATTGTTGATATTAGTCAGTTTGAATCCAATGATGCACTTGCTAAATATGCAGGCATTACCTGGCGTAAGAATCAATCCGGTAAATTCACCGCTGATGAGACTTACATGACTAAAACTGGAAATAAATATTTACGCTACTTTTTAATTCAGGCAGCCAACATGGCTAGAATTCATATGCCTGAATATCATGATTTTTATCAAAAGAAATATGATGAAGTCACGACTCATCAACACAAACGTGCCCTCGCCTTAACTGCTAGAAAACTTATTCGTCTTATTTATGGTTTGTTGAGTACCAATAGACTTTATAAGTAAAATTTAATGATCCTACATTTTATAACTTTTACTTTTTTAAGCATGCTTGGATATTATGATTTTTATTAGATTTTATTCATTTTCTTTGTTTTTAGCTCTTGACATCTTTACCGGTTGCTTTGTACTATTATCCTACATTATTTTCATTTTGGGAGGGGGAATGTGTCCCATTTTTTCATAGCAGTACAAATTATTTGACTTAATAAAAAACAAATGATATAATTAAGATAACAAAAACAAAAAAAAGGAGTGAAATTATGGGTAGACTTAGTGGTAAAATAGCATTAATTACTGGTGGTGCAAGTGGTATTGGTAAAGCAACAGCCAGTACATTTTTGAAAGAAGGTGCTTCAGTTGCTATTGTAGATATTCATGAAGAAGCACTTAAAGAAACAAAAGATGAATTAAGTGATTATGGTAAGATTATTACTATTAAAGCTGATGTATCAAATGAAAATGAAGTTAAGCATTATGTAAAAGAAACAATGAATGAATTTGGAACAATTGATATTTTCTTTAATAATGCAGGTATTGAAGGTAAAGTTGCTCCAATACCAGAAATTGATGTAAATGACTTTGATTTGTTAATGAATATTAATGTTCGCGGTATATTCTTAGGGCTTAAACATGTGTTACCAGTCATGATGAAGAATAAGAAAGGATCTATCATAAATACATCAAGTGTTGCAGGTTTATCTGGTTTTCCAGGCTTAGCACCTTATGTAGCAAGTAAACACGCTATTATTGGATTATCACGTACAGCTGCTTTAGAAGCTGCAGAGACTCAAGTGCGAGTAAATACAATTCATCCCTCACCTGTGAATACTAGGATGATGCGTTCAATAGAGAAAGGTTTTGTTCCTAATAATAGTGAGGGTGCTAAAGAGAACTTTACTCAAAACATTCCATTAAAACGCTATGGTGAGGCTTATGATATTGCTAATCTAGTATTATTCTTAGCAAGTGATGAATCTAGTTTTATCACCGGAGCACAGTACCGTATTGACGGAGGTATGGGCGCTTAATATATTGATTATAAAAAAGTGAATAATTAATAAAAAATGGGTTATCGGTAAATTGTTTTTTCTGATACACCCTAATAACCAATAAGAAAACTAGACTTTCGTAGTAATATACTACAAATTGTCTAGTTTTTTATCGTTTTAGCTGTGTTTAAGAAAAGTGCAAGCGTAAAACAATGTCATTAAGTTAAGGTAGAAATTTTTAACAAATGACAATATACTGAATTAGAAAAATTGGTCCTTTAAAATAGGTTGTGGTTTGTGAAAACTGACCTTTAAAAAGGATTGTGGTCAAAAAAGAATTGGTGCATTTGAGTTTAAACTCAAATGCACCTTTTTTCTACCCTGAAAATGTATTATTTTTTGTATTTTATTGGTATATCTTGATTCATTGTAAACATTATTCTTCGTTTGAGACGATCAAAGTTCTTTATGCCATTAGCTGATTTAATCATTGTTTTTACTTTTGAATTCATCTTTTCAATCTTTCCATTAGATAATCTTTTATCATTAACTCGAATAAATGAGTTTTTGATTTCTAATCGCCATTTTAATAGTGTTTTACCAAAACTTCTAAAAGCTGGATGTTTAAAATTTCTAAATGATTTAATCATTAAATCTAGTTCATCATCACAGCTCTCATAGCTGGCTGATTTATTAAATGTTCGATAAGCCTCTTTCAATTTGTAAGCTTCATATAAAAGATCATCAATGGATAATAAATAATGAAGTATATCTTCTTTTCTCCAAGATGTATTGAGTTTAGGGATGTAGATAGGGCCACTATAAATGCCATCATAATCCCTTAAGAAAAAGTAGTGGAATTTCTTTAGCATATAGTAATAAATGTCATTAGATTCCAAATGAGCTGTTTTAGTATTATGTTTACGCATGACTTCCAGTCTGATTTCTTTCATGGCTTCATTAAGTATCTTAATGGCATGGAAAGAATCTACTGCGACTAATGCATTTGGAAATGCGAGATTGATCACTTCTTTATAAGAATCCCACATATCGATAGTAAAGCCCTTAACTTGATCTCTTTCTTGTTTTGGAATTCTACTAAATTGAGATATTAGGTAATGTTTATGTCTTGTCACATAAACGTCAATCACTTTGTTTTTTTCGAAATCAATCATCATACATGCATATTTGTATTTTGATTTCTGACTTAAATAAAATTCATCCATAGAAATATATGTTGGTAATCTTAATCTTTTAGGTTGTACATGAGTATCAAATATATTGATGATACTTTGAATAGAAGTATGATAAAGGTTTGCTGCTGAAGTAAAAGTATGTGTATGGTCCAATAAATGTTCTAAGATGATTGTTTTAGTGTACATGCTTATGGATTCATATGCAGATGAGAATGGATTAGGTTCATAATAAACATTTTGGCATGTTTTGCATTTATATCTTCTAGCTTTATAGACAATCGTACATTTTCCTACAGTTGTTATGCTGTGTGTGATATGCTTTGTTTGATAATCATGTACATATTGATGATTTGATCCACACATCTGACAATGCTTATTCATATCTCTTTTTAATGTGATATACACATACAAATTTTGTCCATCTTTTCTTAATGATATATCAGATACTAAGTGCTCAATGTATTCCAAATTCAAGAGTTCTATGATATCATGACTCATGAAGACCTCCTTTACATGTTATTTAGGGTAGTAACTAAATTGTATCATGTAATGAGGGCTTCTTTTTTTAAACCATTAAGACCACAACCTATTTGAAAGCCTATCTTATACCACAAACATTTTTAAAGAACTGAAAAATTCAGTAATTTTTATTATAAAACACTTGGAATTATGATACTCTATAAACGAAGCTAGTAAAACTTTTCGTTTTTTTGAGATTTCGACTAAGGATCTATCTTTCCTAATAATAGATAGGTATTTACTAATTAAAGCTTTAACATTGATTAAGATAGTATTAAAGAATCTCAAGTATTTACGACATACTTGAACCGCTCTAGTAAAATATTTTTTATAATTGTGTTTGGTAGACCGATTCAATAAGATTGTATTCTAGACGATAGATTCGCAAAAATTGTGTAAAGTAAGACATGCATAGATTTCCTGAATAATACAATCTTTTATAATTTTTGACAAGTTCAAGTCAAAAAATCTACCTGTTTTTCGAATGGTAGATTTCTTCTTTATTGTATTGTAGCCTCTTCTCCGTTGCGAAACATAAAAGTGATACTTGAATCTCTATGTACTGTTGCCTCATCTACTAAGAGCATCCAAACACGCTCATTCCAATCACTAAGTTCATCTTCAGATTCAGATAGGCTTGCAATAAAAGCTTTCATTCTAAGTGCTTGTCCTTGCTTATCATTTCTTTGTTTAAGAAGTTCTTCTCGCTTGGCTTGTAATTTTTCGTAGCGACTTGATAACTCTTCATACTTCTTGTTGTAATTATCTATGCTATCACTTGTTTTAGAGTTTTCATTCACCAGCTTGCTTACTAACTCTGACGTTATGAATAGTTCATCATCTAAATCTCTGATTTCATCATCAATCTTTGTCGTAT
>ENA-OSAI01000442-OSAI01000442.1-marine-sediment-metagenome-genome-assembly--contig:-NODE-442-length-15767-cov-8.483516_pt1 | contig 15767 bp, 14 predicted proteins | sample MGYA00237871_ERZ529316 | MGnify/ENA primary metagenome ERZ529316 (study PRJEB26369, sample SAMN03142814) | marine sediment metagenome | biome: marine; feature: borehole; material: sediment...
CGGTCCCTGGGTCCCCGAACCGGGCCGGGATGCGGGCGTGGCGCCCTCGCCGGACGCGGCCGCCACACCGGGCACCGCCCTGGGGCATCACGGCTACCTCGGACCCTTCCTGGGTGAGGCCGCGCAGGCCGTCCTTGAGCTCTGGGAAGGTGACCTGTCGTCCGAAGACCTCACCCGTCTCATCGGCGGGCACATCCTGAAGGGGCCTTGAAGGGCGGACGGGGCGGCCGTCTCCGTCCCGGCGGAGCACACGCCGGACGGGGGCTACCGGCGTCCGCCGTCTTTCCGTGTCGCGGTGAGATGCAGCGGCAGGTGCACCCGAAGCGTCGTCCCCCGGCCGGGCTGGCTCTCGACGGTGATGCGCCCTCCATGGGCCTCGACTATCCGCCGGCAGACGGGAAGGCCCAGGCCCGTTCCCGCCTCCTTGGTCGTGTAGAAGGGCTCGAAGATCCTCCCGAGTTCCGAGGGAGGTATGCCGCACCCGGTGTCCGAGACCTCGATGATGACCTCGCCGTTGTCGGTCTTCGCCCGCAGGGAGAGCCGGCCGCCGTGCGGCATGGCGTCCACGGCGTTGCGGCAGAGGTTCAGGATGACCTGCTTGAGCCTTTTCGGGTCGGCCAGGACCTTCGCCTCCGAACCCGAGTCCTCGTAGTCGATGACCACGGGGGGACCCCCGGCGACGAGTCCCCGGGCCAAGAGAGCCGCCTCCGAAAGCAGCCCGTCCACGCTCACCTCACGGTCCGGGGTGATGCGTGGGGCGCAGCTGAAGAGTGAGAAGTCCTCGAGGAGGCCGATGGCCCGGTCGAGCTCGCGGAGAGCCACGCCCGCGTACTTGGGCACCCCGTCCTCATCGGCGAGGGCGAGCTGGAGGAAGCCCTTGACCGCGGCGAGAGGGTTCTTCACCTCGTGCGCCAGGCTCGCCGCCGCCCGCAGGTTGTCCAGACGCTCCCGCCGCAGAGCCAGGCTCAGCTCGACCGTCCGGGCCGAGAACAGCGCCTGCCCCATCAGGGCCACCGCGGCCGACGGTGTTCCTCCCGCCAGGAGCACCGCGAGACAGCCGACAGGAACAGCCGTCCGCCCGAGGGGAACGCCGAGCCCGTGAAGCCGACGCCCGCCCCGGCGCCCGCTCTGGACATCCGCCGGGACGAGAGCGACGGCCCCGGTGTGGAGGGCGAGCCCCACCGGGTTCAGGCCCGCCGCCTGGAGGGATAGGACCAGCCCCGGTTCAGGGACCGGTCCCCCGCAGGAAGCAGGCACACCATCCATGACGGCCGTCTCCAGGAGCACCCCCGAGGTCTCGGAGAGCACGACCCACCCGCCGAGCCCGAGAGAGGTCCCGGCCCGCGCCAGAGCCCCCAGGTACTCGCGGCAGGTCCTGATGAGGACGTCGTTCTCCGCCCTGAGGCTGGAGAGGTCGCCGGCGGTCACCTTGAGAGGACCACCCATGGACCGGCCGGGAGAGAGAACGACCCGTTCGGAACGCCACCGGTCGCGGTCACCGGCGACCTCGAAACCCAGGTCCCGGGCTACGAGCCGGACGGCCTCCCAGGGGTCGGCTTCCGGTCTACCTCTCGCCGCCTGGTTCCTCTCCAAGCTGAGCCACCCCGTTCCTTGACGCCTTAGCAGCGTTCCGGAACTGCTCCCCGATGGCTCATGAAGCGCTGCATCACCACTATCAGGTGGTCAAGACGCTCGCTTGTGTCTCTCACCTTCACGTCTTGAAAGCCGCAGCCGTCCGCGACGGCCTCGGCCAAGGCCAGCCGCAGACGGTCTATCTCCGCGGCGAGAACACGGCTGTCCATGACGGCAGCCGGCCGTCCTGGAGGCGACGTGGGTCGGCCGTCCCTCCCTTCGGTGTCCAGTGTGGTCAGGTACGTCTGGACGTCCAGGAAATCGGAGGCCACCGCGAGGACTCCGGCCGCGTCAGGTGCATCCTCCGGGCAGACACACAGGGCCACCGCCTTGGGTCGGCATGACCGCGGACAGTCCTCACGTGAACAGCCGATGACGGTATGGGGAGGGGAGAGCCCCTTCGCGACCGGCGTCAGGACCTCGAGGGCCTGACGTCGGCTCGTCTCAGGCCACATCAGAGCCACCCGCCCGGGGGCGGTGTCGAACCCGAATCCCCATCCGCCCTCACCTCCCCCGGGAAGGGGAACGGGCCTGCCCCTCACCGGAAGGCAGGGCCCCACGCACACCCGGCCGAGCCGGAGAAGGGCGATGCTCACAGGCCGCTCAGGGGCCGCCCGCCCGACGGCGGAATCCAGGCACCTGAAAAGGTAGGGGTTGATTGCCAAAGGACCGGTCTCGCCCTTCCTCTCGCCGTAGAGCCGCCCGGCAGCCTGGGTCTCGGCCAAAAGCGCCACCGACAAGGCGATCGCCCCTCCCTGGGCAAGAGCCCGGCCCAGTTCCAGGAACCCCTCGTCAAGCCGCCGCCTGTCCGGCAGCCGCCCGTGGACGACACCCAGGAGGCGGCGGCTGTCCCACAGAGGCAGGCTAAAGCTCCGGCCGGCCCGTCCCGCGCCGAGGACCGACCCGGCGGAGACGGCCCCCCCGTCCAGAGAGAGCGACGGGACCGAGGAAGGCGGACCTCCTCGGCAGGCCGAAGCCACAAGCTTCACTCTCTCCTTGTCGTACAGGTACACCACGCACGACTCGAGCCCAAACTTCTGGACGAACCGAGCGGCGATGAAGTCCGTGACATCGGCGACCGTCGGCCCGCGAAGAGTGGGCACAGGCCGGACCCGCCGACGGCGCCTGTCGGCCCCGTCTCCAGGCTTCCCGTCTGCGTCCGGCACCCGCCTGGGCCTCACCTGGGGCCCATCCTCTCCCCCGTTGGCTCTACCCCATGTCCAGCAGCCGCCGGATCTCCCCGAACAGCCGCCGCCGCTCGGGCGGCTTGAGGACGAAGGCGTCCGCACCGGCCTCCAGCGCCTCCTCCCGGGCGTCAAGGACACTCAAGACCAAGACCGGGGTGTCCGCGACGCGTTCGTCCTCCCTCAGGGTCCGGCAGAGCTCGAGACCGTCGGGCCCCCGCAGGAGCAGTTCGCTGATGATGAGGGCCGGTCTCCGGCGGCGCGCGGTCCTGACGACGTCCTCGGGGTCCACCGTCCTGACCTCGAGCGGGCGCAGCATGGTCCGAAGCAACTCGGCCATGAGGGGATTCGGCTCAACGACCAAGACGACCGGTCTCGAGGCCATGGTCAATCCCCAGCCCTGGGAAGAGCGTTCACAGGGGACTTTAGACATGGACTTGGCAATTCCTGCCGGAAGAAGGAAAAACAGGTGGGACGGACCCTACAGGCCTCCAGAGAGGAGTTCAAGAAAGGCGTCGATGCGCGTCATGGTCGGACCGCTGGCGAAGGCCCTCGAATCGACCATGTCGGCCTCGATGATGAGGGTCGGGAGACCGAGTTCTTCCCGCACGGCCCGGGCCAGCTCGTACTGTCCGAGCGAATAGGTCTTGCAGCTCCGGCAGGAGTGGAAGACGACCCCGTCGGCCCTCTGCAGTCTGACCATCCTGAAGAGTCGCTCCTTCCTGACCTCCAGTCCCACGTTGAGGAGAACCAGGGAATACAGTTCGGCCATGGCGTCCAGGGGGTCCCCGACGCGCGCCTCCTTGAAGTCGTAGAGCCCCCAGGCGTCTGTGTAGGTCTCGCCGACGAAGGCGGCCCCCCGCCTGTGGAGGTAGCGGACGAGGTCGAAGTTGTACCAGATGGCGATGTTGTCCCAGACGAGCCGGAACCTCTCCCCGGGGACGGCCCCCTCCCCGCGGCGGACCCGTTCGGAGAGTTCGTCCCGGACCTTGCGGTAGTAGTCCACGCAGGCCTGGGTCCCCCGAAGGGTGACGATGGGGAACAGATTGGTGAACATGTCCAGAGCGGAGGCCGGGGTCGGCGAGTTCCGCCGGAGGACCTGGAGCTCCTGCCACAAGGCCGTGGCCTGGCCGCTCAGGTCGAGGACCTCGCTGAGGCGCCGCTCGAACGCCTCCCTGGGCGGCCTCCGCCGGCGTGTCGCGCGGAGACAGAAGTCCACGAGGTCCTCCAGCTGGCCTCTGACGTACTCCTTCTGCTCGGGCGTGACCCCGTCGGCGGCGAAGGGCGTGTCGAGGACGAAAAGCGGGCAGCCGTAGTGCCTTGCGACGACCTCCCACCATTTCACCACCACGCCGCAGATGTTCTTGGTCGTCAGAAGGAGGTCCGGCGCGGGCAGGGACCGGCCTCCAAGCTCTCCGCGCCCGCTGAGCATCGACCCGATGCTGTTGCGGGCGTAGGCGCAGAGGTCGAGGCTGTAGCCGGCCTTCTCGGCCTCCTCGCAGTAGGGGACGGCCGCCTTACGGCTCCCGCACAGCGCCCCGTAGTTCTCCGGGTACACCGGCAGGATACCCAGGGCGAGGAGGATCTCCACCGGGGCGCCGCTCGTGACCCACGCGACAGGGCGCCGGGTCAGAGGACGCTTGGCCCGGAAGGCGCCGAGATAGTGCCTGAGGATGAGCCGCTTGAGCTCCGAGTCCACCTTGAGTCTGCGGTCGGGCATGGTCGCCGTCTTCATCCGGCCCTTCCCCCCTCCACCGCCTCGCGGAGGCCTTCCGCGAAGGCCTCGAGGCGCGTCAAGGCCTGGCCCCTTGAAAGCGCCCCCTGCTCGACCTCGAGAAGCAGGCTCGGGTATCCCGCCGACCCCAGTCGGTCCCGAAGCTCCGGATAGTCGAAGGCATGGGGGTCGCAGAACTTCTGCAGGAGAAAGACGACCCCGTCCACGCCGTGCCGGGCGGCCTCATCGCAGACGAACGTGAAGCGCCTCTCCGGAGGATGCTTGGTCGGACAGGGGACCCGGCCGAGATACAGGGAGGCCAGGTGGGCCAGGGCCCGCTCGGCGGCGCTCTCGGCGTCCCGCTCGGCGTCCGTCCCGGGACGAGCGCCTTCCCGCACGCCGCCGCCCCCGCCCCCGGCCCCGAAGGCCAGGCCCCGGCCGCCGAGGCACAGGTCGTCGGCGGCGATGTCCAGTCCGGCCTCCTCGATGAGCCGCAGAGGTCCTTCCGTCTCGAGGAAGCCGCCGGTGACAAGGACACGCGGCCGCAAACCGGCCCGGTCGTCCGGTAGAGGACCTGCCTCGACGACGGCCTCAAGGTCGGCGGCCAGGGTCTCAAGGTCCCTGGCGACCTCCTCACGGTCGAGGACGGTCGCTCCTCTCGCGACGGCGATGAAGGTCGAGCCGGGCAGGATGTCCGGCCGTGCCGAACGCACCGCCGCCAGCCGGCCCAGACCGGCCCTCACCGCGGCCGTGAGGCGGACGGCCGCCTCCAGGCCCTCCCCTGTCACCGGGCGCCCGCCTTCAACAGCCTGCAGCGAAAGGGCGAACCTGGACAGCGCCGCCCTCGTGTAATCCTCGACCCCCCTCCCCTTCAGCCGGGCCGGAAGGTTCAGGAAGTGGAAGAAGGTGCCGCGGGGAGCGTGGATGCGCCATGATTCGGCCGCGGCCCGCAGGGAGTCGCAGGTGTAGGCGAAGACCACCCCGGCGACCTCGGAACCCATGAGGGTCAGGAGGCCGTCGAGACAGGCCCGCGCGAACGAGCAGGCGAAGCTCTGGAGCCGGCTGTCGGCCGGGCCCACCGGCCCGGGCCTGCCTCCGAGCCTCACCGGGTGCAGGCCCGCGGCGAGGATGACCTCCTCGGGCACATAGCCGCAGACGTAGCCGACGGCCGGGTTCGCGCCGGCCGCACGCCGCTCTCGCAGGTAGGAGACCGGGTCTGCCCCCGCCCGGACGAGCCTTTCAAGGGCCGCCCGCGCCGCCCCCCCCGCCGTGCGGCAGGGCGGAGGGCCCGCCCCGACCGATGTCCCGACCGACGCCCCCTTCAAGAGCCCTGACCCCCCTCTGACTGCCGGAACATCCTGTCGAAGAGACCCGTCGCCCGACCGGACGGGACCTCCATGGCCCCTTCGGTGCAGAGTTCGGCACAGCAGAAGCAGGAGATGCACTTGGAGGCGTCCACGACCGGGTAGGGGTCGAGGGAGATGGCCTCGGGCGGGCAGTTCTCCGCACAGTCCCCGCACATCACGCAGAGGTCCTCGTCGACCACGGGGGTGAGAGAGCCGAGCTCGACCAGCAACTGGGCCTGCTCCTCGATGGAGACACCGATGGTGCTAGGGAGGAGGAAGTCGGGGATGGGTTCGACCTCGACCGGCCGCCCCTCCCCGTCCATGACCCGTATCTCCTCGGGCCGGAACCGGCCGAGAGGCTCCTTCCCCTGCTCCTCCCGCTCGGCGGCCTTCTGGAAGAGCCTGAGCTGCATCGGGTCGAGACCCATCATCCGGGTGAGAACGGCGTCGACGGCGAGGCCGTCGCGGCTGGCGATGAGCTTGCCCAGAGGGCGGGGCCGGCCGTGGGTCGGGCCGTTCCCGTCCATGAAGTAGAGGGCGTCCACGATGTGGAGGTCGGGGACGCGGAGCTCGTAGATGTCGAGCAGCATCTCGGCGAAGCGGCCGCGGGAGAAGGCGGCCAGGTGGAGCCTTGCCTTGTTCGTCCCGGCGATGTAGCCGAAGCAGTTCTTCACCGCGCCTGTGAGCGTCGTCAGCATGTGGGTCTTGAAGACGGGCAGGTTCACGACCACGTCGGCCTCGAGGATGAACCTCGAGACCACGAACTTGTCCGTGAAGCGGCAGGAGGTCTCGACCTCCACCACCTCTTCCGACAAGTTGCGGAAATGGCCTCCGGAGGCCTTCGCGATCCCGGTCACCTCGGCCGTGTGGAGGGAGTTCCGTTCGACACCGCCGGGATTGTCGCCGACATACGGGTGGCCGTGGAGGTCCTTGACCACGTCCACGACGGCCTTCACCAAGGTGGGGCTCGTCGTGACGTGCATCTCCGGCGGCACCGGAGCCAGGATGTTCGGCTTCACCAGGACGTCCTTGTCGGCGACTCTGGTACCGGTCAGCTCGAAGATGCGGCCGACGGCCTCCCGGAGGGCCTCGAGTTCCGGGTCCGGCCCCCCGAGGTCGATGATGTAGACGTCGCTCTTGTCGTCCGGTTTCATGGACGGCTCACCTTCCTTCCCCTGCCCTTCACGTGGCAGGCCTGCTCGGCGCCCGGGGGGCGCCCTGCAGACCCCGTGGGGAGCTTCACGAACTTTCTCTAAACACCCGGCTTCCTTTCGACAGCGCGGGAGCGGTGACCTTCCGATACCCGAAAGGCCGGAGGCCCGCTGGGGCCCCACGCCCCTGTGAAGATCGAGTGCGGGCCCTTCTCCGAGTTGGCACGTTCAGGGTAACATCCCAGCCTGTTCCTGAATAGACAATGAAGCGGTCGGCCTCGGACCCGCCGTCCGGGAGAGAAGGGAGGGAAGAGTACGCCCCTTACGCCGAGCCGCTCCCGGGTCCGACCGGCCGCCGGGACCCTGCCCCGGAGGGAGCGGACAGCCTCTCAAGGGAAGCGACAGCGAACGACCAAGCGGAGGTGTCGATGATGGCAAAACGGCTTCTTGCGCTGGCCCTCGTCTGGACCGTCGCGGCCTGCCTGGCCCTGCAACCGGCGCCGGTCCTGGCCGGAGTACCGACCGTCCCCGAGCCGGAGGCGGCGGGCGCCCCGAGGCTCCTTGACCTCGACGGCAACAAGATACTCGACAGCCTCGACAAGGTCCTCGGCCGGACCGGCCCCGGCGAGAGGATCCCGGTCATCGTGGTCTTCGAGCGACAGGTGGCTCCCGCCGAACTCGGGTTCCTCGGGTCCTTCAGGGTGAACCACACCTACGACAACTTCCCCTTCCTGGCCCTGAGTCTGACGCCGGGACAGGTGAAGGCCCTGGCGGCCGTGCCGTTCGTGGAGCAGGTGGAGTTCGACGAGGAGGTCCGGGCCTTCATGGACACCGCCTCCCACTGGTTCGGGGTGTCCAAGGCCCGGGCCGAGTTCGGGCTCACCGGTGACCGTGACGGCGACGAGAGGACTTACACCAAGGACGACATCGTGATACCCGTGCTCGACACGGGCATCGACCCGGGTCACGTGGACCTCGACGGAGGCAAAATAGGACTACATCAACAACCGGTCGACGCCGTACGACGACCACGGCCACGGCACCCACTGTACCGGAATCGCCGCCGGTGAGGGTGACGGCAACTCCGCCTACCGCGGGGTGGCTCCCGGCGCGGCCCTGGTCGGCCTGAAGGTGCTGGACTCCTCGGGCTCGGGCTCGCTCAGCACCATCACCGCCGCGGTCGACTGGTGCATCACCAACAAGGACACCTATCCGGCGGCACCACCTCCTACACCCTTGAGGTCTACGTGCCGGAGGACAACTTGACGCCGTAGGTCCGACCGCGCAACCGCGCGGTCCAGCCCCTCCGCCGAGGGCGCACGGCGGGAGAGCGGGGCGACCGTGCGGGCTTAAAGGTACAGGCCGAAAGGAGAAGCCCCCGGCGGCGCCGTCAGCGCCGCCGGGGGCTTTTCAGCGCTGAAGCGGGGACTGTATAATGGCCTGGAGACCGCGACCATTCCCCGGCCATGAGCTTGCCCCTCCGACCGACGAAGACCTCGGGGACCGAGCCTCTCACCGCCACCGCGAGCCTCTCACCGCCACCGTGAAGGTAGGCCGATGGACCTCATGAGAGAGAAGACGGAAGCCGAGAAAGTGAAAGTGATTGAAGCCAAGGACCTCGTCGTGAGCTACGGGAACCGCACCGCCCTGCAGGGCGTGTCGGTCTCGGCCGTTGAGGGTGCGGTGCTGGGGCTTCTCGGCCCCAACGGCGCCGGCAAGTCCACCTTCGTGAGGGCCTGCCTTGGCCTCCTCTGTCCGGCCGCGGGCACCATCCGGGTCCTGGGGCTCGACCCCGTGGCCCACGGGGAGAGGGTGAGACGCCAGATAGGGTTCGTCCTTGAGAAGACCGGTCTCTCCGAGGCCCTCGACTGCCGCGCCAATCTGAGGTTCCAGGGAGAGGTATACCGGGTCGAGCCCGGGCGTCTGCGGGCGCGCATAGACGAGCTTCTCGAGCGGTTCGGCCTGGCCGACCGCGCCCGCGACCCGGTGGCCTCACTGTCCAAGGGCCTCAAGCAGCGGCTGGCGTTGGCCCGAGCCCTCCTCCACCGGCCGAAGCTCATCCTGCTGGACGAGCCCACCTCGGGCCTGGACCCGGCCGCCGCGCGCGAGGTGCGCGGGCTCATCGCCTCGGTCGTCAGGGATGACGCCACCACCGTCCTCCTCACCACACACAACATGGTGGAGGCGGAGCGGCTCTGCGACACCGTGGTCATCCTGTGCCAGGGACGGGTCGTGCGGCAGCTCGACGCCAGGGAGCTGACCGGCGTGGCCGGCGTCCGGGTGCGGTGCCGCCCGATGAGCCCAGCCCGAGCGGAGGCGATAGTCCAACTGACCGGGGCCGCGGAGTTGCACCAGACGGAGAAGGTCACCGAGTTCGTCTTCGACCCGGCCACCGAGCCGGAGGAAGCGCGGCGGGCCGTGGCTGACGGCGGCGGCGACGTGCTGGAGGTCGTGAGAGGAGCCGGAGGTCTCGAAGAGGCCTATCTCAGCGCCACCGGGAGGAGCGGTCCATGAGAGACGTGCTGCTCGTCTGTCGAAAGGAACTCGCGGAGCTCTTCTCAAGCCATGCCGGCCGCCGCGCCCACCTTCTGACCATGGCCGGGCAGGTCGGCGTCTTCGGCGCTCTCATCCCCTATTTCATGGCCCCGTCGTGGCTCAACGAGACGCCGGTTCTGTCGTTCATCTTCCTGCTCTTGCCGCTGGCCCTCTCGTCGAGCCAGTCGGCCATGGTCTTCGCCGGGGAGAGAGAGCGGGGCACCCTGGAGGCGCTCCTGGCCACGCCCCTCTCGGTGCCGGCGCTCTTCTTCGGCAAGGGCCTGGCTGTGCTCATCCAGGTCTACGGCATCATCGTCTCCTCGACGGCCTTGAGCGTGGTCGTCCTCAACCTGTGGGTCCGCGCGCACGGCCTCGGGGGGACGTTCATGTACTCGGGTCCGGCCCTGTTCGCCCTGCTCGGCCTTTCCCTGGCCTTGGCCGCCCTGGCCACCTCCACGGGAGTCATCATCTCCCTCAGGGCTTCGAGCGTCCGCACGGCCCAGATGACGACCACTCTCCTGTCGGTGCTCTGTCTGTTGCCCCTGATGACTGGATGGGTCACCATCCGGTTCGCCTGGAACGTGGTCCTTCCGGCGACTTTCGCTCTCTTCGCGGCTGCCGTAGTGGTCACGGGCTTCGCCCTGGTCAGGTTCGCCCGGGCGGCCAGCATCAGCGTACAGCGATAGGGAAGGGCACGCCCTCGCTTCCTTCTCAGTAGTGGCCGAGCAGACCATGCCGCCGCGCAACCGCGTCCATCTGGTTGAAGATGAGAACCCCCGCCGACGGCTCCGACCTGACGCTGGACCGACCGCCTCTCCTGCGTGACCGGACACCCGTTGGACCCACACCTCCCCTTCGGTCGGAGTGACAAGGCCGTCCTGCATCTCCACCGTCGCCTCACGGCCCGCACCGGGCGGTCATGAACTCATCAGATAGATATGACGGTATCAGGCAAAGTATCCTTATTTATCCACCGCCTTACCAGGACTGTGTCTCAAATGTCAACGGTTCTCCGCCGGAGGTGGTCACATGCGGCCCCCCGCCGTCTCCAATGGAGGGAGCCTGACTCCCCAAAAGAAGCAAGGTCCGTGCAGAACCCTGCACGGACCTCGAAATCCTGGTGTCCGGAGGGGGACTTGAACCCCCACGGGTTGCCCCATACGCCCCTCAAACGTACGCGTCTGCCAGTTCCGCCATCCGGACACGCACAGTATGGAGGGCTCGGTTCCCGAAAGAACCTCACGCCCGATGTTTTCAAGTGGTGCCGAAGGTGGGATTTGAACCCACACAGGCGCAAGGCCTACGGCGCCCTGAACACCGCGTGTCTGCCAGTTCCACCACTTCGGCCCGAACTCCGGCCTACACTATAGCATACAATAGCCGGCTCATCAAGACGACCCGGACTCGAGCACGGGACCGTAGAGTCTCCGGTAGGTCTTCAGCGAGGCTATGACGCGCCTCACATAGTCCCGTGTCTCGGCCAGGGCGAGCTTTGCCACCGGGTAGTCCTCGGTCACCTCGGCCCCCGGCCACGGGCTGACGGTGGAGTGCGGTCCCGGTCGGAGTTCGTAGCCGTCCTTCTTCACCCACTCCCTGACCTGCCCGCGGCCGGCGTTGTAGGCGGCCACGACCAGCACCAGGTTGCTCCCGAACTCCTTGCGGAGTTCAGCCAGGTACCACGTTCCGATCATCAGGTTCGTGGCCGGGTCCTTGAGCATATCGGGTTCGAAGTGAGCGAAGCCCAGGTTCTCCGCCGCCCAGCGTCCCGTGTCAGGCATGATCTGCATCAGACCCACAGCGCCCTTGGGCGAGACGGCGCCGGGCCTGAAGCCGCTCTCGGTGCGGACGATGGCCGCCACGAAGAGCGGGTCGAGCCCGTTCCGGTCGGCGTAGGTGATAATCTCTTCGCGGTACGAGAACGGATAGACGTACCTCAAGATGGCCTGGCGTCCGGCGAAAAAGACAACGACGAGCACGAGGAAGACCAGTCCCGCCGTCCGCCACGACCCGGGTATCCTGCCGGCGAGACGCCGCGCGCTCCTGAACATGCTGGAGGATATTCTATGGAACGGCGCCCTACAAGATGCCCCGCCAGGTCAGCGGGGGCACCTTTCTCCGCTCCCTACCTTCCCCACCTGTTCCAAGACCCGCTTCCACTCTCGGACGACCTGGGCGCGGGTCCATCTCATCGAGCCGGTGTTGTCGATGATCACATCGGCGTACCGCTTCTTCTTCTCAAGCGGTATCTGAGCGTTGATGCGGTTCAGGGCCTGCTCGACCCCGAAGTGGTCGCGGGCCATCAGCCGCTGGATCTGCGTCTTCTGGTCCACGACGACCAGCCAGACCTCGTCCACCATGTCCACCATCCCGGCCTCGATGAGGAGAGGAGCGTCGATGACCACGCCGGGAGGGGCGTCCTCACCCAACCGGGCGTACTCCTCAAGCCTACGGCCGATGACCTCGAGGATGCGCGGGTGGGTTATCTCGTTCAGGCGCCGGACGGCTTCCGGGTCGGCGAAGACCTTGTCCCCGAGCCGTCGCCTGTCGATGGTCCCGTCCTTGTTGAGGATGTCCTCCCCGAAGGTCTCCACCAGCTCGCGCCAGGCTTCCGTGCCGGGCCGAATCACTTCCTTGGCCACGAGGTCGGCGTCGATCACCGGAGCACCCAACTCCTTCAGCACCCGGGAGACCGTGCTCTTACCGCTGGCGATGCCGCCCGTGAGCCCTATTACGAGCAGGGCCCGACCCCCCTGCCGCGACCGAACGTTCTTGATGCGTCTAGCAAGGCCTTTTACCGAGCCTTCAACGTTTGCCTCATTCTACAACCACCCCCTCACCCGGTCAACCGACGGAAAAGGCCAGGGCCGGGTCCTGTCGAATGGTCAACCCCACACGGCGTTCGGCAAACAGGAGAGGAGCTGGCTTGAGTGGTAGAGCTCATCATCGCCCTCGTCGTCGGCGCGGTGGCCTTGGCCGCGGGTCTCGTGGCGGCGGCCGTCGGGCTGGCCGTCGGGCTGGCCGCCCTGGTGGTCACGGCCGTCATCGTCGTCCTTCTGGCCGTCCCGTTCTCGCTGGTCCTGGGACCGATCCTGGTGAGTCTCCTCCCCATCTTCATCCTCGGCGCCCTGCTGTGGGCCGTTCTCCGGGCCTTCGCCGGGCCACGGAGGCAGGCCCGCCGGTAGGGGGACCAGACCGGGCTTCCGGGACGGGACGTCCGCGGAAGAATCCAAAACGGCCGCCCGACAAACAGGTGGCCGTTTTGCCCTGCTCTCCCGACGTATGGCGCTGTCCCGACCTTGAGAGCCGGCACCCGTAGCCGGACGGCCCCGCACGGGGTCTTACGTGCCGGCTTCTCCCCCCGAACCGAGGGAGTCGGCGTCGACCCTCTTCCCCGACAGCTTCTCGAGCGTCGAGGCCCGCAGGTCCTTCTCTGACGACACCTGGAGGAGCCACTTGCCGCCGCCGAGAGGCCTTATCTCTATCTCCCCCGTCACCCCGTGCCTCTTGATCAGGCGGTTGGCACTGCGGCGCAGGACGTCCTTCGAGTCGAAGACCATCGCGAAGGACTGCAAAGAACCGACCCCCTTTCGTTTCTGAAGGGTCTCCTGACCGGCCGGTCGGAGCCTTCAGCCTGACATCATCATACCTCTTCGGACGCCTCCAGGTCAAACATCTGTTCGGGAGCGGGCCGGTTCCTCGTCGAACCGCTGGCACCGCGGGCAGAAGTACGTGCCTCTCCCGCCGACGACCGTCCGGGCTATCCTGGCTCCGCACCGCGGGCATGCCTCACCCGCCCGCCCGTAGACCCTGAGCCGTCCGGCGTAGGAGCCCTCCCGCCCTTCGCCGTCCACGTAGTCACGGACAGAGGTCCCGCGCAGCTCGATGGCCTCGCCGATGACCTCGCACATGGCCCTGTGGAGCGCCCGCACCTCCGCCTCGGACAGGGACGAGGCCCGTCTCAGCGGGTGGACCCCGGCCCGGAAGAGACACTCGTCGGTGTAGATGTTCCCGAGACCCGACACGAACGACTGGTCCAGGAGCAGAGGTTTGATGCGGGCCTTCCGCGAGGCCAGCATCTCCCGGAAGGTCGGCCAGTCGAGCCCGCCTTGGCACGGCTCCGGGCCGAGACGGGCCAGGGTCTCCAGGGCGCGACGGAGGGCAGGGTCGGCGGGGTCGCCGCCGGTGAAGTAGAGGCGTCCGAAGTGCCGCGTGTCGACATAGCGGAGCTCACAGCCGTCGTCGAGGCTGAAGACGACGTGCGTGTGCCTCTGCCGGGTGGGTCCGAGGTCGGCCCGAGGAGTGCACCAGACAAGCTGGCCCGCCATCTTGAGGTGGACGATGATGTCTCCGCCGCCGGGCGCGGGACCGTCCCGCGCCTCTTCGCCCCCGCGCGGGGACGGCGCCCGGGCCCTCTTCGGATACTCCAGGTGCACGATGAGGAACTTCCCCCGGCGGTCGAGCCCCTCTATGCGGGCACCGGCGACGGCCTCGGTGAACTTCTCGGGACCCGCGCCGACGACGAACTTGGGGCTCAAGACCCGGACCCCGGTGATGGTGCGGCCGACCACGCGGGGAGCGAGGGTCCGCCTGATGGTCTCGACTTCAGGAAGCTCTGGCATCAGACGAACCCGTGTGCCTCCTCATCTCGCACCAGTTCGGCCCGAGCTTCATGTCCACCTTGAGCGGGACGTCCAGGCTGACGACGCCCTCCATGCGGTCGCGCACCATCGCGGCCAGAACGTCCACCTCGGCCTCAGGGACCTCGAAGACGAGTTCGTCGTGGACCTGGAGGATCATCCTCGCCCGCAGTCCGCGGCGGCGCATCTCGCGCCAGATGCGGACCATGGCCATCTTGATGATGTCCGCCGCCGTCCCCTGGATGGGTGTGTTACGGGCGGCCCTTTCCGCGAACTGCCGCTTGGTGCGGTTGGAGCTGTCAAGTTCGGGCAGATAGCGCCTACGGTTGAAGAGGGTCGTGACGTAGCCGCATCTCCGCGCCTCGGCGACGACCCGTTCGACGTAGGCGCGGACCCCGGTGTAGCGGTCGAGGTAGCTCTGGATGTAGGCGGCCGCCTCCTCTCGGGAGATTCCCAGGCTGCGCGAGAGCCCGAACTCCGTCTGGCCGTAGATGATGCCGAAGTTGACCGCCTTGGCCCTGGACCTCAGCTCCGGGGTCACCTCGTCCATCGGGACCCCGAAGACCTCCGAGGCCGTCCGCTGGTGGATGTCCTCACCGCGCCGGAAGGCCTCCACCAGGGCCGGGTCGCCCGAGAGGTGGGCCATGACCCTCAGCTCGATCTGCGAGTAGTCGCCGGCCAGGAGCAGACAGCCCTCGGCGGGAACGAAGACCCTCCTGATGCGCCGCCCGACCTCCTCCCGGACGGGGATGTTCTGGAGGTTGGGCTCGGCGGAGGAGAGCCGCCCCGTGGCCGTCACCGTCTGCTTGAACACGGTGTGGAGCCGCCCCGTGACAGGGTTGATGAGCGGGGCCATGCCGTCGGTGTAGGTGCCCTTGAGCTTGACCAGATGACGGTGCTCCAGGATCTTGGCCACGATCTCGTGCGAGCCCGCCAGCTCCTCGAGGACCTCGGCCTTCGTGGAGTAGGCTCCGGTCGCGGTCCTGCGCCCGGCCGGCAGGCCCAGCTTGTCGAAGAGAATCCGCCCCAACTGGCGGGGGCTGTTTATGTTGAACTCCTCTCCGGCCAGGCCGTAGATCTCCGAGGCAAGTTCTTCGATGCGCCGGCCCAGCTCGCGCGACATGTCCTTGAGGGCCTCGGCGTCCACCCCGACGCCGCAGAGCTCCATGGAGGCCAGGACCTCCTCCAGAGGCATCTCCATCTCCTCGAGGAGGGTGTCGAGGTCCTTGTCCTCCAGCTCGGCCCTCATCGGGTCGGCGAGGGCCAGGGTGATGTCGGCCTCGAGGCAGAGCCTCTCCGCCGCCCAATCGAGTCCGGGCGCCCGCGGGGTCCAGCCTTCCGGAGGCTCCGCCGAGAGGACGACATCCTCCCCGACGAACTCCCGGGCCAGGGACTCGAGCCCGTAGCTGAACCGTGAGGGGTCGAGCAGATAGGCACCTATCTCCGTGTCGAGGGCAAGGCCGCCCACCGGGGGACCGGCCGCATCCGCCCCGACCGGCGCCCACCGCCCGGGCCACTCCTGGCGCGAGGCCAGCCAGACCAGGAAAGGCTTCACCCCGTGGGCGACC
>ENA-OSAI01000443-OSAI01000443.1-marine-sediment-metagenome-genome-assembly--contig:-NODE-443-length-15687-cov-14.762027_pt1 | contig 15687 bp, 13 predicted proteins | sample MGYA00237871_ERZ529316 | MGnify/ENA primary metagenome ERZ529316 (study PRJEB26369, sample SAMN03142814) | marine sediment metagenome | biome: marine; feature: borehole; material: sediment...
TCTCCCTCAATGAATTTTTATTCTTCTGATGGTGTTGTTAGCAGCATGTATGTCTATACATCTATACATCTAAATTTTGCACTTCCTTTGCATGCTGCTGGATGAACTCCCTTCGGGGTTTTACCTTATCTCCCATCAAAATTGTGAATATTTCATCCGCTTCTATGGCATCTTCAAGGGTAACCTGTAAAATAGTTCTCGTTTCTGGATTCATGGTTGTCTCCCACAGTTGGTCAGGATTCATTTCACCCAGACCTTTAAACCTCTGGATTGTTACGCCATTTCTCCCGATCTGTTTTAGGAGCTTTTCAAGTTCCCTATCACTGTATGCATAATACTCTTTCTTACCTTTTTTTATCTTATAAAGAGGCGGCTGAGCAATGTATATGCTGCCATTTTCAATCAGGGGTTTCATGTACCTGTAGAAAAATGTGAGGAGAAGTGTTCGTATGTGTGAACCATCTATGTCCGCATCTGTCATTAAAATACACTTCCCATATCTGGCCTTGTCTTTATCAAAATCCTCTCCTATGCCCGTGCCCATAGCCGTTATGATGGATCTTATTTCTTCATTGTTCAGTATCTTATCCAAACGGGCTTTTTCCACGTTTATAATTTTTCCCCTCAACGGCAGTATAGCCTGGAATCTTCTATCTCTTCCCTGTTTAGCTGAACCACCTGCCGAATCTCCCTCCACAAGGTAGAGCTCTGTGCCTTTGGGGTCTTTCTCAGAACAATCTGCAAGTTTGCCAGGCAGGGAAAGGTTTTCCAGGACGTTTTTTCTCCGGGTTAATTCCCTTGCTTTTCTTGCAGCTTCTCTAGCTCGTGCTGCACTGATGCACTTTTCAATAATCTTCTTAGCAATAGATGGATTTTGATCCAGGTAATTTCCTACTCCCTGAGCAACAATAGAATCAACTATTCCTCTTATTTCACTGTTAGCCAGCTTTGTTTTTGTCTGACCCTCAAATTGGGGATTCAAGGTCTTTACACTGATAACTGCTGTCAAACCCTCTCTAATATCATCTCCTATCAGGTTGTCCTCGTTTTCTTTTAAGAGATTGTTTTTCCTGGCATAATCGTTGACTGTTCTGGTAAGAGCTATTTTAAATCCGCTCAAATGAGTACCACCTTCATGCGTATTTATATTGTTGGCAAAAGAAAAAATGTTTTCTGTATAGCTTGTGGTGTATTGAATTGCTACTTCAACGTGTGAACCGTCTTTCTCTCCTTCAAAATAAAGGGGTTCATTATGAAGCACATCCTTGTTCCTGTTTACATACTTCACAAAAGAAACTATACCACCATCATACTTGTATGTGTTGGACTTGCTTGTTCTCTCATCAACTATCTCTATCTTCAGGCCCTTGTTCAAGAAAGCGAGTTCTCTCAATCTCTGGCACAAAACTTCATAATTAAAATTAATATCCTCAAAAATCTCGGGATCAGGTTTAAAGGTTATTATAGTGCCAGTTTCTTGAGTAGATTCCCCTTCTTTGAGCTCCGTTACGGGTTTACCCCTTTCATACTGCTGAGTGTAAATTTTGCCGTGCCTCTTGACTTTTACAACAAGCCATTCTGAAAGGGCATTTACAACAGAAACACCTACTCCATGGAGACCACCTGAAACCTTGTAGCCCTGGCCGCCAAATTTACCTCCTGCATGAAGCATTGTTAAAACAACTTCAACTGCTGGTTTTTTAACTTTTGGATGAGGTTTAATGGGTATACCTCTGCCGTCATCTTCCACCGTTATTGAATTACCCTTGTGGATTATAACCCTGATGCTGTCACAATAACCTGCCATAGCTTCATCAATGCTGTTATCTACAACTTCATACACCAGGTGATGTAGACCCTTAGGGCCTGTGCTGCCAATGTACATTCCAGGTCTTCTTCTAACTGCTTCAAGGCCTTCAAGCACCTGAATATCTTCTTCGCTGTATCTGCTTGTCATTTTATCAGCCATACAACTAACCTCCATTCAACTATCTTTACACGAAAAAACCGTAACAGCGTTAGGCCTTAAGCCATTACGGCTTATCTTTTATAGCTCTTAAAAAATTACTCCTTTTCTGGAGAGTGACGGATGAAATGTGTGTCATGTAAACACATCGATTCGTGATTACAAAGGATTTGGGTTTTCCTTTTGAGACTTCTTTTATGAAACCTTCTTCTTCAGCAATCTGCAAAAACTCTCTGGTGCTTTCTGCAATTTGTGTTGATTCTATATTGATGATGGCTATTACGTCTTTTGCCAGAACCATCTTATCTCTGCCAAGGTGTATAAACATAATTTAACCATCTCCTTTGAAAACAACAAGTGTATTGTATTACGTATTTTTAATCATATACCTGAGTTTGGAGTAAAAATTTACCAGTTATTATCCAGCAAGAGTATCAACAATTATTAACAAAAAGTAGTGGTGAAATTAAATTAGACTCTTAAACCTTTGATTTTACTATAGGAGCTTCAGCAAGCAAAAAGATTTTTCTCTACTGCGTTTTCAAGGGAGAAAATAACTGGCGTTGGAAAAAATGTCACCAAACTTGGGTATATTTTTAAAATCTACTCTACTCTGAAAACAGTTTATGGTAAAAATGCAATAGCAAGATAAACCTAAGACAAATAATTACCCTGCATGCTTCCTTACGGCAACAATCTGTGGTGCACCAGGCTATTGAGGTCAAACTACCCTATGGACTAAAAGCACCAGGCAAGGTTCGACCTTCTAACACCAGCCGCTGTTGATTTATCTTACATAAATCCGTTTTCATCCTTCTGATGGTGACACCCAGCAACATGGGAAACTACCCTGAAAATATTCTTTAAATAACTGAATTGTTATTGTTAATGGATCTGCAGTAATAGCACAATTGGTGTTTTTCATCGTGGAGCCGCTTGCACTCTACACAGGGTTTCCACTTTTGTTGCAGCTTCCATTTCCTGTACTTTAAATCCTTTACCACAATCTCTTTGAATCTTTCTCTCAGAACCTCATCTTTGATGTGAAAGGCTATTGCATCTACCTTTGCCAGTTCCTTTTCAGTTAAATCAATACTTTCTATCTTTTTACCTGTTTCCCCATCAAAGCCTTTGAATCTCCTAACTCCCACTTTCCCGCACTTAAATCTAATGTCTTTTATTATTTTGGAACCCAGCCTGCTGTTTATCCTATTCAGAATCTCATGCTTAAAAATCAACATGTTGTGAGCCCATACAGAGTTGGGTACATTTACAAACAGTACTCCCTGGTTAACGAAGGCAGGAGTCGAAAACCTGGAAAGCTTTCCTACTATATCTTCCCAGTATAAAAAAATCGTTTTTTCCTTGATCCGGGTGTCAAGACCAAGTTTCCTGATTCTGGTCCTTAGTATTTTTTCCAATTTCTCCAATACCAAAACACTCCTTTACAACACCCTTCTCTACCCTGAAAACCCTATCAGGTTGAATATCGGCATGCATTCCATCCGTAACCGTGATAAAAGTCTGTACGTGTTTTATCGTTTTAAGCAGAAATCTCTGCCTGTCTCTATCTAATTCTGAAAAAACGTCATCCAAAAGGAGTATCGGGTAATCTCCCACCTCTGATTTTATGAACTCCAATTCGGCAAGTTTTAGTGAAAGGGCAGTAGTCCTTTGTTGTCCCTGAGAACCATAAACCTTAGTATCTATTCCATTTATCAGAAAGGTTAAATCATCTCTATGGGGTCCTACAAGGGTAATTCCTCGTTCTATCTCTTTTTCCTTCATTTTTTGTAGTTTGTCTAAGAAAATATTATAAATTACCCGCTGTGCTTTATCAGTTACATCTCCTATAGTGGATATGTAATTTATTTCCAGGTCTTCTTTCCCTCCTGTTATTTTCCGCTGTATAAGTCTAGCCAGAATACTTAATTTACGTACAATATCCTGCCTTTTCAGCAATATCTGGGTACCATACTTGGCCAATTGTTTGTTCAATACTTCGAGAAGGCCAATGTCCTTTGAATTTTTGGATAAACTCCTGAGCAAATTGTTCCTTTGAAGTATTACTTTGTTATACTGGGATGTGTAAAAGCTGTAAAGGGGATTTACTTGAATCAGTTCTTTATCTATAAAACTTCTCCTTTTAGAGGGTTCTCCTTTCACAATGGAAAGATCCTGGGGAGAAAACACCACAACATTTATTTTTCCTACAAAATCCCTTAGATGTTTTTTTTCTACATTGTTTATCCAAACCCTTTTTCTGTCATTTTTTAAGTACTTTAACTTTATTTCAAGCTCATCTTCTTTCTTTATAACAATACCTTTAACCACATATCCTTTTGAATTCCACTTAATTAATTCAGTATCCCTAACGGTTCTGAAGGATTTACCCATGCTTAAAATGTATAAACTCTCAAGGAGGTTTGTTTTGCCCTGAGCATTCTGACCCACTATCAAGTTTATTCCAGGACTAAAATCCTGTTCCAATCCACTGTAATTCCTAAAACTTTTCAGGAATATTTTTTTGATGAACAATATGCTAACACTCCAATCAGCGTGTTACTTTTAATTTACCCACTTCCTTTATCATCACGACATCTCCTTGTTTTAATTTTCTGCTCCTTCTCAATTCTTGCTCACCGTTTACAGTTACATAGCCCTGTTTTATCAGCATCTTGGCCTGGCCGCCTGTTTCAACAATGTTTGCCCATTTCAAAAACTGATCCAGCTGTATAAAATCTGTTTTTATTTTTACCTGTCTCAATTTGAAACACCTTCTTTTACCTGATTTTTACAGGTAGTACTAAATTTAACTGGTTATTAAGGTTGAGAGGCTTTACAATACATGGGTTGACTTCATTTATAAACTCCATTTTTACTTCTTCTGAATCCGTAGCCTTTAAAGCATCCAGCAGATACTTGGAATTAAAAGCAATCATCAGGCTATCTCCCGATGTCCTTGCCTTTACCTGCTCCCTCACTTCTCCTATATCAGAATTAGAAGTTATTGTTATGCCCTCATCATCGATTTTGAGCTTTATTAAATTGTTACCTCTACCTTCTCTAGCTACAAGGTATGCCCTTTCTATGCTGTTGATCATGCTGCTTTTGTTCACTTCTACAACAGTATTAAATTGCTTGGGTATCACTTGATTATAATTTACAAATTCACCGTGCAGTAACCTGGAGACAACACGGGTATCTCCCATATCAAACAGTATCTGATTTTCAGTCAGGGACACAGTAAAATATTCATCATTATTTGGAGACAAAATCTTAGCAAACTCGTTAAGGGTTTTACCTGGTATTATTACATCCCTTTCCAGGTTTAATGAAGATTCTCCTCTACCTTCCCTAACTGCTATTCTGTAGCCATCAAGAGCCACTAATTTTATTCTTTCATTTCTAATCTCAAATAATTCCCCTATAAGTATTTGTCGTGTTTCATCAGTGGATACAGCGAATATCGTCTGCCGGATCATATCATAGAACAACCCCTGAGAGATTTTGATTATCTTTTCTTCTTTAATATCAGGGAGCCGGGGAAAATCTTCTACTGAGGAACCAGCTATGTTGAACAGGGAGTTTTTACATGTTATAACCGTCTTGTTTTTTTCTCCAACTTCAAGGGTTATCTCTTCTTCTGGTAATTTTTTTATAATTTCGGAAAACATGCTTGCTGGCAGCACAACAGCACCATGATTTTCGACAACACAGGGAATTATACATTCTATACCAATTTCAAGGTCTGTGGCTATTAAACGCAGTTTGGTGCTGTTTAATGTTTCAAAACAAATCCCTGTTAAGATAGGTAATGTGGTTTTGCTTGCTACCGCTTTTTCTACTCTCTGTAACCCGTACAACATACTTTCTCTGGTAAAAAGGATTTTCATTCTCAATCCCCCTAAAAAGTTATTAACAACTCACTGGCTATTATCCACGGTATTTAAAAATATTTATAGTAATAATAGTAATAAGACTTGTGGAATTTGTGGAAAAGCACAGTAAAACTTAAAAACTATTAAATTCTGGATGTTAATAACCTGTGGATATTGGGGATTTTTTTATCCACAAATCCACTAGAGCACTACAGTTTTTTTTATTCACATTTTTTCAACAGCAGAATCAACACCTTTTTCACAAAAATCAGTTTTTTATTTTATTAATGATTTCGTTGATTCTTTTTTTGAAAGAAGGTTTTGTTTCGATGTCTTTTAAAATTTTATCGTATGCGTGTAAAACTGTGGTATGGTCCCTTCCACCGAATTCTTCACCTATCTTGGGGAGGGAATGCTCTGTTAGTTCTCTTGAAAGGTACATCGCTATCTGCCTTGGGTAAGCGACAGCTCTGGTTCTTTTTTTGCTTTTGAAGTCTTCGATAGAAAGGTTGTAAAACTCTCCCACAATTTTTTGTATCAAAGGTATATCTATCTTTTTGGATTTGGATTCGGGGAGGATGTCCTTTAAAGCCTCTTTTGCCAGCTCCACGTTGATTTCTTTATTCGTAAGGGAAGAGTATGCCATAATTCTGATAAGAGCTCCTTCAAGTTCACGAATGTTTGTTTTGATTTTTTTTGCTATGTAAGCCATAACTTCATTAGGGATTTCCAGGTTTTCCATTTTAGCTTTTTTCCGCAGAATGGCGATTCGGGTTTCAAGGTCTGGGGGTTGGATATCTGTTATCAAACCCCATTCAAACCTTGACCTTAGCCTTTCTTCTAGTGTTGGAATTTCTTTTGGGGGTCTGTCACTAGAAATAATGATCTGTTTGCTGGCTTCGTGCAAAGCATTAAAGGTGTGGAAGAACTCTTCCTGGGTCCTTTCCTTCCCTGCAATAAATTGAATATCATCGATTAAAAGCACATCGATGTTTCTGTATTTGTTTCTGAACTGAACATTTCTGTCATCCCTTATAGAGTTGATGAGTTCATTGGTAAATTTTTCAGAAGACACATAAAGCACCTTTGCATCGGGATTATTACCCAAAATAAAGTGACCTATGGCATGCATTAGATGAGTTTTGCCAAGTCCCACTCCTCCGTAAATAAAAAGGGGATTGTATGCCTTGGCAGGGGCCTCTGCTACAGCAAGGGATGCGGCATGGGCAAAACGGTTGCTGTTTCCAATAACAAAAGTATCGAAGGTGTATTTAGGGTTAAGAGGGGTGGAGACAAAATCATTATCGGAATTTCTGGTAGTATTGAAGTTGTGTAATGTTTTGTTCTGATTGTTTTCTAGATCGATGTTTTCAGAATCAACAACGATTTCTACTGAAAACTCCTTGTTCAGCAGTTTCAAAAAACCTTCATTTATTAATTTTTTATACCTTTCTTCCAGCATTCTCCTTACAAGATCATTTGGTGTCTGAATCACGGCCATGTTTTCATCCAGAAATATTAGTTTAGACGGCAAAAACCAGGTTTTAAAGCTTACCTGGTTGTCCAGTTTTGTTTTAAAAAAATCAAGGAGAGATTTCCAAACAGATGAACACTTTTTTTGCATTAAGAATACCCCCTGAGAGAAGTTGTTTAGGGCAGATTTTTAACAAAAATGTTGTGTAAAGTAAAAAATTAAGTTATCTACAGGTAGAAGGAAATTAATACGAAATTTAAACATAAGTTATTAACATTTTCCACAAAACTATCCACAGAAAATGTGGATAAAAAATAATTTTTGGACAAAACATATAATAATGTAGAAAAAAAAACTTAATGAAAAAAAAAGAAAAAATTATCAACAGAGTTATCCACAGAATGTGTATAATTATGTGAACAAGGGAGAAAGTGTAGAGTTTTAAATTACTGAGGCCGTTTTCGAAAAAGTAGATAGATATTCTAAGTAAATAATAACAAATTATAACGTATACATCAACATGAAACTGAAAAGGTATCCACAGGTTGCGGCATTTAGTTTTCAAATATCCACAACCTTTAAGCATTCCTTGACACATATTAGAAAAATAAGCTATAATCTTAATAGTTAGCCAGGATTAAGGTTAGTGTTTATTGAGGAGGTGTCACGCGTGAAACGCACATATCAGCCGAAGGTGAAAAGAAGAAAGAAGGTTCATGGTTTTAGAAAAAGGATGAGCACAAAGGCAGGAAGAAAAATCATAAAAAACAGAAGGAAAAAGGGAAGAAAGAAATTGAGTGCCTGAAAGGCCGCATGAAAGTGGCCTTTTCTGCCCTTTTATAGGTATAGGCGGGATTGATGAATGAAAAAAGAGAACAGACTCAGAAAAAACAGGTATTTTAAAGAGGTTTATTCTAAAGGAAAATCAGTTGCCAACAGGTATCTGGTTGTGTATTGTCTGAAAAACAACAAAGATATCACAAGAATAGGAATTTCTGTGAACAAAAAGTTTGGAAAAAGCGTTGAGCGTAACAAATTAAAGAGAAGAATACGAGAAGCAGCACGGTTGAGTTTGGATAGAGTAAAAAAGGGCTATGACATAGTTGTAATTCCAAGAAAAATGGTAAAAGGTGTTGATTTTAATAAAATAAAGGGGTCTTTATATTATCTTTTTATGAAATCCGGAATAATTAAGGGTAGGGATAAAGTTGATTAAAGAGGTTTTGATAAAAACAATTAGAATATATCAAATCTTTATTTCACCGTTAATATCAGGAAAGTGTCGATTTTATCCAAACTGTTCAAATTATGTGATTGATGCCCTTAAAAAATATGGTGTTTTTAAAGGATTATGGCTTGGTGTTAAAAGGATCCTGAAGTGCCATCCTTTTCATCCTGGAGGCTATGATCCAATAAAATAATACCGTGGTTGAGAGAATGTTTAAGGAGGGAAAAGATTTTGATTGAAAAGCTGGCCTACATAATGAAACAGGCCCTGGATTTTCTTTTTGTATACACGAGCAACTATGGATTGGCCATAATAGCCTTGACGGTACTTATCAAGCTTATTCTACTGCCGTTGACATACAAACAACTGCAGTCCATGAAGAAAATGCAGGAGATTGCTCCCCTTCAGAAGAAGCTGCAGGAGAAATACAAAAACAATAAGGAAAAACTGAACCAGGAGCTTATGAAGTTATACAAAGAACACAGGGTAAACCCTGCTGGAGGGTGCTTGCCGTTATTGATCCAGTTTCCTTTTTTGATTGCCCTGTTTAGGTTATTGAATGCGTATGATTTTGGTAAAGCAGGATTTCTGTGGATAACGGATCTGGGTGCTCCTGATGGGACATACATTTTGCCGGTTCTGGCAGCTGCAACCACTTACATTTCCTCCCAGATGACAACTACAACAGGCAATGAGTCTCAAACCAAAATGACTGTTTTTATGTCTTTGTTTATTGGCTGGATGAGCACGAGATTTCCTTCAGGACTTACGCTGTATTGGGTTGTAAGCAACCTTTTTCAGATAGGGCAACAGTATCTGATGACAAAGACTGTGGCGGTGGTGAAGGAGGAATCGAGCTAATGAAGGAAATTGAAGCCGCGGGAAAAACAGTGGATGAAGCTGTAAATAAGGCATTAAATGAGTTGGGTGTGGAAAAAGATCAGGTAGAGATAGAGGTTTTAAGCGATGGTAGCAAAGGTATCCTCGGATTGCTGACGAAAAGTGCCAGAGTAAGGGTAAAAATAAAACCCGACCCGGCAGGTACGGCCTTTAGATTAATCAGCAGGATCGTAAGCATAATGAAAGTAAAAGTTAGCATAGATATTGAGCAGAAGGATGATGAGATCAGGTTGTATCTACAGGGTTTGGATGCAGGATTGTTAATAGGAAGGAGAGGTCAGACCTTAGATGCCCTGCAGTATATTATCAGCCTGGCGGTAAACAAGCATACCGATAGGTTTACGAGGGTTATCCTGGATGTAGAGGGCTACAGAAAGAAACGGGAAAAAACTTTGAAAAAACTCGCTTTAAAGCTTGCTGCAAAAGTAAAGAAGACCAGGAAAGACATAGAATTAGAACCCATGCCTCCTCATGAACGAAGGATAATACATACGGCCTTACAAAATGATGATAAGGTTAAAACCTACAGTGAGGGAGAAGAACCCTACCGGAAGGTAATAGTTGCGTTGAAGCAGTGAAAATGCGCTGTAACCCTGTGTGTTGCTGGGAGATGCGCTTATTTTTTTATAATAAAGGGAATAGTAGGGTTGAAGAGGTGAAGATGTATGAACCTTGAAGATACGATTGCAGCTATTTCAACACCATTAGGAGAAGGCGGCATAGGTATAGTCAGGATAAGTGGCAGGGACAGCATCAAAATTGCTGCAAAAATCTTTAAAAGCCCAACACATAAAGACATTACAAAACAAAAAAGCCACACCATCCACTATGGAAAAGTCATCGACCCGGAGAACAACAAGGTGATAGATGAAGTTCTGCTTATGATGATGAGGGCTCCCAGAACATATACAAGGGAAGACATTGTAGAAATTAATTGCCATGGTGGAATTGTTCCCCTAAAAAAAGTCCTGGAAACAGTTTTAAAAAACGGAGCAAGGCTGGCAGAACCTGGAGAATTTACCAAAAGGGCTTTTTTGAATGGTAGAATAGATTTATCCCAGGCGGAAGCTGTAATAGATCTTATAAGATCGAAAACTGAAGTAGGTCTGGATATCGGTTTGAATCAATTACAGGGTTCATTATCCGGGGAAATTAAGGAATTGGACAGGGAATTATTGGAGGTTATTGCCAGCATTGAAGCTTCTATAGATTTTCCCGAACACGATATCGAACACATCACTGTGGAAAAAGTGAGGGAAAAAGTTGAGAGAGTTTTAGACAAAATAAACGAATTGCTGGAAACAGCTGATACAGGAAAAATTTTAAAAGAGGGTTTAAAGACGATTATAGTGGGTAAACCCAATGTAGGAAAATCATCCCTGCTGAATGCCCTGCTCAGAGAACAAAGGGCTATCGTAACGGATGTTCCGGGGACAACCCGGGATATTATAGAAGAATACATCAACATAAAGGGTATTCCCCTCAAGATAATTGATACTGCAGGTATAAGAGAAACAGAAGACATGGTTGAAAAAATCGGTGTAGAAAGGACAAAAGAGCTTTTCAGACAGGCCGATTTGCTGCTGATTGTGCTGGATGCTTCCGATAGGTTTACTGAAGAGGATGAGTTATTAACAAAACTTGTAAACGATAAAAAAGCTATTGTTCTAATTAACAAAACGGATTTGCCGCAGAGGTTGGATGAAGATGTTGTAAGAAAAACTTTTAGTAATAAAAAAATAATAAAAATCTCGGTGAAAGAAAACATTGGGCTGGATAGGTTAAAAGAAGAGATTGCAGAGATGTTTTTTAAAGGAAAGATCGAATCCAGGGATTTAACAATAATTACCAATTTGCGGCACAAAGAAGCCTTAAGAAATGCCAAGGAAAGCCTGGAAAAAGCCATGGAAACGATAGAATTGGGGATGCCCCTTGATTGTATCGCCATTGATGTGACAGGAGCAAGAAACAGACTGGGCGAAATAACGGGTGATACTGTAAGTGAAGATGTTTTGGACCAAATCTTCACCCAATTTTGTATAGGAAAGTAGGGAGGCGTGTTGTAAATGGTGTACCATGCTGGATGTTATGATGTGGCGGTTATAGGAGCGGGACATGCTGGTTGTGAGGCTGCCCTGGCATCAGCAAGAATGGGTTTAAAGACAGTGGCTTTTACCATAAACATGGATAACATAGCCATGATGCCGTGCAACCCCGCTGTAGGGGGGCCTGCAAAAGGCCATCTCGTTAGGGAAGTAGATGCTCTGGGAGGTCAGATTGGAATAAACACTGATAAAACCTTTATTCAGATGAGGATGTTGAACACTGGAAAGGGTCCTGCTGTCCATGCATTAAGAGCCCAGTGTGATAAAAAACACTACCAAAAAGAAATGAAGTTGACCCTGGAGATTCAAGAAAACCTCGATGTGAAGCAGGCGGAAGTGGTAGAGATTCTGGTGGAGGGAGAAAAAGTTGCAGGAGTAGTTACCAAAACAGGGGCTGTTTTTATGTGCAGGGCAGTTGTAGTCACAACAGGGGTTTATTTAAAGGGACGTATAATTATCGGTGAGGTGAATTATAGTGGAGGCCCCAATGGAATGTTTCCAGCAAATGAATTATCAAAAAGCCTTATAGATCTGGGTTTCAAATTGGGTCGATTTAAGACTGGGACACCCGCAAGGGTCGACAGGCGAAGCATTGATTTTTCCAAAATGAAGGAACAGCCTGGAAATATAAAAATCATACCCTTTTCTTTCACTTCCGAGCACATCGAAAGAGAACAGGTTTCCTGTTGGTTAACATATACAACCGAAGAGACTCATAAGATAATACAGGACAACCTCCACCGATCTCCTCTTTATACAGGTAACATTGAAGGAATAGGCCCCAGATACTGCCCTTCCATAGAGACAAAGGTGGTAAGGTTTAAAGATAAGCCTTCCCATCAGGTGTTTATAGAACCGGAAGGCAGAGACACCAATGAAATGTATGTGCAGGGTTTGTCCACCAGTCTACCTGAAGATGTACAGATAAAAATGTATAGAAGTGTGCCTGGTATGGAGCGAGTGGAAATAATGAGGCCAGGGTATGCCATTGAGTATGATTATGTCATACCCACCCAGCTGAAAGCAAACCTGGAAACCAAGAGTATAAAGGGATTGTTCATGGCAGGTCAGATAAATGGGACATCCGGTTATGAAGAAGCCGCTGCTCAGGGTATCATAGCCGGTATTAATGCTGCTTTGTATATAAAAGATCAGGAACCTTTGATACTGGATAGGTCTCAGGCCTATATAGGAGTTTTGATAGATGACCTTATAACAAAAGGGACAGATGAACCTTACAGAATGCTGACATCCAGGGCAGAATATAGATTATTGCTGAGACAGGACAATGCCGATCTGAGGTTGACGGAAATTGGTTACAAACTGGGTTTAATTTCGCCGGAGCGCTACAAAAAATTCGAGAAAAAGAGAAAAATGATTGAGGAAGAAATAAGACGGTTGATGGAAATAAAAATAACTCCCAGTAAAGAAAACCAGGAAATTTTAAAAAAGCTGGGAACATCGCCTTTAAAAACACCAGTAGCGCTCTTTGAGTTGTTGAAAAGGCCGGAGCTGGAATATGAAAACCTAGAAGAGCTGGACCCGGAAAGACTGCTTCTTCCAGAGGATGTAGTGGAACAAGTCAAGATTCAGATAAAATATCACGGCTACATCAAAAGGCAGATGGAACAGGCTAAACAGTATAAAAAAATGGAAAAGAAAAAAATTCCTGAAAACATAAACTATGATGAAATCCGGGGTCTCAGGAATGAAGCCAGGGAGAAACTGAAGGAAATAAGGCCCACTTCCATAGGCCAGGCTTCAAGGATTTCTGGAGTAAATCCTGCCGACATTTCAATTTTGATCATCTATCTTGAGCAAATAAAAAGAAAAAACAAAGAAAGGGAAGAAAATGGAGAATAGCAGGATTTTACATGAAGGTGCTCTAACAATGGGAATAGTGTTGTCGGATAAACAAATCAACAAAATGCTGGAGTTTATGGAGATGCTGAAGAGCTACAATCGAAAGGTTAACCTGACGGCTATCACAGATGATTTAGAAATCATCGTAAAACATTTTCTGGATTCCCTTACCTGTATAAAAACTGGTGTTATACAAAACAGTTTAAAACTGATTGATGTAGGAACAGGTGCTGGTTTCCCCGGAATCCCTCTCAAGATTTATGATAAAAGCTTGAAACTGGTGCTGGTGGATGCTTCAAGGAAAAAGATAAGCTTTTTAGAAAAGGCCATTGAAACTCTGGGATTAAAGGATGCTGTGGCTCTTCACGAAAGGGCAGAAAACTTAGGTCAAGACAAAAACTTTAGAGAAAAATTTGATGTTGCTGTCTCACGGGCAGTATCCACAATGAGCATAGTGAGTGAATACTGTTTACCCCTCTTAAAAAAGGACGGTTATTTTATATGTCAGAAGGGAAAAACCATGGAAGAAGAATTGAAGGAAGGCAGGAAAGCCATTGAAGTTATGGGGGGAGAAATAGTGGATATAATTGATTTAAGTCTTCCAGTCTTAGGAGATCAACGGAAACTGGTATTGATAAAAAAAGTAAAAACAACACCCCCAAAATACCCAAGAAGACCGGGGATTCCCCAAAAAAGACCAGTAAAATAAAAATAAAAGGAGGAAAATGGCAGTTTGGTGGAGAAATCTTTAATATATGCAAAATTGGGGGCGGATATGTGTTATGTTTGGGAAAAGGAGAAACGAAGTTCTGGAGATACCACTGGAGATGATTCATCCGAATCCATATCAGCCTAGGAAGGATTTTCCAGGTGAGACGTTGGAAGAACTGGCTCAGTCTATAAAAATTTACGGAGTAATACAGCCCATCATTGTGCGAAACAAGAATAAAGGAGGATATGAACTGATAGCCGGTGAAAGGAGATGGCGAGCAGCTCAAATAGCAGGTTTAAAGAAAATACCTGCTATTGTAAAGCACACCCAGGATGAAGATTCTGTAGTTATTGCACTGGTTGAGAACCTGCAGAGGGAAGATCTGAATTTTTTAGATGAAGCTCAGGGATATTATCAGCTTATTTCTGAATACGATCTGACCCAGGAAGAACTGGCAGAAAAGGTCGGAAAGAGCCAATCAACCATTGCCAATAAGTTGAGGATTCTTAAATTACCTGAAAGTGTAAAGGGAATTATTTCCCGGGAAAAACTTACAGAAAGACACGCCAGATGTTTGCTAAAACTACCTTCTGAAGAATTGCAGATAGGTGCTGTCCACACCATTGTCCAGAAAAAATTAAATGTAAAGGAAGCTGAAAAACTGGTAGAAAAAATACTAGATGAAGAAAGGAAAAGCAAGTCCCCTGCCCGGAAAATCAAAAAGTTTTACAGAGACATAAGGCTTTTTGAAAACCCCATCAAGGAATTGATATCCAACATGAAGGAATCAGGAATAAACGTAATCTACATGAAAGAAGACAAGGGAGATTATTTTCTGCTCAATGGACAGAAACGCTTTATTGTAGGCGGCGAAGGTGCTGACTTCTTTTTGGTGTATGCCCGGACAGACCCGGATGCCGAATCCCATAAAGCGATCTCCTGTTTTATCGTGGACCGGGCCGAGGGCGTGAAAAGCGAATACCTTTACGGCCTGATGGGATGCAGGGGCGGCGGCGCAGCAAGGATGGTCTTTTCCGATGTAAAGGTTCCCAAAGCCAATCTTCTGGGCCAGCTGAACCAGGGGGTCAAAATCTTCAACACCATGATGATTCCGGAACGCCTGGGCACGGCTGCCATGACCATTGGTGCGGCCGTACCAGCGGTGGATGTGGCCACAGGATACACCTCCAAGCGCAAGGCATTTGGCCGGCCTGTGGCTGAATTCCAGGGTGTATCCTTCCAGATGGCTGAAGCCGTAACCCTTCTGGACGCCTCCAGGTCGGTCATCTACACCACTGCCAGGGCTGTGGATGAAAAAATCCATGAAAAACAGATCCGTCGCATGGTTTCCCAGTCCAAAAAATTTGTCACAGAATCCTGCCAGAAAGCCGTGCACAACGCCATGCAGGTGATGGGCGGTATCGGATATACAAACATCTACCCGGTGGAGCGGATCTTCCGAGACCTTCGGCTGGCATCCATCTGGACCGGCACCAACGAGGTCATGTCCATGATCATTGCCAATGAATGGTATAAGGAATACTGGAAAGACCGATCC
>ENA-OSAI01000445-OSAI01000445.1-marine-sediment-metagenome-genome-assembly--contig:-NODE-445-length-15648-cov-15.334958_pt1 | contig 15648 bp, 15 predicted proteins | sample MGYA00237871_ERZ529316 | MGnify/ENA primary metagenome ERZ529316 (study PRJEB26369, sample SAMN03142814) | marine sediment metagenome | biome: marine; feature: borehole; material: sediment...
TTTAGAGGACCGAACAGCCTCGATAGCTTGGTAAGCTTGCGAGCGTTAGCTCGCATAACCCAAGAAGCTCCCACTTCAAATCTTGATTAAGTGGGAGAGTGTTCACAGGGGATTGTGTTTGATATCACAGAATCAAAAAAAGTAGAAGAACGATTGAAAATTCTTTCTGAAAGAGATGCATTGACAGAGTTGTATAATCGAAGAAAGATGTTTCAACATCTTGAAGAATCTGTAGATGAGAAAAAGATCAATGGAACAGATTTTTCATTGATTATGTTTGATATTGATCATTTTAAAAAAATCAATGATACTTACGGGCACCTAATCGGTGATGAAACATTGAAGAAACTTGTTGATTTGGTGTTAGAAGATAAACGATCGAATGATATTGTTTATCGATATGGTGGGGAAGAGTTTATTATATTACTTCCAAATACAATGTTGGAAGATGCTGTGAAAGTAGCGAGAAGATTACATAAACTTATTCGTAATCTACAAATTCCTACAGTAGGAACTATTACAGTGAGTATGGGTGTTGTTGAATACAGAGAAGATGAAAAAATAGATGAGTTACTAAAACGGGTTGATGAAGTGATGTATCAGGCTAAAGAAAGCGGCCGAAACTTAGTCAAATATTAAGAGCAGAAATGCTCTTCTTTTTGTTCGATGTTTATGATAAAATATATACAAGTAAAAAAGAAAGAAGGTGATGAAAAATGAAACAAAGACTTGTTGCGACGATGCCACTCATATCACTGTTTATGTTGTTGGTTAGTGGATTCGTGTTTGATAATTGGAAACTCGGAATTAGCTTTTTATTATTGGTTCCTTTATCATTGATTTTGTTGAGTGATCACTTAGCGAGAAGGATACATCAAACGATGCCATTGATTACAGTGATATTATTTTTATGGTTGGCATTTGGGTTTGATTTGGCACATCCTGGTTGGGTCGTGTTTTTCTTAATTCCGCTTTCTGATATGATTTACCGAGGAAGAATCGATGCACGAAAAATGGTGAGTGTTGCGATCACATTTATTTATATTTTTATTGGTATTATTTATCCTCGTGCTTTCTTTCCTGAAAGTTTACGTATTTTAGGAGATAGTTTTTGGCATCCTGGGTGGCTGATGTTTTTATTGATTCCAATTATTAATAATTTGTTCTTTCCTAATAAGAGCAATATCATTTTTATGAACAAAGCACAGTGGAAAAATACAGTAAAAAATTATATTTATGATAAAGATGATGATAATGTATATTAAGGTGCTGTTATGACGAAATATGATGATATTATTGAGTACTTGATTAAAGAAAAAGAAAAAAGTGAACCTTTTTTACATGTCGACTATTTTGCTTTGGTGGAAAAAATGTTGCCATACATTGGTCATCCTGATCCGTTTGTTCGTGATGATATTGTTTGTGAAAGCTTGGCAGCAGTAACAAACCATTTAACTAGTGATGAAATTAAGAAACTAATAAAGATGTATTTAAGTGATGATTATTTGTTTTATGATATCAATAATCATGATCAATATAGTGTATTGAAAAGAACTTTTACACTCTTACAGTTAGCTTATATCCTTTATCTAAATCAAGAAAAAGGTGTATTAAATCCATCTATTGTGCAAGATATTGGAAAAGCAATGGTGCAGTATCTAGAGGAAGAAACAGTCTTAGATGGATATGATGATTCAGTTGGTTGGATGCATTCAGTAGCGCATAGTGCAGATGTTCTTGGTCGCTTGTTTCAATCGAAAGATCTTGAGAAAGACGTGCAAGAAGCATTGTTAGACTTGTTGGTATTTAAAATTCAACAGAATCAATATGTTTACATCGACGGAGAAGAAGAACGGATTGTTCAAGCAATCTTAAAAGGTCTTAAAAGTGGTGTTTTATCAAATGATTTGGTGGAAGATTTTGTGTCAAAGTTGGGACGATTTGAACACCAAAATACATATCGTGACTATTTTAAAATCCATTTGAATGTTAAGGCATTGCTTGGGACTTTGTATTTTGCTTTAATAAATGAAAAACAGTATGATGATATATTGGGAAGTATTGAAAAAGCTATGCATACTTCAAATAAAGCAGTCATTAAAAAAAGCTAGAATTCATTTCTAGCTTTTTTGATGGTCTGCGAGTGCTCTAAGTGCGTCACCAGATAAGCGATAGGTTGTCCAGTCTTCTAGTGGCGTTGCGCCTAGGTTTTTATAAAATTTGATGGATGGTTTGTTCCAATCTAAGCAGACCCATTCTAGTCTGCTTGCATTTCTTTTGTAAGCAATATCGGCTAAAAAAGAAAGCATTTGTTTTCCATAACCTAGTCCGCGTTTGTCCTCATTGATGTATAAGTCTTCTAAGTAATAATTTGCTTTTCCTAAAAAGGTTGAGTATGTTTTGAAAAATAAAGCAAATCCGATTGGTTGATCGTGTTCTTCTGCGATGATGACTTCAGCGTCTTTATTATGAAAGATGGATTCTTCAATACTGTTTACTGTTGCGATGACTTCGTCTTCCATTCGCTCGTATACGGCTAGTTTTTTTATGAATGATAATATAAGTGCGGCATCATTCTTATTCGCAAAGCGGATGGTTAATTCGGTATGTTTACTCAATTTCATCAACTCTTTCTTGTATTTGGGACTATTATAACATATTTTTTGTATTCGGTTTTTCTAAATCAGGATTGTAACTTAGATGTTGTATTTTGTAACTTACCTTATTTATAAATTTAAGTTAAAGAAAAAACTGTACTTTTCGCCATCCTGTGCTAAAATTATATGTTACAGGGGAATAATAATTGAAGTTTTCTAAATAAGGAGGTGTCATAACAATGTTTGCTTACATGTTAAAAAGAGTTGCATGGTTGTTCGTTGTATTGTTTGTTATGGTGACCTTCATGTATATATCAACCAAATTTGCGTCAACATTTCAATATGCTAGAAGATTGCCGTTTTTAGATATTTTAAAGAATGCGACTTCGAGTTATAAAGATTATATCGTTGGTATATTGACAGAGTGGGATTGGGGTACAAATAATAAAGGCAATGATGTTTGGGAATTGATGGTGAAAAAATTACCGATTTCTTTGAAGATCAACGTCATCGCATTTTTTGTATATGTTTCTATGGGTGTTGCTCTTGGAATTATCTCTGCGGTTAAGAAAGATAGTTTTATTGATCATGGTATTGCTATTTTTACTTTGGTCTTTAGTTCGGTTCCTAGTTTCATCTTAGCGTTTGCTTTGATTTTAGTGTTCGGTTATGAGTTGGGTTGGTTACCACCAATGTACCCTGTGATTGCTTATACGTTTAAGCAACGAGTTCTTGGGTTTGCGATTCCTGTTATGGCATTATCCATTGGTCCGATTGCGAATTTTACTCGTTTGGTTAGAGGTGAACTCTTAGAAACATTTGGTGCTGATTATTTATTGCTTGCGAGGACAAAAGGGCTAAATAAAAGACAAGTTATTTTTAGACATGCCTTAAGAAATAGTGCGGTCGCAGTGATGCCGGCCTTATCTTCGACATTTATTTTGGTGTTAAGTGGTTCGTTTTTGATTGAAGTAATTTATAACATACAAGGTGTTGCCAATTTATTTATGGATTCCTTATTGAAACCATTTTTGGATTTTAATTATGTCAACATTGATACAAATACAGTGGTGGTTGTCTCAACATTTTATGCATCGATTGCGCTGATGATGTCATTGATTGCAGATATGTTATATATTGTAGTGGATCCACGTATGCAAATTGGACATAAAAAGGTGTCGAATCAGTAGATTTGATATCTTTTTTTGTGGATTCATTTTATGATATAATATGAGTAAGAGAAAGTTGAGTTGATGACAAATGAACAATCAGTATATCGAGGATATTAAACGATATCATCCAAAAAATGAACAAGAACGTGTTGATCAAAAAGCGATGATTGCTTTTATTGAAGATCATAAGGATGCTTTATATCGAGAGAATTTGGTTGCGCATGTGACGAGTTCTGCGATTGTTGTTAATCATACCATGGATAAAGTTCTTTTTATTCATCACAATATTTATAATGCTTGGGGATGGGTTGGTGGCCATAATGATGGTGATGCTGATTTACTGAGTGTCGCAATCAAAGAAGCGAAGGAAGAAACGGGCGTTGAACATATTGTGCCAGTTGATCGTGATATTTTGATGTTGGATATTATTCATGTAAGTAATCATATCAAGCATGGGAAATATGTAGGGGATCATCTACATTTAAATGTGACGTATTTATTAGAGGCGAGTGAAGAGGAGTTATTGAGTCATAATCCAAGTGAGAACTCAGATGTTCGTTGGTTTTGGATTGATGAGTGTTTAGAATACGTCGATGAAGAGCGAATGATTCCTGTTTATCAAAAGGCGTTTAATGAGATTCGCAAACGGAAACAAAAATAGGGAGTGGTGAATATGTGTGGACGTTTCACACTAGCGAAGAGCAGAAGTGAAGTAGAACGTTATCTTTTTGAAGAATTTACTATTGATGATCAAATCATTGCTTCTTTGCCTAGATACAATATTGCTCCTAGGCAGACAGTTATCGCTATCACTTATGAAGTTCAAAACTTTAAACTAATGCCACTTACTTGGGGATTTATACCAAGTTTTGGGAAAAACAAAGATAGTAAGTTAGAATTGATTAATGTGAGAATCGAATCTCTGATGGATAAATGGTTCTTAAAAGAAGCACTTCAGCATCGAAGATGTTTGATTTTGGCTGATGGATTTTATGAATGGGAAAAGACTGATCAAGGGAAGTTGCCTTATCGAATTCATATAAATGAAAAAATGTTTTTCTTTGCTGGTGTGTATAGTCAATATTCTGTAATCAATGATGGTCAATATACAACTGCAATGATAACAAAAGAAGCATCAGAGATGATGAAAGTTTTACATCATAGAATGCCAGTGATATTGAAACTTGAGGATGCGAAAAAGTATTTAATTGATGGAGTACTAAATCCTGAATCGTTTATAGGAGATCACTACTTAAAAATGTATCCTGTATCAAAGAAAGTAAACAAAGTTGATGTCGATGAGTTAGACTGTATCAAAAAAGAAGAGCCAATTCGTTTAGAAATTTAACGAATTTGGTTTTTTTATTTAATTAGTTTCTAAATAAAGACGGGTTTATGAAAATAATTATATTTGATTTATGAATAGGTTTTCATAGTCTAGAAATGGTTATATATAGCCATTATAGTAAACGGTTACATACTTTATTTTCGCCTATTTAAGCGATTTTGATAGTGCGACTTTCAATTGCAATTTTAAAAAATCGCGATATAATATATCTATACTAAAATGAAAAGAGGTGGAGAGATGGGTAGTTATTACATTAAGCGAACATTGTCGGCGATATTTACAATCTTCTTAATTGCGACCATTACGTTCTTTATGTTGCGTATTATTCCAGGTGGTCCGTTTACTAGAGAGAAGAAAATTCCCGATTCGATTTTGGAATCTTTAAATGAAAAGTATAATTTAGATGCGCCTTTATATGAACAGTATTTTGATTATATGAAAGGACTTGTTACTTTTGATTTAGGGCCTTCTTATCGTAATCTTGGATTTACAGTCAACGACATGATTTTAGCGGGGATCCCTGCGACATTCAAAATTGGTGCGCTTGCAAGCTTACTCATCATTATTGTTGGAATACCTGTTGGAATTGTTTCTGCCCTTAAGTCGAACACGGCAATTGACTATTTTGTTATGTTCATGGCTACTTTGGGGGTTACAGTTCCGAGTTTTGTCATTGCGACAGTGATTATTTATTTATTTGCTGGGCAATTGGGTTGGATTCCGACAAATGGGCTCAATAGTCCACTGGCGTATATTGGACCAGTGATTGCCTTATCAGGATATTCGATTAGTTTTGTTTCGAGATTGACAAGATCGAGTATGTTGGAAGTTCTTAGGCAAGATTATGTGCGAACAGCGAGAGCGAATGGAATTAGTGAAGGTAAAGTTATTTTTAAACATGCGTTAAAAAATGCATTGATTCCTGTTGTGACTTATGTTGGTCCGATGGTGGCAGCTATTTTAACGGGATCATTTGTGGTTGAAAAGATTTTTGCCATTCCAGGAATGGGTGGTTATTTCGTTGAGAGTGTAAACAACAGGGATTATACTGTTGTCATGGGAATGACGATTTTTTATGCGGCGTTCTACATTGTGATGGTTTTACTTGTTGATATAGGGTATTCACTCATAGACCCACGTATTAGATTAGATGGTAGGGGGTCGAGATAATGGGTGATATAAACTTTAAGAAAGTTGCCAAAGAAGATAATTTAGATACCGAGCAAACTAGAAGAAGTTTGACGTATTGGCAAGATGTTTGGCGAAGACTGAAAAAAAATAAATCTAGTATGGTTGGTTTGATTGGTGTTTTATTAATTGTGCTTTTTGCGATTATAGGACCTTGGTTGACGCCATACGAGTATAGTGATCAAGTATTAGATTATTCTAATTTACCGCCAAGATTAGATGTTCGTCAGGTTGACAATCTTTATGTCAATGTGACAAAAGAATATCGTGTGTTGGAGGTCAGCGAAAAAGGTGAATTATTGGGTCGTATTCGTATTGTGTATCGTGATCCGATTGCGAAAAAGTATTACTATTCTAAAGAAGCAGAAATCGTGCTTGATGATTCTGGTCCAGATATTTATTTGACCAATGAAGATTTTGATGACGATGTTTACTATTCACAAGCATATGGGATTGCATTGCGAGATGCTGAGTATCCTGGTGGAGCGAATGCGGTAGAGGTTGTGTATATTCAACCAAATAGTCCATTTGTTGATGCGCTTGTTAATGGGGAAGAATATGACATTGAAGAAGCAACTTATTTGAAGTCTCTTGAGATTGATGAAGCACGTTTTGGTGATTCAGATGGTGCTGAGGCAATTGTGCTGGCTTTAGATGATGCAAGTATGATTGAACGAGTTGTTTTTGGTGAAGATATTTTGATGGTGAATTTTTCTTATAAACTGATGGATGAGGGTACTCGTCCTGCTGGTTATGAAGATGTTGATTTTACGGTTACTTATCATGATGTTGAATCGAAATACACTGATGATACAGTGATGAATCGTTTATATTGGTTTGGTACTGATGAATTAGGGCGCGATGTGTTGACACGCGTAATGTATGGGGCAAGGATTTCTTTGATTGTTGCGCTGATTGCGACACTGGTCAACTTTGTTATTGGCGTTACTTATGGTAGTATTGCTGGTTATGCTGGAGGGTCAGTAGATGATGTAATGATGCGTATTGTCGATATCATTAACTCAATTCCTCTTGTGCTTTACGTTATTTTATTGATGGTTGTATTAAGAGAAGTAGTGATTGATGTTCATTTATTTGATCGAGATATTGTTTTGTTCCGTGGTAGTGATGGGTTAGGTACAATCATTATTGCGCTTGGTACTGTGTACTGGGTTGCGATGGCACGTTTGGTTCGTGGGCAAATTCTTGGGTTAAAAGAACAAGAATATGTCTTAGCAGCGCAAACGATTGGTGTATCGAATTGGAAAATTATTACCCGACATTTGGTGCCGAATGCATTAGGTCCAATTATTGTTTCAATGACAATGATGATTCCTTCAGCAGTATTTACAGAGGCATTTTTGAGTTTTATTGGTTTAGGTGTTTCAGCACCACAAGCATCGTGGGGTACACTTGCCAATGATGCATTAAGTGGTTTAACGACATATCCTTATCAGTTGATGTTCCCAGCGTCAGCGATTGCGATTACAATGCTTGCCTTTAACTTCTTAGGAGATGGACTCAGGGATGCACTGGATCCAAGGCTTAGAAAGGGGTAATACAAGATGAAGAAAAAAGTACTAGAAGTCAAAGATTTAGAAACCTCATTCTTTACCCACCTGGGAGAAGTACAAGCGGTACGAGGAATTAGTTTTGATTTACATGAGGGAGACGTATTAGGAATTGTTGGTGAGTCTGGTAGTGGAAAGAGTGTCACATCACTCAGCATCATGAAATTAATTGAAGATCCGGGGAAACTAAAAAACGGAACGGTGTTGTTTCATGAGGAAGATGGAAATGTGGTTGATTTCACAAGTCTAGACCAACGCGAAATGAATGAATACCGAGGGAATGACATTGCGATGATTTTCCAAGATCCAATGACAAGTTTGAACCCGGTATATCGAATTGAAAATCAAATGGTTGAAGTCATCCGTAAACATACGGATATGAATAAAGAAGAAGCGCTTAAGCGTGCAAAACATTTACTTGAGCTTGTTGGGATTCCAGATCCAGAAGCACAAATACATGATTATCCACATCAATTTTCTGGTGGGATGAGACAGCGTGCAATGATTGCGACAGCGATTAGTTGTAATCCGAGATTATTGATTGCTGATGAACCTACTACGGCACTTGATGTGACGATTCAAGCACAAATACTTGAGTTGCTTCGTAAATTGCAAAAAGAAACAAAAATGTCGATTATTTTGATTACCCATGACCTCGGTGTGATTGCTGAGGTTAGTACACACGTTATTGTGATGTATGGTGGTATGGTGATGGAAAAAGGAACTGTGCATGATATATTCTATACGCCTGCACATCCTTATACGCAAGGTTTGCATGAATCTATTCCACAGTCGACAGCAAAGCAAAAAGAACGTTTGGTTCCAATTGCGGGTAGTCCACCAGATTTGATGGATCCACCTACTGGATGTCCTTTTAGTCCAAGATGTCCATATACAATGGAAGTATGTTTAGAAAAAGCATCACCGTTATTTGCGGTGTCTGATTCACAAGAAGCTTCTTGTTGGTTACTGCATGAAGATGCGCCAGAAGAACCAGACTATGAAAAAGCAAGGGAGGCGAAATAATGGAAGAAAGAGAACCTTTATTGCGCGTCCGCAATTTAAAGAAACATTTTGACAAATCACGTGGACTGTTTAAGCGTGAAAAGAGAATATTGACGGCAGTTGATGATATTTCCTTTGATATTTATAAGGGAGAAACATTTGGACTTGTTGGTGAGTCTGGGTGTGGAAAATCAACAACAGGACGTACAATCGTCAAACTTTATAAACCAACAGCTGGACAAATTATCTTTGATGGTGTTGATTTGGCTAGTGTACCTGAAAAAGATATGTTGCCATATAGAAGAAAAATCCAAATGATTTTCCAAGATCCTTATGCGTCATTGAATGCCCGTATGACAGTCACAGATATCATTGCTGAGGGAATCGATACACACAAGATTTTTGATGATCAAGAAGATCCGAAACAAGCGAAGCAAAAACGTATTTATGAATTATTAGAGAGTGTTGGGTTGAAAAAAGAACATGCGAATCGTTATCCTCATGAGTTTAGTGGAGGACAACGTCAACGTATTGGGATTGCTCGTGCACTTGCTGTTGACCCTGATTTGATTATTTGTGATGAACCAATTAGTGCGCTTGATGTATCAATTCAAGCACAAGTAGTCAATATGTTAGAGGATTTTCAAAAAGAGCGTGGGTTAACGTATTTATTTATTGCCCATGATTTATCGATGGTGAAATATATTAGCGATCGTATTGGGGTTATGTATATTGGAAAAATGATGGAGATAGCGCCATCTGATGCTTTATATGAACGTCCATTACATCCTTATACGAAAGCACTTCTTTCCAGTATTCCGTTACCTGATCCTGAGCATGAGGATAAAGGAAAACGTATTGTCTTAGAAGGAGATGTTGTATCACCAATTAATCCGAAAGATCGATGTCGTTTTGCGACTCGTTGTAATTACTCAAAAGTGTTGATTGAAAAAATAGAAGGACAGTTTGTGAAAGCACTCACTGATAAGTATGCACGTGAGACATTGCTTGATCCAAACACACATGAGTTGATTGTTAAAGAGAATCAATTGATTACAGAAGCAATTGCGAACCGTATTGAAGAATCTGGTGTCAAAGAATTTCATATTAATAGAGCAAAATGTTTTACTGAAGCGCCAGAATTAATTGAGTATGAGAAAGATCATTTTGTTGCTTGTCACTTTACTGAAGAGATTGACAAAAATACACTGTAGAAACGTTTTCAGTGATAAAATGTGCCAGCAACACCCAAACTTACTTGAAAATGTCACTTTAAAGTGATAAAATTTTCATAGAAAAGAAAAAGAGAGAGAGGTTGTTAGATGAAAAAAGTTTTATTGCTCGTTTTGTCACTTGCGCTCGCGTTAACATTAAGTGCGTGTAAAACTGACGATGACGGCGAAGAAGTTGTGTTTAATTGGAACATTGGTGCTGACCCAGCAACATTGGACCCAGGATTGAATGGGGCTAGTGATGGTGGAGATGTTATCAACAACACGTTTGAAGGTCTCGTTAGAGAGATCAATGGTGAAGTTTTACCTGGTATTGCTGAGTCTTGGTCAACAAGTTCAGATGGTTTAACTGTTACTTTTAACTTACGTGAATCAAATTGGAGTGACGGTACTCCGTTAACTGCAGATGACTTTGTGTATTCATGGTTGCGTGCAATGGACCCTACAACAGCGTCAGAATATAGCTGGATTTGGCATTATACTAATGTTGTTGGAGCGGAAGACTTTGTTAATGGAGACGGGACAAAAGAAGATGTAGGAATCAGTGCACCTGATGATTATACTTTCGTTGTTGAATTATTGAACCCGACTGATTACTTCGTATCATTGATGGCATTTTATCATTTCATGCCGGTAAATCAAGATGCTGTTGAAGCTGGTCCTGATGGTACTTGGGCGAAAGATCCTGAGATTTATGTTAGTAATGGTGCGTTCAAATTGGATTCTTATTCAATTGGTGATGGTTTAGTGCTTGTGAAAAATGAAGAGTACTGGAATGTTGAAGAAGTAGGAATTGACAGAATCGATGCGAAATTTATTGATGATGAATCAACTGCTTATACAGCGTTTAATGCTGGGGATTTAGATTATATTCCTAGTGTACCGACTGCAGAAGTTCCGATTTTAATTGCTGAATCTGATGAATTCTATGTATTCCCATTACTTGGAACTTATTATTATAGTTTCAATATGGATGCAGATGGAGACGGCGTAAATGAAGGATTTGCTGAAGACGGTTTATGGTCAAATAGAAAATTACGTACTGCGTTAAACTATGCGATCGATCGTGATGCAATTACTGAAGCACTTGGTGCTGGACAAGTTTCAGCTGGTGGATTTGTACCTCCTGGATTCATGGATCATGAAGGAAATGACTTCTTTGAAACTGCTGGTACTTATGGATTAGTAACTGATGATGGTAACTTTGATGAAGCTGTTAGTTTGTTTGCTGATGCTGCATCTGAATTAGGTATGAGTGTTTCTGAATTACAAACTGCTTTAGAAAGTGAAGAACTTCTTTATAACACATCTGAAGGTCATCAATTTGTTGCACAAATGGTTCAAGAATCATGGCAACAAGTACTTGGATTTACAATGCCTTTAGCGAATCAAGACTGGGCTATTTTCCAAGATACAAGATCACAAGGTGACTTCTCAGTTGCACGTGGTGGATGGTTAACTGACTTTATGGATCCTTCTGGATTGCTTGGTATCTTCAAATCAGACAACTCTTATAATGATCCTAACTATTACAATAGTGAGTTTGATACATTGTTAACTGAAGCTTCTACTACAACGGATACAGCTACTCACTTTGAGAAACTGTATGAAGCACAAGAAGTATTTATGACAGATTTCCCAATTATTCCTGTATATCACTATACTGATACAATGCTTGTTTCTGACGACTTAGTCGGTTGGGGACGTAGTGTTCTTGGTACAGTTGACTTTACAAGAGCGACAATTAATCGTTCTGAATAATTCTTATTACATGAATTGAGCATAAGCTACATCACTTCGGTGATGTGGCTTTTTTTTGGTTTATTTTGTGACAGATTATGATATAATAGCAAGTGAAACACAAGGAGGATGGGTATGCGAAAAATAAAACTAATAAGTGATAGTACATGTGATTTATCACCTGAATTGATTCACAAACATGAAATAGAAATTGTGCCACTATATGTATCATTCGGAGAAGAAAGCTACAAAGATGGTATAGATTTAAAGACGGAAGAGATGTATCGAATCATCAAAGAAAAAGGTGAGTTGCCAAAAACTTCTGCGGTCGCACCTGGGGAATTTGAGCAAATCTTTCAGAAATATCTAGATTTAGATTATGATATTTTATATATGGGAATTGGTTCGAAATTCTCGGGAACTTTTCAAAGTGCTATGCTTGCGAAGAAGTTACTGGAATCAGAGAATATTTATTTGGTTGATTCTGCTAACTTGTCAAGTGGAACAGGGTTGCTTTTACTTAAGGCTGCACAGTTTCGTGATGCCGGGATGGATGTTTTAGAAATCAAAGAAAAAGTAGAAGGATTGGTCCCGCTTGTACGAAGTCAGTTTGTGATTGATACTCTAGAGTATTTATATAAAGGTGGAAGATTGAATGCACTGAGTGCATTGATGGGGAAGATGCTGAGAGTTCATCCATTGATCAAAGTAGTCGATGGGAAAATGGATGTAGGTAAAAAAGCGATGGGTAGTATGCGTAAGGGACTACAAATCTTGCTAGATCAAGCGCTTCAAGATCAAGCATATATGGATCAAGATTTTATGATGATTACGCATTCTTTGGCGGATGAGCATTACCAGTATATTCATAAAAAAATAGCAGGTGCGTTTGATATTAAAAACGTTTATGAAACGCATGCTGGATGTGTGATTTCTACCCATTGTGGTGCTGGTACGATTGGGATACTTTATATATTAAAAAATGAATAGAAGGTGAAGTTTTGAGAAAAAAATCTGTCTTTGGTAAAATATTTTTCATTATTATCCTCATTAGTGTAGTGGAGAATTTCTTTGATGTGGGAGGAAACTTTACAGCCAATACATTTATGTCTCCTTTTGTGTGGATTTTTGTGTTTTTTGCTGGTGTGAGTGGCTTTTCTTATTTTATATAATAAGAAATTCTAAAATTTATCGATTAATGTAAATATAATATTTAAATTACCTAAAGAATATTACCCCTTATTATGGTATAATTAAGTAACAGTAAAGCAATTAGGGAGGTGAAAAATGTGAGGTATAAGGCAATCAAAACGAAACTCTATTTATCAAAGAATGATCAAACGTTTCTACGTTTATTGATGCGCGCATCAAAAAGTCTTTACAACGAAGCACTTTATAATGTAAGGCAACATTTCTTTGAAACAGGAGATTATTTAAGCTACAATGAAAATTATAAATTAATGAGCAAACAAAGCGAACATTACCGTATCCTTAGCACATCGCAAGGGCAAAATATTATTCGTAAAGTAGATGAAGCTATGAAGGCTTTTTTTGGTTCTCTAAAATCTAAAACAAAACAGAAGGTTCGATTACCAAGATATCTAGATAAGTTAGGGTATTACCCTTTAGTTGATCGAATGGTCTATAAACCAAAGTCAGCGTATTATGTAATGCCAAGAGGACATTTTATCAAGAAAGTTAGCAAGTATCTTCAAGAGACTAGCCATAAAGTTTCGAAATATTCTACTGATTTACAAGAAATAAGTAATTTACACATCAAAATAGATACACCGAAATGTATATCAAATAAAGAAATCAAAGAAATCACCATCAAACCAAAATATGATGGCCAATACATAGAAGTGATTCATGTCTATATTGATGATGAAGAAAACAAAACTCAAACAAAGAAAACAGAAACAATGGCGATTGACTTTGGATATAATAACTTAGCGACTTGTGCAGTAACGAACTATAAACATCTTTTACTTGATGGCTTGAAATTAAAAAGTATGAATCAAAGATATTCAAAGAAAATATCAAGACTCGCAAGTTTAAGACCAAGTCAAAATGTTTTGACAAAACGAATGATACATTTGATTGAAAAGAGAAATAATCAAATGAATTATGGAATAAATAAAGCGGCCAGACTCATCATTACTCATGCGCTAGAAAACAACGTAGGAGAAATCGTGATAGGGTATAATGACTCTTTTAAAGATATGAAGATATCGAAAAAAATCAATCAATGGTTTAAGAGTATCCCAATTGCAAGATTGAGAGATCGAATTGTCTACTTAGCAAAACAATATGAAATCAAAACAACAATTGTCAATGAATCATATACATCGATTGCTTCTTATATTGATCAAGATCCATTTAAGAAATCAATTTTTAGTGGTAAAAGAATCAAACGAGGATTATATAAAAGTAAAGAAGGAATCATGATAAACGCTGACTTGAACGCAGCGTTAAATATTTTAAGAAAAAGTAAGCCCGATGCCAAAAGGATAGGGTCTAAAGGTTGGAACACGCCTAAACGGACATTCGTTTTTTCTTGAATGGACCGTTTGAAAGGTAATTCGTTAGAATTACTTTTGTTCTGAGATATTTAGATAATACAAGAAACACTGAGAATATTGATCGTGAAGAACAATGGATAAAAGAAGAACCTAAAGAAGAAAAAAGTGAGTATGATTTTGACGATGAGTTTAAAATCGATCCAAAGGATTATGAATAAAGGGCGATTTTGCCCTTTTCTTATTTGCGCAACTGAAGACAAATAACAAGAAGAAAAAATTGGTATAATATCTTTGGAGGTGAATGATGGAACAAAAACTATTGGTACAAGAGGCGATTGATTGGATTGAAGGACATTTAGAAGATGAAGTGACACTTGAAAAGATTTCTAGACATATTGGTTACAGCAATTATCATATGAGCCGTTTGTTTAAAAGTTTCACGGGGTCGACTTTGAGGAATTATTTGGTTCTTAGAAGGTTATCAAGAGCGGCTTTGTATTTGCGAGATCATGAGGCGCGCATCATTGATGTCGCAGTGAAGTATCATTTTTCTTCACAAGAAAGTTTTACAAAAAGTTTTAAACATCACTTTGGTTTGACACCAGGTGTATACAAAAAAAGTGTAAAAGCAGTACCTCTTGTGTTTAAAAAAGATATCTTGTTTCCAGATCATTTACCGAAGAGAGGAGACTTTATGTTGGTGAAAGATGAAGAAATTAAAGTTCGATTAGAAACAGTCCCAAAACATAAGTTGGTCTATTTAATTAGAAAAGGCGTAGACAATTATATTGATTTTTGGGAAAAAGTGGACACAGAAGAAGGCATGGATTGTGATTACTTGCATGGGTTGCTTGCGAGTATGCCAGGGATTTATCCAGAAGGGTTTGGTGCGTTTTTAGAGGATGGGTATTTGTTTGGAAAAGATGTGCCACTTGATTATGAGGTAGACAGTTCGCTTGGGTTTGAAGAGAAAATCATTGAAGAGGCATCATATTTGATCTTTGAGCATCCAGGATTTTTAGAGGCTGAATTTGGGGATGCATTAAAGCAGGTAAGAAGAGTAGCGCTTGAGAAGTTTGATTTTCAGATGCATGGATACAAACTTGATCAATCATTTGTCAAAGCGTATGAACATTCAGGGATGGATGTTTGTGTGTATTTTCTTCGATTGCCATTAAAGGACAAGTAAAGTTGTCCTTTTTTTCTTTTTTAAAGTTCTGAAGATTTGTCAAACATCTCTTACACAATTGGTTCTAACGAAAAACAGTAAGTG
>ENA-OSAI01000447-OSAI01000447.1-marine-sediment-metagenome-genome-assembly--contig:-NODE-447-length-15591-cov-12.846679_pt1 | contig 15591 bp, 12 predicted proteins | sample MGYA00237871_ERZ529316 | MGnify/ENA primary metagenome ERZ529316 (study PRJEB26369, sample SAMN03142814) | marine sediment metagenome | biome: marine; feature: borehole; material: sediment...
GAATTAAGCCCGGTTAAGGGAATTATATTTAATTGTTTTTGTGTCATAAGATAACACATCTCGCTCTTCATACGTGACATTTTATCGAGATAATTATAGCGAGCTAACCATTCCGGCTTGGCTTCGGTGATTTTTGCGGTCCACCCGGCACTCAATTCAGTAAAGCAAAGCTACAAACATCATATGTTCCCATATAGCAGTCTGGTCCTTTCTACTTGTGATAACACCGCACTAAATTGAGTGTCGGGTTATCCACACAAATCAAGTCGCTACGCCGGAATAGGTCATCTCCATCAATGAGTTTTCATTCTTCTGATAGTGCTGTTAGCAGCATGCATGTCTTGACAGAACCCAGGAGAAAGCTATAATTATTTAACTATTGACCGGATTGGGTTTATATGACATTTAACTCAGCTAAAATGGAGAAGAACCATATTCCCTTAAATATACTTTCTTTAACAACATCATAAATCCTTTTTTGAAAAACAAAAAACCCGGATGATTCCGGGTCTAATTTTAATCAATCTGACAGAAGCTCAGCATGGATAGGAAGTATATCTTTACTCCATCCACCAGTTCCGATATCTTGATTTTCTCATTCTTCGAATGAGAGTAGGATATGCTTCCGGGCCCGTACACAACAGCGGGTATGCCACCAAAATTGGACAGCAGTGCAGCATCAGTCCAGCCTCGTTTTTTTGTGATTTCCGGTTCCCTCTGTATCACTGTTCTAATGGCATCCTTAATGGTGCATGCGATGGGGTGGTCCTCTGGTGTTTCTAAAGGAAGATGATCAAGGGTAAGCATGTTGTTTGGCATCCTCCGAATAACCGCTTTAAAATCAGGATCATTTTGCTGGAGTTCATCTATAATGTCCTGATACTCCTGGATCACACTTTCTACAGTTTCCCCGGTGATGTAGCGCCGATCTATCTGTACAATGCATTTATCAGCAACAGTGCTGGGCTGGTTCCCTCCCTTTATCACACCAAAATTCATAACAGAAGGCCCCATCTTGGGATTAAATCTTTCTTTGAGGACAGGATAGAGCTTCTGCCTGACAGCCTGTATAAAATCGGCAGCCTTTTCTATAGCATTAACTCCCAGCTCCGGCACTCCCCCATGGGCAGCCCTGCCCTGTATTTCTATCTCCAGCCACTCCAGACCTCTATGGCCTATGGCGTACTCATACCCTGAAGGTTCCCCTACAATGGCTCCATCGGCTTTGATACCTGATTTAACAACGGCTTCTGTACCCTCACTTTTTTCTTCTTCTCCTACGACTCCAGCAAAAATAACATCCCCCTTCAGTTGTATACCCGACCGTTTTAATGCCAGGATCGCCGTAATCATGGCAGCGATGGGGCCCTTCATATCAACTGCACCCCGGCCAAGGATGTAGCCATCTTTTATCCGGGCACCAAAGGGATCAAAATCCATCTCGTATGGAGGCACGGTATCAAGATGGCCGTTCAGCATCAATGTCCTGCCTCCTCCAGTGCCCTGAACCCTGATGAGCACATTCATTCTCTCTCCTTCTACCGGTACAAGTTCAACATCCAGTCCTCGCTGCCTGCAATATTCATCGAGAAAAAGAGCAACTTCCTTTTCCCGGCCTTCTACTCGGGAATGGCTGGGTATCCTGATTAATGACTGAGTCAGGTTCACAACCTCTTCTTCGCTGAAAAAGTCCTCTACTTTGTCTTTCCATTCCTGCATCATTTCCATATACATACTTCCTCCCTTTCCGTGTTTTCCCCGGGGAAGCTTCGCCGGGGATTGCTGAATTAAAATGGTCCGTAGTTTATTAACACACTTATTATCAGGAACACGCAACCCGAAAGCAACCATAGACCCATTAAGGGCACGATCCACTTAAACCATCTTTCATAGGGGATATTGGCTATGCTCAGATAGCCCATTAAAACCGCTGAAGTTGGTATGATTGAGTTTGTAAAACCATCACCATACTGATATGCAAGCACCGCCGTCTGTCGTGTGATACCTACCAGGTCAGCAAGAGGTGCCATTATCGGCATGGTTGTAGCTGCCTGGCCGCTTCCAGAAGGAATGAAGAAGTTGATAACGACCTGAACAGCATACATTCCAACTGCCGAAACAGTTGTGGGCAAAGCGGAAATCATGCTGGCAAGGCCGTGGATGATAGTGTCGATAATCAAGCCGTCCTTCATGACGATCAGAATACCCCTGGCAAGGCCCACAACAAGGGCACCAAAGGTCAGGCTTTTTGCACCATCAATGAAATCCATGGCTGTTTTGTTGACACCGCTGCCTCCCACAAGGCCTGAAACAATACCCATCAGAAGGAACATGGATGATATTTCTGTGATGTACCATCCCAGTTTGAAAACACCATAGACAATGAATGCAAAACCTATAGCAATAACACCGAACACCAGCTTGTGTTTTGATGTAAGTTCGGGAATTTCTTCCAGCTTCATGACTTCTTGGTTTTTCTGTTCTAAATCATATATAACACTTTTGGTTGGATCAGCTTTGACCTTCAAGCTGTAGGAAACAACATACCATATAGCAATGCCCAGGAACACTACCCATCCAACCAATCTCAGGCCTATACCAGAGAACAGTGGTAGTTGAGCTATCCCCTGAGCAACCCCAACAGTAAAGGGGTTCATCCAGCCACCTGTAAATCCTGCAGCAGCCCCTAAAGCTATCATGGCTGTACCGGTGATGGCATCAAAACCCAAGGCCCTGGCCAGAGCTACACCCATGGGTATAAATACAAGGGTTTCCTCTGCCATTCCAAATGTTGCTCCACCCAGGGAAAAAATGAACATGGTGGCGGGAATGAGAATCTTCTCCTTACCTTCCAGGCTCTTAACGGCTTTACCGATTCCCGCTTCAATGGCCCCGGTTCCCTGAATCATACCAAAGGCTCCGCCCACGATGAAAATGAAGAAAATGATGGTTGCAGCATCTTTCATCCCTTTAGGTATTGCCTGTATGATGTCAAAAGGCTTTACGGGGTTAGGGTCAACATAGTGGAATGAATCCGGGTCTACAACCGTCCTGCCTGTGTTGGGGTCTTTAACCTTCTCATACACCCCTGCAGGAATAATATAGGTTGCTACAGCTGCAATTAAAATAACCATAAAAATCAAAACATAGGTATGAGGGACTCTAAATTTCATGCGATTTTCCTCCTTATTAATTTTTTTTCTGAAACTTGCCGGCCCTTCCTTTTTGATCCTCTCATTTTTCACCTCCCTACCACTGTTTTTATCGGTTCCTATATCATATTAGTTGATGCCATTGGCTAATATTTAAAGCTTTATAGCTTTCTAATTGTTAAGAACTCACCACATGCTTCCATATCTAACAATAAATCTCTCACGCTCTTAACCAAGGCTTACGGGATAGTATGACACACCGGCATTAATTGAATTGGCAAAAACCCGGAGGCGTACGAGTACGGAATTTAAGCTACATCGATTTCAAATGCACACTGAGAAACCAGGAAGAATTAACAGCAAAATCAAGACCATCAGACAACCAGCCCATAAGTTCCGTAAGCTTTAACTTTCACACCTGTTTGGGAAAAGCTTAATTCTTAACCAACTGTTTTGGAAGAAAACTTGTTATTTGATGAAAAGGGGAACAACTCTTCAACCACAAAGCACTCTGCAGTCTGCCTGCAAGAGGGTCATACTATCCTTTCAGATATCTCTCTGGCCCCTCTGATTACATGTTTTTTTAGAAGCTCTATTTTCTCAGGAGTAAGCCCTGTTTTGAAGGCAGCAATAGCAACACATGCCTCTACCTTTTTTTCTGAGTTGAAAACAGGAGCAGCTATTCCAAAGGCACCCAAAAGGTTCTCCTCATCACTGATGGCATACCCCTGTTCCCGAATTTTTTCGTATTCTTTTAACAATTTTTCCGGATCAGTTATAGTGTTGGGAGTTTTCTTTTCCAGTTTTGTATTGTAAACGAGTCTGTTTAACTCCTCGGGCTCGGTGTAAGCCGTGATACACTTGCCAACCGCCCCACAATGAATGGGGTATACCATACCGGGTTTGTATCCCAGGCGAATGGGTTGATAACTCTCAACCTCATACACCGAAATGATCTTGTCTTCATCTTTAACGTAGTAGCCAACGGATTCTTTTGTTGCCTCGGCAATTCTGTTTAATATGGCTACTATATCATTGGTAAAATTCTTGTGGACAAGGTAAGCTGATCCGATGGTGTACATGGTAGGCCCCAGTTTGTATCTGTTATCCAGCATATCCTGAATAACAGCCCTGTCCTCCACAAGAATTTTTAGAATTCTGTGGACAGTGCTGCGGTTGATACCAAGCTTCTGGCTTATTTCCACGGCAGTATACTTGTAAGGCTCTTTTGCCAGCAGTTTTAAGATATCCATGGCTTTGCCTATACTGGTTCTTTTATCCTTTTGCATGTTAACACCTCACCCCTGTGTTTTCTTAAAGAAGTTTTTATGTCTATGTGGCCCATCAATTCATCATGCAGCCAGTTTTGCATCCAACAGCGGTTAAAATAACAACAGAATTCTTTTCTAAATTAGCTGGAGATGCTTTTTGCCTAATCAATTATATCTACTTTCTATAAAAAAGCCATATCATTACCGATTATACGTCAGTCCGGATTGGAATGATCTGCTGATTAAAGGGTAGAGCCATATATTTTAATGTGGATATAAACCCAGCTTAGGAACATCTTTCCTCCGTCAAAAATTCAATCCTGTGTAAAATCTTGGTCTTCTTCGCTGGAACCGCATCATGACTTCAAAGGCAGAAGCCTTTATTACCGGAACCCATCACCGTCTTGAAAAAATGCAGAAATACCTCAACGAATTTTGTTATCATTTCGGCCATCGTAAGTTTGCAGTGGAACTTTTTAATCGGTTGTTAAGTGCTTGCATCTCTGCCAAAACCATTCCCTGTGCTAAATTGACTTAATACTCACATATTTTTCATAGTATGTTCGTAATATGGATAAGTGTTGCATATATAAACTACATTAAAAAATATTCTATACATTTTAAAAAATCCCTTTTTTTAAAGCTAAAAAAAATTAAAATTTTTCACTAAAACAAAAAACCCACCAAATTCATCGGTGGGTAAAAGTTGGCGTTTATTCCATTTCTTCGAAACGATGTTTCAATTTTTCCATTACTTGAGGCATTGTAGTATACTCCATTTCCTCAAGGTGTAATCTATGGGGTTCAAAGGGGCCCAGATGCCTCATGTAATCTGCAATCTCATTAGCTTTCTCCCTTGCCCTATCAAAAGCTGAATCTGCGAAAAAGTCCTGGGGGCCTATCAGTTTGCCATTGCAAATCTGAAAACCTAAAGCCACAACTCTTGGAGGGCCGTCAAACCTCGTGGGTGCCGAATCCCTGACAGATACCGGCATCAGGGGCCCGGAATGGGAACCACGCATCCATCCACTTACCATGTGGGGATTTGCAAAAGGTTCCAGAGCCTCTCCTACCGCCGGCAGGCCGTTCTGACACCTAACTATACAAACAGGATCATCTTTACCAACATATTTTCCTGCCATGGGGTTCAGCCTCTGGGTTGATGATGCGGAAGCGATTTCCCCTGTGCTTTTTGAATACACCGCCTTGATACAGTATCTTCCCGGAGCACCGATGAGCACCAGCAAATCATAAAGTTCTTCCGGCGCTGACAGGAGAATCTTCTTGTTATCTTTTAAATCGTACACTTCAAACTCGAAACCATTGTGCATTTTGGGATCTATGACAAGGCCTATGGTATTAAAGGGATCGGCAAACATCTTGTATAGAGGGTAATTCCAGGCTCCTGGTTCTGTTTTGTCTGCAGCAAAAACTATCACGGGTTCACTGGGACGTTCTTCGAACTCCATTTCCGCAACACCAGGGCCCAAACCTTTCACATTCCCGGAAAAGGCATCTTTTAAAAGGTCCTGCCCCGCCCCGTAGAGCTTCAACTCTCTAGCCACTTCTGTTGCAGATTGAAAGGTATCCCATGCCAGCCTGTGGACATCCCCGTTATCCACGCCTCTATAGTGAGTCATAATAAGGTTTATATCGTCTCCCACGTGTGACACCTTGAAATCTTGAAGCAGATTTTTTCCATTCATCTCCAGGTATTCTTCAGCCCTTTCAAGGAGTTTGGGATGAACATCAGAATGTCCTACAAACCCCCCTACATCGGCTTTAATGACCGTTAAAGTTAATTTTTCCATGCAGGCTTACCTCCTGTCCTTTAGGCTCAATATTATATTTATACACACCTTATTTTAAATATGTTACATTATTGTTTTTAATTTCTATATAATATAGCAATTTTCCTGCTTTTTAAAAAAATTATATAGCATAATAAATATGTGTTTTTACATTTCGTAATATCAAACTTTTACAAATGACACCGTTAAAAACAGCCATCTTAAAGGAATTTTTTTGTAAAAGCATTAAATGTTCTCATCAAACCAGACATAACAAATCTTGACCGCTAAATTCTTCAGACTGCAGGGTTTGAAAGGAGTTAAGGTATGCGGTAATATAAAAATCAGAGCCTGTTAATATCAATACAATACAAACAACAGGAGGGATGAAGGTATGGTCATTTTCAAGAAGAGAAGTCTGGTAGCTGCTGCTTTAATGTATTTTCTAGTTCTATGTGCCCTATTTGATTCCCCTGCTGTTAAAGCCCAGGGGGGGATTCTCCTTACTACCGAATACCCCGGGATTGTTGCAAAACCAGGGGAAAAGGTTGAATTTCCTTTAACTGTTTCAAACAACACTTCCATTAACCGCCAGGTTGATTTGAAAATAGTGGAATCCCCTGAAGGCTGGGAAGCCTGGTTTAAGCATTACAACCGGGAAGTCTTCAAAACCCTGATAACTCCCGGAAACACTTCAAACCTGGATTTTGAAGTAAAGGTGCCTGATGATGCCAGAGCAGCTGTATATGCTTTCAAACTGCAGGCTGTTTCCGGGGGTTACTCTTCCCAGCTTGCCCTCGAAATAAAAGTAGATCCCAAAGGTGCTGCCGGAACCAGTCTGGTGACTGATTACCCGGTACTGCGAGGGCCCAGTGATGCCCGCTTCAAATTCGGCGTTGACCTTGTAAATGACAGTGCATACAAACAGATGTACAGCCTTTCTGCAGCAGCACCCATGGGATGGGAAGTATACTTCAACCCTTCATACAAAGATGAACGCATTGCTTCCATTGCTCTGGATGCCGGAGCAACCAAGGGGCTTGAAGTTAATATCAAGCCTCCCCGTTTCGTCAAAGAAGGAGAATACAAGATCAAAATCAAGGCCGTGGGCAGCCGTTCAAGTGCCGAAACAGAATTGAAAGTTGTAATCACCGGTGATTATAAACTGAATTTGACAACTGAAACGGGTTTGTTAAATATGATGGCTGTAGCCGGTCGGGAAAACAGCCTGAAGCTGAAAGTGGAAAACTTCGGAACAAAAGACCTGCACAACATTACCTTTGGTGCTACTGAACCCAGCAGCTGGAAGGTTAAATTTGATCCCGAAAAGATAAAAACCCTGCCCGCAGGAGAAAGCAGAACAGTTACTGCCATCATCACCCCGGCTCCTCGCGCCATTGCCGGTGACTACGCCTTTAGTATCAGCGCATCCACCGAAAATGCGTATGATGATTTCGAACTCCGGGTTACAGTGAAAACCTCAACCCTCTGGGGAATTGTAGGAGTAGTTATCATTATGGGGGTTTTTGCCGGCGTATACTGGTTGTTTAATACATACGGCCGGAGGTAAGGGTGATCACAATGGTTGAACCGATTATCCAAACAGAAAACCTCACAAAAAAATACGGTGATTTTTGTGCAGTAAACAACCTGAATCTTGCTATTAATAAAGGGGAGGTTTTTGGTCTGCTCGGGCCCAATGGAGCGGGCAAAACCACCACCATTTTGATGCTGTTGGGCCTGACAGAACCAACTTCCGGCAGGGTACAAGTCGCCGGCTTTGACCCCATCAGAAATCCCCTTGAAGTAAAAAGGGTTGTAGGTTTCTTACCGGACCGCGTGGGGTTTTACGAAGACCTTACTGGAAGGGAAAACCTGCTGTATTCTGCAGAACTCAACGGGCTGAAAGGCCGAAAAGCCAAAGAAAAGATAGAAGATGTGCTGGAACACGTGGGTCTGGCACACGCTGCTGATAAAAAAGCCCACACCTATTCCCGGGGAATGACCCAGCGTCTGGGTCTGGCAGAAGTGCTGCTAAAAGACCCCGAAATCATCATCATGGATGAACCAACCCTCGGGATAGATCCTGAAGGTGCCCAGGAAATGCTTAATATGATTCAGGCCCTTACGAAGGAGCACAACAAAACAATCCTGCTTTCCTCTCACCTTCTGTATCAGGTGCAGCAGGTTTGCGACCGGATAGGCATATTTGTAAAGGGGCAGATGATTGCCGAGGGACCAATGGAAACTCTTTATCAGCAGCTTCTCGGTAATGAAAATCATATCGTTGAACTGGAGATCAAAGAGGATGCTGATGATTTGGCTGAATTTCTTAGAAAAATAGATGGGGTTACCAGAGTTGAAAAGGCCAAAGCTTATTATCTGGTACACTGCAATGAAGACTTGAGAAGCGCCATTGCAGCAGCAGTCTGCAAAAGGGGGTATTCCCTGCTTCACCTTCATCTACGGGGATACAGTCTGGATGACATCTACCGCAGATACTTCCAACACCAGGAGGTGAGTGCGTAAATGTTCAGTATTAATCTGCCCGCCGGTTTGGGAACGGTTTTTCGAAAGGAATTTTCGGATCACCTATCGGGAAAACGATTTCTAATCCTGTTTGCCTTGATTCTGGTTACCAGCCTCGCATCCATCTATGTTGCCGGCATGACCATTCGGGGGATGGCTGCCAGAGCTCAAAATGATGATTTCGTGTTTCTGCTGTTATTCACATCAGGCAAGTCTTCCCTTCCCTCCTTTTTATCTTTTTTGGGGTTTTTGGGCCCTCTGGTGGGCTTGGCTCTGGGATTTGATTCCATAAACGGGGAATACACCCGGGGGAGTCTGATCCGCATTTTATCTCAACCCATTCATCGGGATTCTGTTATAAACGGCAAGTTCCTCGCCGGTATATCCATAATTTTTATTATGCTTATCAGCCTTATACTGCTTGTGACGGGCATGGGACTGCTTATTCTAGGTATCTTCCCAACAGGTGCCGAAATCGCTCGAATGACGGTGTTCATTCTGCTAAGCATCGTATACATCGCTTTCTGGTTGGGACTGTCCATCCTCTTCTCTATACTCTTTCGCCAGACCACCACATCCGCCCTTGCCGGTATGGCAGCATGGCTGTTCTTTACTATATTTGTAAGCATCATTGCAGGGGTTTTTGCCGATGCTATCATACCCCTGCATCAGGGAGCGGGGCCTCAACTGATACTCAGGCACGAAATTCTCCAGCACTACCTGGAGCGGCTTTCCCCTACCACACTGTATTATGAGGCCACTACCATGATCCTGACACCTCAACTTCGAACCCTGAGTCCTGTTCACATACAGCAGTTAGAAGGAGCCATTCCATCAACTCTACCCCTGGGAATCAGCCTCTCCCTGATCTGGCCCCATATAGTGGGTTTGATTGCCCTGACCTTCATGTGTTTCGCCTTTTCATACGGAATCTTCATGCGCCAGGAGATTCGAGCAACATAGTCCTGTCCATCTCATAACCCCGGTCCTACCAATTGGATGGGAACCGGGATTTTTGTTTGATTATCTGGATATTCTTATTGCTGTTTTCCAAAAGACAGGCACCGGTCTGTTTTTTAATATGGTTCTTCTCCATTTTAGTTGAGTTGAATGTCATGCAAACCCAATCTGGTCAATAGTTAAATCATTATAGCTTTCTCCAACAACAGCGAATGCAGTTTCACAAATATCCAGGATTTCAATGGGCATGGAAAAGGGAAAAACCGTTTTTTCGATGACCACAGCACAGGTTTTCGATGAAGCGGAGCAGTGTGCTTTAATCAACTGAGCCTGACAGCCAAATATACGTGAATTCCTTTGCCCGGTTGGCTTGTATCTACACCGGGCACTGAGGCAGTCAAGACCGCCGTAAGGCGCCCCTAAGGGTTGCCTTGACTGCCGAAGCTGGCCGGTGTAGAAATTCTTGAGCTGGGCAAGACTATCTAACCAACCTACGTATCTCTCTAGATAAAGTTTGTTAGATAATATTGGTTCAACCATTAACCAACTGTTTTGGAGAAGAACCGGATACACAAATGGTAATCAGGAAAAAGCCATTAGCACTACCCACTAACAGCTTTTTTCCTGATCAAGTTTTACCTGCTTTTGTTGATGTCTTTCAGATAATACTGAGGGCTGGTAAAGAACTCATTTTTGAGTTGCACAACGTCCTTGCGCAGAGCTATTATGGAGATCATGTTGGGGATAATAATACCTGCAAGGAGTATATCGAGGAATTGCCACAGGAATTTGGCTCCGCCTATAGCACCGATGAAAATTGAGACCAGGTATACCCATCTCATTATTTTAGAGAAGCCGAGACCGAAAAGATATTCTGCCTGTTTTTCTCCATAATAGATTATAACGATGATTGTTGATATAACGAAACACAGGATAGAGAAGGTTACAATGCTTCCGCCCACAGGCCCGTAGAAGTCTTGAAAAGCCAGAGCGGGAATTGATGTGGCCTGACCGGGATCAACCTCAGTCCACTTGCCTGTGGTTAGAATGAGGAAAGCCGTGGTTGAACACACTATCAGTGTGTCAACAATAACCTCAAAAATTCCCCAGAATCCCTGTCTCACAGGATGATCGGTGATGGCTGCAGAATGTGCCATTGGAGCAGTACCCATACCCGCTTCATTGGAGTAACTGCCCCTTGCAACTCCCCATCTCATAGCTTGGGCTACTACAGCACCAGTGAATCCGCCTACAGGGGCTGCGGGGATAAAGGCGTGTTTAAAGATAAGAGCAATGGCTGTTGGAATCATGTTGGCATGGGTCAGGATGATTATAATAGCACCGCAGAAATAGAGCAAAGCCATAAAGGGTACCAGTTTTTCGGTAACCTGACCGATTCTTTTGATTCCACCCACTACAACAAGACCAACAAGCACAGCAACGACTATTCCCGTTATTGTAGGAGATATGTTTAAAGCCTGAGCTGAACCAGCTACAGAATTGGCCTGCACCATTATGCTGGGAACCAGCTCAATCATAAGGAAGAAGGCGAACAGGATTGAAATGGGTTTCCAGTTAAGCCCCTTTTCAATATAATACATGGGGCCACCTACATAATCTCCTTCCTCATTCTTTTCCCTGTATTTTAATCCCAGCACAACTTCGGTGAATTTAGATGCTGCACCGACAAGGGCAGTGATCCACATCCAGAAGATGGCACCAGGTCCACCCATCATGATAGCTACAGGAACCCCAACAATATTAGATGCTCCTATGGTTGAAGCTAGAGCTGAAGTGGCTGCCTGAAAGGGGGTAACCGTTCCTTCACCTTCTGGTTTGCTGAAAATTTTACCGAAGGTCTGTTTTAAAATGTAAAAGAAATAACGGAATTGGAAGAATCCCAGCGCAACGGTTAAAAACAAACCTCCGCCAACCAGAATAACCAGCATGGGAATACCCCATATCCAAGCAGATATCTTTCCAATTAAATCTGTAAATGACATAAATTTCTCACTCCTTTTTAAAAATTTATAAACAGCAGGTTAACTTTAGTAAAGGAAAATCCTGTTTTTTGTATCCACCTCCCTCCATGATTTTTAAATTAAAGTTGTTGTTTTTGTTCCTTGAAAAATTTTTTTGCTGTTTTTTTGAGTAGCAAACCAATTTGCTTTTGCTAAATTGTCAGGACTCTTTTAAGAAAATCATAGATGACCATTGCCGTTTTTACTACGGTATCAAGGTTTACGTATTCATCAGGGGCATGGTAATTACTGCCGCTGGGGCCAAAAAGGTAAGTCGGGAGTTTTGCCCGTGAACCCAGATAATTAAAATCCCCCACACTGGAAAAATATGCAATTCGAGGCTGGTTACCTGTTGCTGCAGATATGCTTTCCTTAATAGCTCTGGTGTATGGATTGCTTTCGGATACAACATAGGGTTGGAATCCACCGTTTTCGGAGTGAGGCGCATCCCTGAATTTCATTGTGGCTCGTCCTTTGATGGCAGCTCGTTTGATAGCTTTCTCTACCTCTTTTCTCAATGTGTCCTTTGTTTCTCCGATAGTTGTGTGTCTGAACACCGAGAATGAGGCTTTATCCGGTACGGAAAGTGGGGCACCTCCTCCCTTGAACTCTATTACACATATCGAACCCGGTCCCAGTTTCGGATGTGGTTTTAACTGGGTTTTTTCCAGTTCCAGCAGGATTTTGGAAGCTTCACTTATGGCATTGATGCCCTTTTCGGGATTGGCTCCATGGGCTGATCTGCCTTTGACCTCAACAGTGTAGTTCCAGCCTCCCCTTGCTCCCAAACACAGGCAGGGAAATTCTGTTTGAGTAAAATCAGCGCTTGGTTCCGGGACAATAGCCACATCTGTATCATCAGTAATACCATCCAGTATTAATGCGTCTGTTCCCAACCCATAGGGTCCTTCTTCATCACACACAAGGGTATAGAGCACTTTGCCATTGAAGTGATCAATGGTTTTTGCGAAGGCTTCTACAGCCAGCATGATGGCAGCACAGCCGCTCTTCATGTCAAGGGCTCCCACACCATACATCTTGTTATCTATGATCTCTGCTGATAATGGGTCCTTTGTCCACCCTTCACATATCTCAACAGTGTCAAGATGACCGTTAAGCAGCACAGTAGGACCTTCTTCCTGGCCGGTTAACTTGCCTATTACATTTGTCCCGCGAAAATCTGTAATTTTTTTCTCGTGAAACCTATGATATTCAATGGGGAGCTTTCTTTGCTTAAACCAGTTATAGGTGTATTCCATAATTTCATTTTCATGGAAAAAAGGGCTGTAAATCTTTATTAAATCTGCCAGCAGTGCACTGGCCTTTTCCCTATTAATATATTTTCTAACAGGTAAAGTAGTTGACATAAACTAAACCTGAGCACTTCTGGCCAGGTTGTTTCACCTCCCTCTCTACGAATGAATTTTTGTAGAACGTGTTTGCGTTTCGTGTTCAATGAGCTGATACTTTATATTGTTATTTCATTATACCAGAAAGGTATTTTAATTAACGTTTATTAAACCATTTTATTTTTATTTTCAAAAAGTTCTATGAGGAATGATTTTGCATCCGGCGGTAATTGGACCGATAACAAAATTTATCTATATAATTAAAAATGCTTTTTGACAAACTGTGATATATACCGTCTATAAATGCCTCAGCATATCTAATTTATGTTTTATTATCAACAAAAAAATAGTATAATTAAAATTGTTAACAATAAAAGGAAGGAGGGAAAAATCCATTGAGTAAGAAAATTGAATTAAAAGGAGTTATACCACCGGTGGTTACACCCTTTGTTGATGGAGAAGTTAGCCTGGAGAAATACGAAGAAAACCTTAACAGATGGTGTGAAGTAGGGATTACTGGATTTTTGGTTTTGGGTTCCAATGGAGAAGCGGTCCACCTCACAGAGGAAGAAAAACTGGCTCTTGTCGAAAAAACAGCAGCAACAGTGCCCGATGATAAACCCGTTATAGTTGGAAGCGGATGCCTGACAACCATAGAAACCATTGAGCTTACAAACAAAGCAGCAGCAAAAGGAGCCCAGGCGGCTTTGATAATAACTCCATTTTTTTATTCAGATGCCATGAACAGAGATGCCCTTTTAGCCCATTACACAGAGATTGCAGACAAAGCCGATATACCCATAATGCTTTACAACGTTCCCAAATACACCAATGTGGTAATTCCTCCTGAAGTAGTTGTAGAGTTATCAAAACATGAGAACATTATCGGGATGAAGGATTCAAGCGGGAACATAGCCTACCTGTCACGGATTATTGATGTAACTCCAGATGATTTTGATGTAATGGTTGGCACAGCAAATGCCTTTCTTGCCGGGTTAGTTCTGGGAGTGAGAGGAGGCATTCTTGCTCTGGCAAATACAGCTCCTAAAGAATGTTTGCAGATATACAGCCTCTTTAAGCAGGGCAAACTGGATGAAGCAAAAGAGCTTCAGCTTAAAATGGTGCCCGTTAACCAGGCTGTTACAGCCAGGTTCGGAATAGCCGGATTAAAGGCAGCCATGGATATGGTCGGATTTTATGGAGGTATTCCCAGAAAACCGCTGTTACCTTTAAAAACTGAAGAAAAAATGGAGTTAAAAGCCATCTTGCAAGGGGCTGGATTGATCTGATGATGATGGAAAAACACGTCATCAGCAGGATAACAACACCTCGAGGAGAAATTCAGCTTCAGAAAAACCAAAACCACTATGAGATAGTTATAAACGGTGTATTTGTTATGGCTACATACAATGGCTTTTCCGAAAAACAGATGTTTATTACAGCCTTTAACTATCTGGATAAACCTGACAAACTGCATGTTTTGATAGGAGGCCTCGGGGTGGGTTATACCCTTGAAGCGGCAGTTAGAAAACGCAGGGTTGAGAAAATAGACGTAGTTGAAATCGAACCCTCAATAATTGAATGGAACAAGGAATATTTTTGTAAACTAAACAAGAACGCGGTGTTTAACAAAAAAGTAAACCTAATCAATGATGACTTTAGGAATTTTATAAAGAGGACTTCCAATGTATATGATATAATCTGTGTTGATGTGGATAACGGGCCGAATTGGCTTGTGCTGGAAACCAATGAAGAACTCTATAAAGAAACCTCATTATACACAATGAGCAACCTGTTAAAGAGGGGTGGAGTTTTAAGCATATGGTCTGCCAGTGAAAGCAGCAGCCTTTTTGAAAAAATGAAGGGGGTTTTTGGTAATATTTTTGTGAAAGAAGTCAGACAGAGATATGGAGAGGAGAAGGAACTGGCTTCTTATGTTTACGTTTCAAAAAAAATAAAAAATTCTACGGGTAAAACTGACTCCCAGGTGAAAAAATAAAAATGTATCCATAAATCATTCAGGGAGATGCCAATATTATGCCTGACAGAGAAAATCAGCGTTACACAAGGAAAGGTGAACTGGTAAAAGACGTTTTGCCTGCAAGAGCCAGTCTAACAGGTGAATTTAGGAGAAAAAACCCCTACAAAACACCTCCCAATAATTTAACAACAAAAAACCGCGAAATTCTAAGAGGTAAGGGAGGTGATGGCCAATAGAGAAAAACAAATCAGCAGAGCTAAAAAGAGACAGGCAAACTGCTGTGAACTGGAAAAAACTTAATGATATTCGGGGGATTCAAAAGGTAAATGACCCCGAAAGGGGTCCTGAAAACAGGCACAAACAAACACCCTATAATGAAAACAAATAGGGTGTTTGTTTTTTTAACAAGATTGTAATACCGGCTTGAGGGTTTACATGATAAAATTATTATGGATGAAAAAAGCTAAATAAGGACATTTGTCCTCCTAAAAAACTATCAAAAACCTATTTTTATTAATTTTACAACGTTCCAGGGCCC